>JACCEB010282343.1_pt1 | contig 14252 bp, 12 predicted proteins | sample 7454761 | NCBI WGS metagenome assembly JACCEB01 (sample SAMN15323454, study PRJNA562643) | freshwater metagenome | isolation source: river surface water | place: USA:Blue River Watershed | collected 2017-08-18 | reverse complement strand
TATGTGAATACGAATTTTACTCGTGCTTACATTAAGCACCTTTTTGATTCCAATGAGATCTTGGGACAAATTCTTGCTACGGCCCACAATATCTCTTTTTATAAATCCATGGCCGTCAGAGCAAGAGAAGCGATCTTTGAAGACCGCTTCCTCGAATTTAAAAAGCAATTTCTTGAAGGTTATAAAAAAGATTAATTAAAATACTCTTTCATGAGGCGAAGCTGAAGTCTTCGCCTATTGAGCTCTAACTTTGATTTTAATTCTACTGAAGAAACTTGAAATTTTATCACAAGTGGGTCATTCAGGACTTCGGAAAGGGTACTGTTTTCTAGGTCAGACCATTTATTCATAAGACACGCCTCACGCTCTTTTCTAAAGCGAATTTTATTCACGGCCGAATCCACCGGAAACTCTTTCACGCAAGCTTTGGCCTGATTGGTTCCAGCGATAAGCATTTTTTCATCGAGACCAGAAGTGATTTTCTCACTAAATTGTCCCTTCGATCCCTCAAGCCAAGAAGTAAATTCTTTTGACGTAGAAATGTTGAGGCAAGTATTCTTCTCTAAATAATCTGAAAAAAGCGTCTTAGGTAAATGAAAAAGTGGTTTAAGTTTTATAAGTTCATAGGCCCTTTTCTTACAGTCAGACATTATTTGCTGATTATCCACAACATTTTTTACCCAATGAAAACTTGAGAGGATGTCACTTCTTAGTTGACCCTGCTCTTTTGAAAGTAAGTCGGCCGAAGATTTTTCTTCTTTCTCCCTCTCCATTTTATAAATGTCAGTAAGAAGACTCAAAAAAGCTGGTTTAACTTCATTGAAAAGAATGAGTTCTTCTTTAGCGTTTTGGACCTTCATCTGATTGACTGAAATTCCTCTCACAGCATTCTTTATACTGGAGGGTGCTTCCGAGTTAAGGCAGTTATAAAATGAGCTTACCATATATCCATCTGCTATCTGAAAGACCGATCCACTTGGAGACTCAGAGTCATTGTGACTAATTCCTTCGCAACTTTTCCAAAGAGTCTTTACTTCTAAGCGAATTCCTTCAATTTGAGACTTCACCAAATCATGATAACTTTTCTTAAGTTCATCTTTAACAGTCTCATAGGAGTGATAGGAGGCATACATATCGATAAGTTCGTTTGTTTGATCATCAGGAAGATTTAAAGCGAGTGCTTTCTCTGTAGCTCTTTTTCTAATTAAATCGCTAAAACACTTCGGTTCATCACTCTCCCCATAACAATTGACATAAGCTTCTCTCGCTGGAGTTTTATCGGAGAGATCATCGTAGAAACTTTTAATTCTTCCCAAATAAGCTGGATCCTTCTTCAGATCTTCAACGTATTTATCAAAAATCTTAATCAATGTCTCTTTCATGAATGCAGTCCATTTTCCTTCCATTGAATAATGATTATGAGCACGGCATCCATCAGGTTTATAGAGCATGGTTTTATTTTTAAATTCCTGGGTCATCTCCAAAGCCCTTTCACCAAGACAATTTATCATCTGAGGTGGAAGAGGGTTTGTGAAATCTTTAGGAGAAAAATAAACCGATTTCGGTGATGACTTTTCTTTGGAGCAATCAATCACAGCCTTAAATGAGTTTTGTAAAATGTCAGGTTGATACTCTTCAATCCAACTTTTAAAAATTTTCTCTCTCTCAAATGACTGACTAAAATAAAACTCTTTCGATACGAAGTCATAATGTTCATTGGTGAGATTTTTCTTTGTGATATCTCCTTCTACTCTGAAGAAAGCAATCGACTCAGCAAAATTCTCCTCTGGGGCAGTTCCAGCATACTGTGATACGAGTTTTATATCTTTTTTATGCGCCCACCTTCTTTGAGTTTTTCCATCTTTATCCACATACTCTTCCATGAAAAAACCTGCTAGTTCGAGGTAATCATCTTTGTGAGAGCGATAAATCTTTTTACTTCCACGACCACTTTCAAAATCGATATGATGAGATAACTCATGAGTTATAGCTTGATATAAAAACCCCATATCTTGATCTGAAGAAAGACTTAAACAGTCATCGGTCAGAAGAATATAGCCACTACTATAAGCTAAACCACAAGCAGCGGCACTTGCTGTTTCGAAATTTTCACCACGTGGGATTTTTTGAACTTCTTTCAAATAATTGAGTGTTGTGTGAGGGGCCTTGAGCATGTGAGAGAGGCGCCAAAGGGCATATAGTTCTTTGTGCGAGAAAAGATACTTATCGAAAGTATGAGCCTTATCCTTGTACTCACCAGGGTTTTTTGATTTTTGTACAGGAATTTTATTATCTGCCGCGAGCATGTGCCCAAACCTTAGATACCAAAGGTAATGGACGTATCCCGCGACATCTTTCTCTTTTCCATAAATTTTATTATAGATACAAGGAACATCTCGACAGGAAGAATAATCAAAAGCATCAGGATTATTAAGGTCACCTAAGTCTTTACCGTATTTTTTGAGAAATTGACTCTGAGGAGATGGTAAAGTGGATAGATCCAGATGCTTCCAGGTTCCTACACTTTTTGGAGATGATTCCAGCTTTTGTTCCAATTCTTTGACTTCGCTTTCAAGTGTATCAACGTTGAAAATGTCTATAAGACATTTGCCCCCCTCACCTGAATTAGCGAGTGCTCTCTCAAGAACTTTATTCGTTTCGCTTTTTTTCTCGAAATGAGAAATAAGAGTTTTTGGTGATTTTTCTGAACAGGCCGTTAAAAGGAAAATGAATGAAAGGAATAAAGTATTATTTCTTATCATGTTCAATAATCCTTGAAACAAATTCACTGCCTTCAGTATAGATAACTGTTACGCCTTCAGCTGAGCATTTAAGTTCATATTCAGGAGCGATATGACCATCAGTTACCGCAATCTTTTTTGTCACTGTGTCGCAGTCTTTAAGTTTATGTTTCCAATACAGAAGAGTTCGTTCATCACCTTTAGGTTCTTTAAATCCGTGAGTGACAATATCGTCTTTGACTTGAAATTTTTCATTATTTTCAAAGATGAGCATTTTACCGTCTTTCACTGGAATAGGTTTTTCCTCAACTGGACTACCTTTCATGGCCAAGAGATCTGAAACTTTTGTTTTTCCGTAATCAACTGAGGAGTGTTTCACACCACAGGCGGCCAATAAGAGTAGTGCCAAATACATTGTTTGTTTCATGAATATGATTCTCCCCTCTCGTCTTATCGGAGGATTAGTTGACGGCTTTAGTTTTTAAAGATTTTCTGGGTTTAACATCCTGAATTTACAGGAAAAAAGTCGACCTTAATTTCTCATCAAGATTGATTCAGTGGTATGGGCATCCCGAGGATTAAGGGATAACTTTCAGCTTCGTTTAGAGGAAAAAATGAAGCTCTTCATACTTATTTTTCTTTGTATTTTAAATTTGAAATGTTTCGGTATTACTTTTAAATCTAAAGTTCATTCAATTGAATCCAATCTCGTTAAGTTTTCTAATGGAAGAGTGGGCCGTATCAATGGATCCCCTCACCTTCCAAAAAGTGGTCAAATCATTGAGGCTCAATTAAATGATTTATCCCAATTGCTGTCTTTTAAAGTTATTTCAGATATCACAGACTCTGATTCTCATGATTTTCTACCAGAAGGCCCCCTTCCTTTTGAACCAACGATTCTTGATGATCCCAAAGAGGCAGAAGCTATTTTCCATCGTTCAAACTCGTTCTATAAAAGAATTTCGGAATGTTCTGATCGCGCACATGTTTGGGCCCATGATGAATTTAAATACTCAGGAGTAAAATCCCTCAAGGCCTTCGTTTTTTTTACGTCTTCTTACATTAATAGTGTGGGTTTGAAATGGTGGTTTCATGTGGCACCGATGTATCGAACAAATATCCAAGGAAAACTCATCGATCTCGTGATGGATTTCAGATACAGCGACAGACCACTCACGGTGAAAGAATGGACTGACCTTTTTGTTTACACCAAAAGAAGCTGTAAAGTGACTACAAAATTCTCTGAATACGACGTCAACCCTCAAACTGAAAATTGTTATCTCATCTTTGAGTCTATGCACTATCAGCTTCCAGGGGAAATATTTGATCAAGAAAGATACTCCCGATTTAAAAATCAGACTTCAGACTTTGAATTAAGGGCATCTAAAAAAAGGGCATTTGAATGAAACTAAGTTTCATCTTACTTTCTCTTTTCTTTTTATCCTGCGGCAAAAATGTATCAGAGGGAAAAGAAAATGAGATTCTTGTTGAGTATGAAAGACCACTTACCGTTGAATACTATCGCGGAATTTTAAGGCCGATGAACAATCATCTCTCGGGATTTCTTCCCTCTGGAATTGCAGAAGTTAAAATCGATCAGAAAGAAATGACGATAAAAACATTTCTCGATGATGATGCCAAAGTTACACACATTCAAAGTATCCATTTAGGTAACAAATGTCCCGAAATCTCAGATGACAAAAACCTAGATGGTATCATCGATATGAAAGAGGGCCTTATGGCGTCCGGGAAAGTTTATGTTTCTTTAGATAGCGACATCAACTCAGAGGCATTGGGTGAAGGGCTCTATCCCATGGGAGGCGGATACACCTATATCGAAAAAGCTAATTTAAAAAAATTTCATGAAGACCTTAAGCTAAGAAATCTCGAACTAGATTTCTTAGATAGAGTGGTGATCATTTTTGGTACATACAAAAAGAACAATCTCCCCCAAACCATCGATACTCTTGGAATTTATCCCGTAGAAAAATCTCTTCCCATCGCATGCGGAGTTCTAAGAAAATTAGAATGGATTAGACCGACTCGATGGCAAGGGAGATGATTTTCGTTAACTTTTCAAGATTCTCATAAGTCACGTTATGAAACATTGAAATTCTCAATTGGTTGCGGCCAAGTTTTCTGTAACCATCAATATCGTAAGCGACATTTTGCTCTCGAAGCATTTTAGTAAGATCGTCGACATTAAACCTTGAATCAATATCAATGGTAGCAACGGCATCCGAGCGAAAAGGAACCTCTTCAATAAAAGCTGCGAGGTAAGGCTTTGAATCGGCCCAACCGTAAAGAAGTTTTGCTTTTCTTTTTGCTTCTTCAATAACTTTTTCTTCACCAAGTTTATTCATGAGTTTAATCTGCTCATTTAACAAGAAGATGGTTGAGATCGCTGGAGTATTATAAGTTTGGTTATTCCTTGAATTATCAATAGCATTTGACCACTTCATCGACTCTGGAACAAAACGACTTTTGTCTTTTGCTATTTTCTCAGCTCTCTGTATCGCTTTGGGTGACATAATAGCAACATATAATCCCCCTTCCGAGGCAAAAACTTTTTGAGGAGAAAAATAATAGAGATCTATATTTTTAAAATCTGCTTTTATCTGACCAGCACCCGACGTCGCATCCACGGCCATGAGAGTGTTCTGATTTTTAAGAGAGGGAATATTTGTTAACTGAACACCCGTAGATGTTTCATTCAAGGTACAACAAATAACATCATATCCTTCTTCTTCAACAGGATTAATTCCTTTTCCAAATTCTACTTTGACGGCCTTGGTAGAAATCCAAGGGATCAGTGAGTGCGCTCGATACCACTTATCAGAAAACTCGCCGCAAATAAAATGGAGAGACGATTTTTCAACTAGACCCAACCCTATCATATCCCAAAAAAATGTCGCCCCACCATTACCTAAAATAATCTCGTACTCCGAAGGAAGCTTGTAGTAAGTTTTGAGACCATCCTGAACTTCTTTAACAAGATTTCTCACCGCCATTTTCCTATGACTTGTTCCCAACAGCGAAAATCCCGTTTCCGCCAGATGCTGGACGGATTCAATCGGAATAAGTGAAGGCCCCACTCCAAATCTCGGGTCAGAAGGAATCAACTCTTTAGGTACTTTGAACGTTTCAAACATAAAAAACTCCTCGAACTATGATAGCGATCCCCTGGGAAATTTGATAGCTTTTAACCATGTACAGGATGTTAATTTTTCTTATTTTATGCTGTTTTTGCGCTGCAAGCTTTGCTCAAGATAGATATCTTTTAAATTTTGGCACTTACACTGAATTTTATAATGCTGTTCAAATGGATCCATCAGGTGGTCTTAGAAAATTTGACCCCGCTCCAACTGTTGGCTTCGGAATAGAGAAAAAATTTGAAAATGGTTTTCTTTTTCTTCCAGAAATAAATTGGGTTCTCCCACGAAAGTCAGGGGACAATATCTACAAGAATATCTTTATCGGGAGAGCTGATTTTTCCTATGACATGATTGACTGGCTTCGTATGAGAGTTGGGAGCTCTATCGTTTGGCTTAACCAGCATGGGACGGGTGGAAAAGAAACAATGAACAATGGAAATGGGACGTCGACGTTTTATTACCCAAATGAAAATAGATCGAGTTTTAATAACACTCTCGATCTGGGAGGAGAGCTCCTTCTTTCTGATTTTTCTTTTAGGCTTCAGACTTTTATTTTTTCAGCACTAAAAGAAGAACGACGTCAAATTTCCTATTCACTTTTTGTCACTTATTACTGGGACAGATAACTTATGAAAATATTTTTAATTGGAATCCTATTAACAAATATTTCTTTTGCGTGGACTCTGAACAATAACTTTGGAGCTGTCTTTAAAGACAACCAAGTGAAAGTTTATGTCGACGATGGAACAACTTGTCCCACGAACTCATTAACTGTTCAAGAACTTGAAAGCTTGATTCAACCTGCCGTTGATAATTTCTGGAATGATATTCCAACATCAAACATTCATTTAACTGCCGCTGGTTACTCATCAAATATTTTTACTCTTAATCATGGAAGACTCTGTTCTCCTACAGATGATGCTTGTATTCAGCAAGGGATTAATGATGGGAATGTAGATCCCACAAAAGGACTAATTCCGGCCGTGACTGATATTGTCATCGGATGCAATGATAATGGATCTAATTTTGGCGGAGGGAATGTCCTCGCCGTTACGATTCCAAATAAATTTTCAGGAAAAAAAATATTAGGCGCTGTTATTCTTATTAATGACTCAAGTTCTACCTTCGGTAACTTATCTCGCTCTGATAAAATTGGAGTTATCGCTCATGAAATTGGCCATGCCTTGGGTCTTGGACACACTCCTGATAATGCTTCTCTCATGTATTACAGAACTGTGAACCAAAGAAAACGTCTGGGCCAGGATGATATCGACGGCATCTCATTTCTCTATCCAATTCACGGAGATCTTTTTGGACTCTCTCAAGATGGGCTCCTAGGGAGCTGTGGAACAATCAGTGATTCTAAGAAACCACCCCAAGGGCCATCATCATTTTTTCAAATGATAGTGACCTTGGGATTCATGATTCTCATTTTTAGAATGTTTAGATTATTTAATCGATCGAAGGCTCGTTCCGCGACGTAGGCATTCTGCTTCATAGTCCTCTAAGATCTTTCTTTCTTCTTCGTTTAAAAGATTCATATCCACAAGAGCTGGATCAAATCCGATATAAACAAAGCTATTGATTCTCAGCATATTAGGAAATTGGGGATGCTTTTCCACCCAACCAATATTTTCTAATCTCACTCCGCCAAAACCAGGAACATAAATACCAGGCTCCATGGAAACAACTTGGCCTGCTTTCATAGGAACATTCGAAATGGAGGAGAGTCTCACTCCTGGTTCGTGAACGTGGATACCGAGACCATGTCCTGTTCCGTGATTATAATCGTAGCCTTTTTTTCTCATGGCATTGCGTGCAAGACCATCAAGCACCATTCCTTTCGTTCCCTCAGGAAAAACGGCGGACTGAACGGCCAATAACCCCTTAAGAACAAGCGTATACATTTCAATCATCTTTGGATCAGCTTTCTTTGATGAATCCGCAAAAAATGTTCTCGTTGTATCTGTCGCCCATCCACCTTCGAAATAACCACCAGAATCAAGAAGGATCATATCCGTTTCTTTTATCACAACTTCATCAGAAGGATTTCCATAGTGAATAATAGAACCATTCGGCCCAACGCCAGCAATCGTATTAAAGCTCTGGTCAACTGCACCCTGCTCTTTATATTTTTTGGTTGTCTCGTTATAGAGATCAAGTTCAGTAATTTTTTTCCCAGCCTTGATTGAGTCTTTAACCCATTTAATCGTATTAAAAATCGCCTTATCAGCTTTTTTAAAAGAAGCATCCATTTGTCTTAATTCAACGGGCTCTTTAATCGATTGGTACTCATAAAAGCCACCAGACTTTTCTTTCAGTCTGTCTGTTCCAAATATTTTAATGAGCATCCCAAAATCTGCACTATTAAGCATGCCTGGATCAAACCAGACTTCATTCAGGTGAAGATTATTTTGCAAACGATCTAATTCTTTTGGAAGGCTTCCAAATGGAAGAGAAATAAATTCGATTCCGCTCTCTTTTTTGGCCTTCGCACTGATCGGTGTCTCTGGAGTCACAAAGACATAGACTTTCTCTTTCGTGACTAGCGCCTTTGCATAAAAACTAGACAGAAAGGGAAGATGATAGCCTCGACAATTCGTGATCCACGCAATTGAGTCGAGAGCTGTTACATACATGCCCTGTTTTTCATTTTGAAAAATAGATCGCGTTTTCTCAAGGGTGTCTCTCCCCCGCCACTCACGAGGTTCAAGTTGAATTTCTTTTGGTACGGGGAGGGATTCAAATTCAATATGATTTCCAAGTTCTCCATGTTCTAGAGGTAGCGTTTCAACAGCATTTTCTGAAAGACGCTTCAAATACCCTAACGTTGTTCGATCAGCTTCATAACCAAGCTTTCTTATACCCAATTTTTTTACATCGGCCGCAAGCTCTCCCGTCGTGGAAGAGTCTCCCCCGACTTTCACCACTTCAATTTCAGAAGCATCGACTTCAAGATCTGCTTGTTCGTGGTAGCGTCCATCCACATAAAGTCTCACTTTACCATTTTGAGGGACAAGAACCTCGGCCATTGATCCTGTGAATCCAGTAATGTAATACCGATGGTTATCCTGCAGGGGCACATATTCATTGAGAAAGGGATCAAAACTTGAAATATACATGCCATCAAGGGCACGCTCAGTCATAAGTTTTTTAAGTTTTTGAATGTTCGTTTTAATAGTTTGATTTGATAGAGTGAATGTTTTTTTCATACAATAACCTCGCCCTATAAAAATACTCTCCTCTGCCATTCTTGGGAAGGCTTTTATGAAAATTCAAAAACCTGTTTATTACGGTGACTACCTGCAACTCCCTAAAATCCTGAATGCCCAGGACACCGAGAGCGAAAAATATGGTAAGGCGGCCCATGATGAGACTCTTTTTATCATCATTCACCAAACCTACGAGTTATGGTTTAAACAAATCATCCATGAAATTGATTCAGTTCGTAAGATCATGGAAAAAGATTTTATTCCCTCCACGGATCTGTCAGTTATTCAATCCAGAATTGAGCGGGTGACAACGATTCAACAAATCCTGATTAACCAAATAGAAGTTATGGAAACCATGACGACCTTGGACTTCATGGAATTTAGAGATTACCTCGTGCCGGCCTCTGGGTTTCAAAGTCTTCAATTTAGACTCATTGAAGCGACTCTAGGAATCAAGCCCCATCACCGGATGGAAATTGAAAAACAATTCTTTACTTCTCGCTTAAAACCAGAGGATAAAAAAATTCTCGAGGAAGCTGAAAGTAAGATTAGTATTTTAGAACTTCTCGAGGCGTGGCTTGAGAGAATGCCTTTTAGTCATTTTGATGGATTTGATTTTTGGGGTGAATACTCTAACGCCGTCGATAAAATGCTTTCTCAGGATAGAGATATCGTTTCAAAAAATCCTGTTCTCGATGAGAAGACAAGAGCTCTCGAATTAAAAAATTTAGATCTCACTGAGGGCACATTCAACACTCTTCTTGATGCCAAACTTTTTAGTGAATGGAAAAACGCTGGTAAAGTTCGCATCTCACAAAAAGCAATGCTTTCAGCAGTATTTATTTATCTCTATCGAGATTACCCGGCCCTTCAAATGCCCTTTCGCATTTTAAATTCTCTGGTCGAAGTGGATGAAAACTTCACCACCTGGAGATACCGTCACGCTATTATGGTTCAAAGAATTCTAGGAACGAAAATCGGGACGGGAGGATCATCGGGTCACGAGTATTTAAAATCAACAACTGAAAGAAATCGCGCTTTCATTGATTTTTTTAATTTAGCAACCTTTCTCATCCCAAGGAATATGACACCCGAATTACCTCAAAGTGTTAAAGATCAATTGGACATCGTTTATGACTCATTCAGATCATAAGAAGTACTATACCTCTTTTCTTCAAGGCCATGAGGGTCAGCTTCATTTTGCGGCCCACTCTCATCACTTCTGGCCTGATGTCACTCGAAAAGCTCATCTCGATTATTGGGATGATTGCGCTCTTTTGAGTGATAAAAAGTGGGAAAAAATTTTTGGAGTCGTTATTCCCAAGGCCCAAAATCACATCACTCATCTTTTAGGGCTAAAGGATTCAAGTCAAATTGTCTTTGCCCCAAACACGCATGAATTATTATCGCGGATTCTTTCACTTTTTATTGGAAGATCTGAGCTAAAAATCCTTACGACATCAAGTGAATTTCATTCTTGGCGAAGACAAATTCAAAGGCTCCAGGAACTACCAGGGATTCAGGTGGAAAGTCTGTCCACGAGTGATTTTTTTAAGAATAGAAGAAGCCTTATCGAGGGACTAAAAAAATCTCTCACAAAAAAGCCTGATCTCTTTTTTATCAGCCAAGTTTTTTTTGATTCTGGGCTTGCACTCACGGATGCTGAACTGATTGAACTTCAAGAGGCAACAGATAAAACCACTCTCATGATAGTGGATGGTTACCACGGCTTTGGAGCAATCCCTACCAATCTTTCAAAGCTTGAAGGTAAAATCTTTTATTTGGGAGGAGGATATAAGTATGCTCAGGCCGGAGAAGGTGTCGGTTTTATGGTTGTTCCAAAAGGTGATTGGCGACCGGCCTACACTGGCTGGTTTGCTGAATACGGAAAATTGTCTCACCCCACTGGGAAAGAGGTGGGGTACACTCAAGATGGTATGGCCTTCTTTGGTGCCACACAAGACCCCTCAGGACTCTATCGTTTCAATGCAACCTGGGATCTTTTTAAGGATGAGAATTTAACCCTCAATAAAATTCATGAACACGTGATAAGTCTTCAAAAATACTTTATAGAAAACCTTCCAAAGTCCTTTTTAGAGCGGTTCTCTTTGAATCCTCTCTTTACTTCAGATCTTAGCTGGCACGGCCATTTTTTGACCCTTGAAGCTGAATCCCTTCATTCGGCCAACGAGGCCTACGAGTCCCTCAAGGGGCTTAAAATCATTACTGATCTAAGAGGCAAGAGGCTAAGGTTTGGTTTTGGGCTTTATCAATCTCAGGGTGATATTCAAGAGATGATCAAAAGAATAAACACTTTTTAATCTCACTGCCACAAAATATCCTCGATAAATTTCAGTGAAAGTCTTTAAGCTTTTAAAACTTTATGCCGATACTCCGGTTAAGAACAATAAGTTTGGTTGATAAACGAGGAAAGCTTATGGGAGTAAAACTTAGCTCAGTGGTCATGGTTCTGATCATGTTTTTCATCGCTAAAATTTCTTTTGAAACAGCGATGGCAGAAAAGAATCCGGATAGAGTTAGTGAGCGATCTCCGGCTTCAATTGATCAAAGCTACAATGACCACATGAATAATCGCTAAGACGATACAATTAATTCTCTGGCCCAGGCCTTAAACTTCTCGCCGCGATCGACGTAATTCTTAAATTGATCAAAAGATGGAAATGCAGGAGAAAAAACCAGGTTTCCTTTAAGTCCCTTCACCATCTGTAAAACTGTCTTTAAGTCATGTGATTTTTCAACTTTAAAGTCATTCCCCAACTCTTGAAATAACCTCTCCGTCACATCACCAATAGTATAAATTTTTTCGATTTTATTTTTAAATGGTAATAGGTCCGGAAGTAGCCTATCTGATTCGTTTCTTAGCTTCCCACCTAAGATAAGATACAGCGGTTCTTTGGCATCTTTAAAAGCTTTTATGGCCGTTGTCGTGGCAAGAGCATTGGTCGACTTGGCATCGTTATAGATACACAACCCGTCTTTCTCCAAAACAAATTCCAAGCGGTGGGCGACTCCAGAGAAAGTTTCAATAAATTTTTGAAACAAAGAATCAATATCATCTATGTTAAGTAGCCTTAAAACCTCATAGGCTGCATAAAAGTTTGCTTCATTATGCTCCCCCTTCACTCTCGCCTTAGAGAAATCAAAAGTTGATAAAAACTTAGAGGGAAGATTTCCTTTGGTAAAATATGTCTTTTGTGCCGGATGATGTTTTATATCTTCAAGGTAATGATTCTCAGTTCCTAGGATGAGATGGTCACTCGAGTCCATATTGAGAAGCATCCTAAATTTAGCTTTGGCATAGTCATGGACATCATCATAGCGTTCAGAGTGATTGGGGAAAATATTTAAGATCAGACCAATCTTGGGGTGAAATTCTTTAATCGTTTCTAATTGAAAACTTGAGACCTCTATGACAGCGAAATCAACTTTTTCCTCAGAGAGGGCCAAGTCACAGTACGGAATACCAATATTCCCCCCGCAAAAGACATTTTTACCCGCGAGTTTTAATGCCTCATAGATCATGGTTGTGGTTGTTGTCTTACCATTTGTCCCCGTGATGGCAATGACGGGAATATCTTTTGTATAACGATAAGCATACTCGATTTCTGAAATGATCGGCACACCCTTTTCAACGGCCTTCACAAGAGCTGGATGGGTCGTTGGGATTCCTGGAGAAATAACAATTTCATCCATTTTAGAAAAATGATTTGCAAAATCATCTTCAGAAAAGCAAGAACAGGTCCCACACACATCTTGAAGTCCCTCGGCTTCCCACCAGGATTTAGGATCGCCTTTATTGACAGCATAAAAATCTTGTTTGTATTTTTTAGCTAGTTTAAGAGCGGATTTTCCTGATTTTCCCATTCCAAAGATAGCGACTTTATTTATCTTATTCATAAGCTATGATACCTTCCAGATGATGAATCATCGTGAGCGTTTTCTTCAAATTAGAGATTTTCTAAAACCATACCAAAGAATATGGCAAAACGAAATCATGCTTATGTACCCAGACCCTCTTCATGGATACCCTTTGGAGTGGATTGAAGAACTTAGGCAGTATCAGGATAAAAATGACGTCATAAAGCTTGAGAAAAAGGAAGTGAATGGCTTCGTGAAAAGTCATAAACTCAAGTCTTTTTACGATGAAATCGCCCTCTTAACCAAGCTTCCCGCCTCCCCAGACTATCCACCTATGCCCGAGGATCGATTCACCTGGTTATTTATCATCCCTAAAAAGCAGCATGAAATAAAAAAACTTGCTCCACACATCCATCATCTTTATAAAAAAAATCACATTGAAGATGTTATCGATATCGGTGGAGGGATTGGGCTTCTTGCTCAAACTCTTAATAATTATTTTCAATTAAACGTGACTTCGATTGATATGAATTCCGATTTCCAAAAAACAGGAATTGAACGAAATTTAAAGAATGCAAAGAATCCAGACAATAGAGTTAAGTACAAAAATCTTACCATTTCACCGGGGACTGAATTCTCAAAATTATTAGAAAAGAAAGTTCTCCCCGTAGGGCTTCACACATGTGGAAAACTCGCACTTGATCTCATTAAAATAAGCTCCCTGAATAGAGTTCCTGCTCTGGTTAATTTTGGATGCTGTTATCATACTCTCGATCAATCGGCAGACCTTCAAAACTTATCTGATTTTGCTCAAAAAAATAATCCATTATGGATGAATAAATTTGCTCTTACCCTCTCATGCAGGGCCCATCGTAAGATGGATGAAAAAGATTATGATCTCAAGTTAAAAGTAAAACTCTATCGATATGCCATTCATATTCTTCTCCATGACCACTATGGGATAAAAGAATTAGTGACTCTAGGGAACTCTTCTCCAAAACTTTACGATGAATCTTTTGGAGTCTATGTGCTTGAACAGTTAAGAAGAATTGGCATTACTCCTAAACACACGACTCAAGAATTAAATGCATTCTTTAAAAATCCGGATCTCCAAATTCTCATAGAGCGCATGCTCGCCGCCGGACTTATTCGAAATGCACTGGGAAGGGTTCTAGAGCTTTATGTGTTACTTGATCGCGCGATCTACCTTGAGGAACAAGGATATAAGGTCGAGGTTCAAGAATTCTTCGACGAAGAACTCTCCC
>JACCEB012138020.1_pt1 | contig 14255 bp, 12 predicted proteins | sample 7454761 | NCBI WGS metagenome assembly JACCEB01 (sample SAMN15323454, study PRJNA562643) | freshwater metagenome | isolation source: river surface water | place: USA:Blue River Watershed | collected 2017-08-18 | reverse complement strand
GAAAGAGCTTACAGAGAAAGAGTATCTTAAACATATTTATGATGATGGTAGATGTAATATAGGTGAAGTTATACCTGGTCATGAAAGACGAGAAATGGTTTTATCCATCGGTCGTAGAAGTGGTAAAACAACGATATCTGCTTGTATAGCTGCATATGAAACATATAAGCTAATAAAGAAAACTGACCCCCAAGCATACTATGGTCTACCTGCTAGTAATAATATCCAAATCATTTCAGTAGCGACTGATAAAGACCAAGCAGGGTTATTATATAATGAGGTTTCAGGGCACTTTAGAAATTGCGCATTTTTTGGACCTTACACAGCGAATAATACACAATCATATGCTAGATTTCAGACACCTAAAGATGTAGAGAGATATGGGAGATATATAGAAGACCCAACAGCTAAAGCAACCTTAAAAGTGACTTTTAGAAGTTGTGTTGCTAAAGGGCTTCGTGGTGCTGGTAATATTTGTGTGATCATGGATGAAATCGCCCACTTTACCGAAACAGGTCAAAGTGGTGCAGAAGAAGTCTATAATGCTGTTGTACCATCTACATCTGCTTATTCACCTAAAGACCCTAATGACCGTAGAATACCTGTAGGTCCTGTGGAAGGTCGTGTTATCTCTATTTCATCACCTTTAGGTAAACAAGGGTTGTTTTATAAACTATTCCAAATCGGTATGCAAGGTGGTAAAGCCTCAAGTAATATGTTGTGTGTACAAGCACCTACATGGGAGGTGAACCCAACAGTCCCTGCAACAGAATTTGAAAAACATTATCTTAAAAACCCTACAGTATTCTTTACAGAATATGGGGGTGAATTTACAGATAGAACAAGAGGCTGGATAGAAGATAGTAAAGATTTACTTAAATGTGTAAATCCTAAGAGAACAGCAGTAGAAAGAGGACAAGCTAAAAAACCTCACTTTATAGGTATAGACTTAGCTTTAGTAGGTGACGGCACTGCTATTGCTATAGGTCATGTAGAAGAGGATAAGATTATCTTAGATAAGATAGATATGATTAAAGCAGGTGAGGGTAAGTTTGCTAATAAAGAGAGATTAGATTTTGATGATGTAGCTGATTGGGTTTTAGAGTACTCTAAGAAGTTTTATATAACTGAAGGGATATTTGACCAGTGGGCAGGTATCCCATTTGAACAAGCCTTACAGAAGAGGGGTTTAAGTCAAATGAAAACAGTTAATATGACAAAACAAATAACAAGTCAGATGTTTCAAAACTTTAAGGATATGATGTGGGATGAGAGATTAGAGTTATATGATAAACCTAATGCTGAGAATACAAATCAACATGAGGCATATTTAAACGAATTGATGGAATTACAATCGACAGTACATAGTAAGAATTTAATCACAGTAGAAGCACCTCAAGTAGATGGTAAGCATGACGATATGAGTGATGCTTTAGTAAGAATGATATGGATAGCTAGTCAGAATGTAGGTAAACAGAAGATGATTTATACGGCGGGTGGGTATCCTGGTGGTATGTATAGTCCTAAGAGGGGAGGAGAAATATATTTTGGTAGAAACCCTATTTTAGGTAATAGTACAGGTAGAGTAGCACCTAAGTTACCTACATCTAGAGGTGGTAGTTTAAGAGATAGGATAATAGGGAGAAGGTAGATTATTTATAATAAGAATATGGTATAATATAAACACAAAGGTGGTAAAATGAAACCAAGAGAATTAAGTACAGCATATGAGAGAGTGATTTCAAGAATCTTAGAAATAAGCTATGATGGTAAGAAAGACAATATAAATCTCATACATAGTATAGAAAAGATGTATAGTTTAAAGGGTGGGTCATGGGCAAAGTTCTTTAGAGGAGATGCTGCTCATGCTTCATTATTAAAACAATGTGCTAAAAAACTGGTTAAAGCTGAAGAGGAAATAAATGACAGAAGAAGAAAAGCCCAAAACAGTCAATAAGGTGAATACTAAGTCTAAAGCAAAAGTAAAGCCTGTGAAAAAATTAACTGCTTCTGAAATGAAGTCCAGAGTAAAAGTAGCTATGTCCTCAGCACCTATGTTAGGTGGTGGTGGTAATTTTTACTCACCTGAGCTTTCAACAGACTTTCTTGAATTACCTCAATCACTAGATGAACAAAGGAACTTTTATAGGTTCTTTTATAGAACTGATCCTTTTGTAGGTCAAGCGATTGATCTACATACAGAATTACCTTTATCTAAGATTAGATTGGGTATGCCTGTAGCTAAGAATAAAGAGATTGCTCGTAAAGCATTAGCCTTTTGTGAGAAATGGGCAAAAAGAGTAGGACTCTTACATAGACTTATTGAAATTATCCATGAGTATAATTTACTTGGTGAGGTATTTGTATTCTGTGAAGATAATAATCCTGATATGCCTAAAGAGGTAACACATTATAGGGTAACAAAGACTAAGAAAAAGGCTGCTGAGGAAGAGAGTAAAAAAAAGAAAACGGAAACTCCTAAGACGGAAGCAGCACCCAAGACAGAAGCACCTAAAGCTAAGGAAGAAATTAAAAAATCAGAACTTCCTAAAATAAATAAAGAGAAACCCAAAGAGAAACCTAAAGAGAAACCCAAAGAAGAAGATGATGAAATTCAAATGACATCTGATGAGGTAGAGGAACAAGAAGAACAAGAAGAGGAATGGGAAGAAGTAGAAGAATATTGGAAAGAAAAAGAAAATGCACATGAAGAAGCATATGCTTGGTTAAAGAAGAATTATAAAGGGTGGACTGCTGTTCGTATTTTGCCACCTGAACAAGTCCACATGGAATCTTTTCCTTTTACAGATGAGAAGATTATAGAACTTATACCTGATAGTAAAACAAGAGATATTGTAGAAAGAGCAACTTTAGATGACCCAGATGCTTTGAGAATTGCTCAATCTATGCCACCTGATGTTGTAGAAGCTATTCGTGAAGGTCGTAATATCGCTTTAAATACAGATCCTGAATTAGGTAGCTTTGTATTCTTTATGGCTAGAAAGAAATCTCAGTATGAACCTCGTGGGCATAGTGTACTTGAAAGATGTTTGAGAATTTTGATCTTTAGAGATAAATTAAGACAAGCACAAACAAGTATTGCATCAAGACACATGACACCTATTCGTTTAGTATATGCTGAAGATATGGATGCTATGGATGTTGAAGCATTAAGAGATCAAGTAGATTTAGCTTTATCTGATCCTGACTATTCTATTATTTCAAATTTTCAAGTTAATTGGGAAGAGATGGGTGCAGATTCTCGTTTATTAGACTTATCCTCAGAATACGATATGACAGATAGACAGATGTATGCAGGTTTAGGTGTAACAGAAAGTTTATTAAGTGGTGAAAGTGCATATAGTGGGGATAGAATACATCTTGAAGTGATTAACACTAGGTATATGTTAATGAGAGAGGTCTTACAAGAAATGGTGGAAGAGAATATGCTTAAACCTATGTGTAAGAGAATGGGGTTTATAGAAGAAGATGATGATGGGGAAGAGAGAGTAGTGCATCCTACATTAACATTTACTCGGTTAGGGTTAAGAGATAATCAAGACACCTTTGATGCTTTGTTTAATCTATATCAAAAGGGGTCTTTAGATGTAGGTGTTATTTTAGAGTTATTGAATATAGATCCTGAATTGACTAAGGCTAAATTAGCACAGGATGCCTTTACTTTAAATGATAGTACCTTTAATGAAGTATTAAGAGGTATCTATTCTGCTGCAGGTAATAGTTTAGCTGAGAATAGTGATGCTATTGAAAAGATAGCTAAACATTTAGGATTAAAATATGCTAAACCTGCACAAGATGGTGGTGGTAGGTTCTAGGTTAGTCCTCAAAAGTTTTCATAAATCTACCAAAACCATATTCATCTTTAGTAAATTGATTTATAGTTGCCCAGGAATATACCTTAACTCTTCTTTCAAATTCTTTTAAGTAAAGACTAGGGGTATCCCTTTTAGGATTGTATAAAAGGGGGTTTGTTATATTTTGTCTGTTCACAAACCTATCGTATTGAGATTTAACATCTCTAGGGTCATGTCCTTTTAAATCAAAGTTCTTGTGAAAATTGGAGTTTAAGATATAATTGATACCTGACTTATCATTAGAGATAACAACATAAGTGCTATTTTTATAATAGACTTTATAGAGCTCTTTAATATCTGGACTATATCCAATTTTATCACCCACAGCCATAAAACCATCATTTTCTAGTATAGAACACATTTCTTTAAAAACTAAAGAACAAGCAAAGAAATTATATAACTCTTCTGCATCTACTTTTCTTGAAAAGAGACCAAAAAACCGAGTTCCTATTGTTTTATTGATCTTGATAATCTTTTTTTCAAAAAAGACCCTAAGGCTCTTATTCTTAATGTTATCTGGGTCTTGTAGATATAATCTAAATTGATCTAAGGTTTTTTCTATTAATGACATATATATCTCCTTTATAATAAAGTCTTGTATAATAGAAAAAATAAAGGAGATATGAAATGATGTTTCGTAGAGCAATGGTAAGAAGAATAGCAGCTCAATTCGCTGAAAGTTTCTATAAAGAAATTGATAAAGTAGCTAAAAGCAAGTATGGTCAGATGGGCTTTATTATGGTAGTTTTAAAACATAAAGGTGAAGATGCCGCTCTTGATCTTTTAGAATATATTACTAAACAAAAAGCAGATAAAGAGACTTTAACTAAATATTCTAAAATGCCAGCTTTATTAAAGCTAGTTAACCTTATAGATACAACTTTAGACTATCAAGAATTTGTTAGATATGCTGGTGAGATTATATTTACACCTGACCAATTAGGTGGTGCTACTGAAATAGCTCTTATGGATTAACGATAAGTATCCTTGTTCCCATCTATCCATAATTTATTTACAATATCTTTAATTTTATCAAGAGCATAAGGTCTTATATAATGTGTTTCTGTATATCCCCTTAAAGATAAAATCACTTTATAAGATTCATCAGGAACACCATTATCAAGAAAACCTTTATACATAACAATAGCTCTCATAGATTTCTCATAGATACAGCTAAACAAAGGGTATTCAAGAATAGAACCTCTTTCTAAATGGGGGATTGGCATTAAATTTTCGGATTCTAGAACAAACCCTAAATTAAGTAAGACATCTTTTATCATAAAAGCACCTTTTTTTATATTTTTTTTATAATCTAAAATTATATATACCGTTCTTATTTTAAAAGGATTAAGAAATGAAAAGTCAAGTACTACAAAACCTTATTCAGGTCTCTTATACTGTACCAAATGGACATAATTTAAGAAAAGCCTGTTATCAAATGATGAAACTAAATTCTCGTAAAGCATCTCCTCTTGATGACCAACTTTCTCTGATGAGTGATAGAGAAAAACGAACAAATGATTTAGCTATAGGAACATTATTTAATTTTGAGGATAATGTTGCGCAACATGGTGGTGTAGAAGTTGGTGTAGATGCTCTATTCAATGTCTTGCCGGGTATTGTACCTACCTCTATGCCAGCAATGTATAATTATGTCCTCCATCAAAATGTGGCTGCCCTTCACGATGAAAGGGAGGATAGATTTGATCGTTATTATGAAGACTCGAGGGATGAAGGTATCAAACAGCAAAAGAAGTTAATTGATATGTTGATTAGCAAACCAGCATCTTTCCCTATGCTTGCTAAAAATACAGACCAAGTTGCCAAAGACTTATTTGCAGAGAATGATAACCTCGCCCTCCAATACCTAAAAGATGCTAAAATTCATGCAAACCTCCCAATCGAAAAAAGTATTCAAAAACTTGTTGTTGATACAAATAATGGGAGTCCTAATGCTTTCCTCAGTTTCTTGAAATCATACGGAATTGTCGGTATGAAGTTCCTTATGGGTCATTTAAACCTAAGTAGACAAACAGCTCAAGTAGCAGGTCCATATATCCTTGTTGCCCTCATCTGTTTTATCTTGTTCAAGAACTTTGGTTTAGTTAAAAAGTATTTGACAATAGGGTTAACTAAATTAGGTCAAGGCATTTCTGACTTACTCAGTTCCTTAGCAAATGTAAGTAGCCAAATAGGTGCTTATATCAAAGGTCTTTTCAATAAGGTATTCAAGAGGGCTGTTCTTGAACAAGCATATATAAGTGGTGATAGAAGAGCTATTCGTTTAGCATCAATGCTTCAATAATTTAATAATTTAATTATATAGTCTCCTTTATTTATATAAGGAGACTATATAATGAGAACACAAGCAATCCAAAGTCTAATACAAGCATCTTATAGTGTACCAAATGGACATAATTTAAGAAAAGCCTGTTATCAATATATGAAACTAAATTCTCGTAAAGCATTTATGAGTGATATTACAGATTATGTAACTACCTTTACAATGAGTACAGATAAAAAAGAACAAGCCGAAGCAACAGCTGATGGTTTACTTGATATCTTTTCTAAAGTAAAAGACAGCACAGTAGATACAGTATCTAAAATCGTTCAACAAGCACCTGAAGCTAAAAAGTTCATTGTAGAAAGTATTAAAGACCCTACCAATCTAGGTCAAAATGCAGAAAAACTACTCCTAAGTTCAGTCAAAGAATTTGATCTAACTCAATATGCTAAACAATATAATTTAAATGAAAAACAGGTCAAATACATACAAGACGAGATAAAGAAAGAAGCTTTGTACAGATACAAAAGCACAAAAGAAGAACTCCTTCACTATGTCCCTGAACAAATAAAAGAATCCTTATGGGAAAATCATGTAAAAAAATTATGGGAACAGAAACACTATGTTCTATATTTTAAAGAACTATATGATCATTCTTTTGTAGATTTAGGTAAATATTTAGATTTAGACCCACATACTCTCGAAACCACAACTACTGTTTTTGTAGGTATGGTTTTAGCTTATATCTTATTTCGCAATCTTGATGTTGTTAAAAAAGTAGCTGTAGGTTTATTAAAAGTACTAGCAGCTCCTTTAAAACTAATTATAAAAGGTATAGCATCTGTTAGTAAATGGTTCTATAATTTAATTTTTGGTAAAGCTAAGAAAAATGTAAGAAGAGCAGCTTTAAGAGAAGCTATGAAAACAGGCAATAAAAAAGTTATTGTTTTAGCTTCTTATCTGTGATATATACAAACTCCTATGTTGGAGTCTTTATTATGATTAATACTATTATTTGCCTTTTACTTTGTGGTCTTCTTGTCTATATCCATATAAAGCTATAAAGTCTTTATACTATTTCATTGTTGTATAGGAGATATACTACAATGAGAAGATATGCTGATTTAAAAAATACCAATCTTGAAAAAGATATGGATTTATTACCTATTATGAATCCACTCTTTAATATGAGAGAAATTTGTAAACAAATGGTCTTACTTGAAGACCATTTAAATAATATCCGTAAAAGATGCCATGACTGTATAAGAAAGCATTTTCTTACTATTGAAGCTTTCTTTGAAGAAGCTTTATCACTAGATAAAGATTTAAAGTATCTTGATGTACTAGAAGGACAAGCTCAAAATATAAGAAATCTTCAAGGGGTATGGTTAAAAATTAAAGACGACCCAGAATTAAGTCGCAAGGGTTATTATTTAATTTCTCAAAAATTAAGAGAGGTTAGAAAAGAACTGACACCTTACTGTTTTGATGTAGTTGAAATGGATACTTCCCCATTTAATAAGAAATTTGCTTGTTCTTTACCGACCTGTCCGCATAGGGTCGCTAAATTATATATTGCTACTAAAACTGTAACAGAAAAAGAGGATAAAGAAGTCTCTTCTATGGTTAAACCACATCCTAAAAAGAAACCACCTAGAAAAGATTTAAAGAAAACTAGAATGTCAGTTAATGATAAAGACCTTGAAGATTTATCAGGTGATGGGGATAGGGATTTATCTTTACATAATACTAAAGTAGGTAAAAGGTATTTTTATTGATTTAATATACGAACCCTAATATATATAATGTCAATAAGGGTAGATAAAATGTCTGAGAGAATAGCTGTATCTTTAACTCAAGTAAAACAAAAACTTAAAGATAAAAAATATAAAGATGATAAGTCGGGTAGAGATATTGCTTTTTCTACTGCTTATAATAGGGGTAATGAAAAAGCAGTTTCAGATTTTAAACAAATGAGAGAACAAATAAAAGCTGAGGAGAAAAAAATACCTGATGATAGTAAGAATAAAAAAAAGATTACTAAAAAAGTAAAAGTAGAAGATTTACCTAAATTAGATCAAAAAGCAGTGGAGTCCCTTATGAATATGGACTCATGGATGACTAATAAAAGGAATACTCAAAAATCAAATATTGATAAACTAAAAGAAGAAATTAAAGAGATAGGGAATGACCCTAAATTAAAAAAATCTCAAAAAACTAAAAAGATAAAAGAGAAGAATGAAGCTATTAAAAAAGAAAGTGAGATAAACTATGCACCTTTAGATAAAGATGCCGTAGCAACTTTAGGTAAACATTTAAAAAATACTGATTTAAAAAATATTCTACCAGCTGATAACTTTGATGACTTTATGTCTAACTTCATTAGAAGAAATTCAGAACTAGCTTCTACTCTAAAAGGTGAAAACTCAAAGGTAGCATTAAACACTATCAGAAAATTAAAAGGTGAAGAAGTAGAGGAAGAAGAAGAAGAGGATGATGATATTTCTTTCTTTCAAAAACCTAAAAATAAATCTCCTAAAGGTTTTGGTATGGATTTTGGTGATGATGTTTTAGATGAGGTAGAAGATAAAAAAGTAGAATTTGAAAGTGTTGATTCTATCGTTAAAAAAATTAAAGCTATTAAGTCTAAAGACACTAAAGAGGCTAAAGCTGAATTAGCTGAATTAGCAAATAAGTTAGCTGAGTCTTTAAGTATAGAACATACTTTAGAAAATGTTGTTTTAAACCCTACAACAGGATTACCTAAGTTTAGAAATAAACAAATGATGACTCCTAAAGCTATGTCTAAATTGTATGCACAAGAACAAGATCGTTATGGTTCTTTAGCACCTAAAGACAGAAATATCTTAGTTAAAAAATTAGAAAAGAAAATAGAAGAGGCTGAGGGGGCTGAGAAAGAAGTCCTTGAAAAAGCTATGGATGCAGCTGTTACAGATATCTTCTTTTCTTCTATTAAAGACCCTTTAAGTAAAGAAAACAAGCTCCCTAAAAATAGAGTTATCACAGACCCACAAATAATGTATATGGCTGATGAGTATGGTCGTAAAGATTTTGTTGAAAAAGCTGCTGAACTTACTCGAACTACAGATGCTAAAGTGCATAGAGATGTTATGTCTTCTATGTTAAAGAGTGTTAGTGATGAACAATTTAAAAAAATGATTACTAGGGATGAAGAAAATCCTATATATGATCCTTTCTTGGAATTACTAGAACCTGATTATTGTCCTGTACATCCTCAAAATGAAAGATCAGGTACTAATGTTGATGATGAAGATTGTCCAGTAAGATTCACAGAAAAAGAAAGAGATGATATTAAACAAAAACTAATAGACCTTTATCAAGACACAACTTTTTTTATTGCAGGTGGTATTAATTTAGAGGGGTATTATGATGATGATGATAATGATGTTAAAAGCTATAATGAAAGATATAAAAAAGTAACTTCTGAATCTAATAAAGCCACAAAGAAATTAAATACTGAGACTAAGGGTAAAATTAAAAATATTGTTGAGGGTATTACTAACAAACGACCTGATGATATTATACAAGAACATGAGGCAGAGAAGCTATTTAAAGAAATGAGATCAGATATTACACAAGAGCATATTAACACTTTAGGTAATATTGGTGTTGCTTTATCTGAAGCTTTTAGGAAGAACCCGACTCTAAAAGAGGATACTAAAATAGAATGGATGACAAGTGCTTTTCAGACAATACCAGGATTTCCGAAACTAAAATAATAATTATTTTTTAATACTCTCTTTATATATATATGCAATAAGTTTTAAGGGGTCTATATATGTATAGAAAGTCAAACACCGTACCTAATTATCAAGACATAGCTAGGTCTTTCAAACCTGGTATGAGGGTCTATCCATATTATGGTGGCTCTTCTGATAAACAAGGTATCGTTCTCGCTGTTTTCCCTGCTATCGGTATGGTGGATGTTCAATTCCCTCATGGTAGCTCAAGATATCCTGTCGAAGATTTAGTTATAAATACTGATGCAGATATTAAACCCTCACCCACAAATACTATACCTGGTGGTCTTTCCACAGTTCCTGTAAGTGCTGGTCAAAGTATGACTAAAAAAGCAATTTACTGGGCTGAAAAAGATCGCAAGTATAGAATGTGTAAAAAAGAATCTAAACCTTCTTGTCCTAGATGTCCCGACTCCGTTTCCCTTAAAAAAGTTATTTATAAACGAAATGAGGGAAGATCGGAAAGACTACTCTGCTGCCCAGATTGTCTATTTCTCATTAAAACCTCTGACATCTTAGGTTTTAACCTCTAAGGAGATAATAATCATGGCTTTTCTAAGATATGCACGATCTAATGTAGTCAAACCTAAAATCTATGCTAATGAATGGGACAAAATCAGAGTAGCATCTTCCGTTAAACGAATGGACTATTCTCTTAAAGAACAAGCTGAAAGAGTTCTCGGTGAACCATTCTCTCCTGATAAATATCTATTAACACACTCTACTATCGTATGTTCTGTTGATGCTGTTGATGGATATGATACTAAACTCGGTGAAGTTACTTATGACGGAGAAAAAATCAATAGAAGATATACTGATTATAAAGTCACTACTGAAACTGATCAATTTATTAATAATAATATGGATTGCTGGTCTCGTGGTGTGATTGAAAAATCATACAAGTCTTTTATTGGCGCACATAACTTTGTTGAACACATTCAAGTTGAAGAACTCTCTAAAGGCAAAATTATTGATGCTGTCCTTAGAGATATTGGTGAAAGCCTTTATGTAGATATATTAGTCGCTACTAATAAAAAGCATACTGAACTTGTAGAACAAATTTTATCAGGTCAAATGAATGCTATGTCTATGGGGTGCAGTGTAGATTTTACTGTATGTACCAAATGTGGCAATGTAGCTGCTGATGAAACTGAAATGTGTCGCCATGTTAAATACGAAAAAGGTAATGTCTTTTATGATGAAAAGGGTCAACCACATAGAGTAGCTGAACTCTGTGGTCATGAAACTGAAAATCCTAATGGTGGTGTTACCTTTATCGAAGCATCATGGGTTGCTACACCTGCATTTAAAGGTGCTGTAGCTCGTAATGTACTTGAAGTCCCCACCCCATTTACCGAAAAACTAGCTAAAGAAGAAGTAATTAGTAAGAAAGCTCATCAAGTATATGCTTTAACTAATGAAAAGTTAGCAGGTCCTTTTGATAATATGGACTTCGGTGGTGGTGGTGGGGATGCTGGTGGTGGTGAAGAGGGTGGTGGAGAGGGTGGAGATGCTAAAGCAGCTCCTGCACAACCATCACCTTTTGATGATTTACAAAAAGAATTACAAACCTTTCTTGTAGATAAAATCAAGAATAAACTCATAGAAGAATTTGAGTTTAAGATGGATAAAAAAAAGAAGGATAGTGAATTGGACATGACTAAATCTTCAGTCCATGAAAATGATACTATCATTCGTGAAGCTCATACTAAAACAGCGAATCATAAAAAAGTTTCTAAAGTTGTTAAAGAATATAACAATGCTTTAAATGTAGCTATCAAAGTCGCTAAATCTGATTTAGATGCTGTTAAAAATATATCTTATGTGAATGATAAGTTCGGTATAAAGATACCTAGCCATTTATATAAGTTAGCTACCAAATTAGGTTCTGCTAATCAATATGGTTCATTAGATACATTTTTAATTGTAGCAGATGAATATTCCAATAGACCTTTAAAACCAAATGAAAAGATGATTTTAGTAAGATTTGCTAAATTACTTTCAACAAAAAACAAGTAAACATAGGAGAACAACGATGACTTTTCGTAGAAGAATGAATCGTAGAGCAGACTCTGGCATTCCAGGTTATGACAATCTTGGTCGTCTTAACATGGGACATCCAGCAACTAAAGAATTACCTGAAGTAGACCAATACGGATTCGATAGCGAATTTGGTGAAGGTGTTCGTAAGGGTCCTTATTTATCAGGTCCTCCACCAGCCTCTGTTGGTTGGATGCCAGAACATCCAGCTACCAAGAAGTCTCTCGTAGAAGATTATGAAATTGGTCAAGAACTTCATGATGCAAACATTAAGAAAGCTATGGAAAGAAAAGCTAATAAATGTATTGCTATCGCTGAACATCGTCTTGGTCGTACAGCTAGTGCAAGAGAAATTGAATCTTTAGCTCTTAGACTCATGGATCTCCCAAATAACACCATTAACTCTAAATTTGCATCTGCTACCGATTTTATGGCTGAAGATGAAGTTATGGGTATGGACGAAATGGGTATGGACGAATTTGCTGGTCATAGCCATGCTTCTTTCATGGCTGATGAAGAAGAAGCTGATGATGAATTATCAGAACTTATGGCTGAACTCGAAGCTGGTGAAGACCAAGCTGAAGATGAAGGTCTTGCTGAACTCATGGCTGAAATTGAAGCTGAAGAAGCTATGGCTAAAAAAGCTTCTTTTGGTAGAAATAGAAGAGCTTCTTTAAAAGGTCGTAGAGCTTCTATGTATGCAACTCACCATATGTCTGACGAAGATGATGAATTAGCTACTCTTATGGCTGACCTCGAAGCTGGCGATGAAATGCAAAGTGCTACAGGTTATCATGGTTCTGACATCGGTCCAGGTAACCGTAATGCTGAATTTGATGGTGGCATTATGGGTTATGATGAATTTGATGGTGGCATGATGATGGAAGATGACTTTAGTGATGCTATGTCTCCTGTAGATGTTCTCGCTGAAGAAATTACCAACCTCAAGAAAGCTAATGCTAAATTAAAGCATCGTTTAAGACAAGCTGAAGAAGCTGTTCAAGATGCTACAGGTTATCATGGCGAAGAAGATAGTGTTCAACCAGCTGGTCGTTATAAAGAACCAGGTGAAGGTGCACCAACAGCTCGTTATGCCTCTAAAAATGGTTTAAAGAGACTCGCTAATGTTCTCGCTGACTATCTCGCTGAAGAAGATCATATGGGTTCTCATGGTCATATGAGTTCTTTCATGGCTGATGATGAAGAAGCTGATGAACAATCTGTAATGGCTGAAATTCTTGCAGAAATTGAAGGTGGCTATGATCCTAATGTTTCTCAAAATGACAACCAATTCGGTTATTCACACAATTTAGTAGCTGAAGATGATGAAGCTGATGATGAAGATGTAGCTTCTATGCTTGCTTCTATGCTTGCTGAAGAACAAGCTAAAAAACAAGCTGCTGCTAAAAAAGCTCCAGCTAAAGCTGAAAAAGCATCTGCTAAAAAAGAATCTGAAGACCCTATGGGTTTAGATGAAGAAGCTGATGATGAAGAAGCTAATGTTGATCCTAAATTAGCTTCTCTCTTTGCTAAATTTGCTGAAGATGATGAAGCTGACGAAGAAGAAGAAACCACTGCTTCTAAGAAGAAAGCTTCTGCTAAAGGCAAAATGTCTACCAAGAGTGAAAAGAAATCCACTAAGGGTAAATTAGCTGAAGATGATGAAGCTGATGAAGAAGAAGAAACTGCTTCTAAAAAGTCTTCTAAGGGCGAAAAGAAGTCTAACAAGAAAGCTTTTGAATGGAAGTTCTCTGCTGACGAAGAAGCTGATGAAGAAGAAGCTGATGATGAAGAAGCCGATGAAGAAGAAGAAACTGCTTCTAAGAAAGCTTCCTGGAGATTTGCTGAAGAAGAAGAAGCTGATGAAGAAGAATCCGATGAAGAAGAATCCGATGAAGAAGAAAAATCTTCTTCTAAGAAGGCATCTTTCTCACCAAGACCTTCAATCAATTCTCGTAAAGCATCTGTAAAGACTCTTGGGAATATTTCTCGCACAGCATCTAAGTCTGATTCTAATGAACTTTCTAAGTTATGGGAATCTGCTCCTGATGTTAGCAAGTACTTCAGCTAAGATTTAGCAACTCTTTATAAAGTTAAAAGAGTTTAAATAATTAACTTTAAAGTTTGAAAAGTTTATAATTTTTCAAACAAAAACAAAAATATAGTCGGTTATTTATAATAATCTATCTATATAAAAGAGTCATATATATGAGTATAACTCGTTTAAGAGACTTTTAAACTTTTTAAAAAAACTTTCTTTTTAACCCTTCCACT
>JACCEB010218411.1_pt1 | contig 14260 bp, 13 predicted proteins | sample 7454761 | NCBI WGS metagenome assembly JACCEB01 (sample SAMN15323454, study PRJNA562643) | freshwater metagenome | isolation source: river surface water | place: USA:Blue River Watershed | collected 2017-08-18 | reverse complement strand
GGCGATATCGCCAGCGCGGTCGAGCTTTCTTGGAAGCAGCGTCGCGTAGATCAACTCACCCAAACCATTTCGCAGCAGGTTAGTGATGAGGCAAGTCACCCAGTTGCAACTAAATCGGTTTGTTTTATCCGGCCAGATCAAGCGCTCTTTGCAAAAGTCCCGAGTGAATCGATTGACTATGCAGTGATGGAGCATTGCCCGGGGTCAGAGATCCCCTTAGCCATGGTGCCACTCGATGCCGGCTGGAATGATCTGGGCGCTTGGGATGCGGTCTGGCTAGTGGCCAAGCAAAATGACGATGGTAATGCCAGCGTTGGGGATGTGCTGACAGCCAATACCAAAAACACACTAGTGATTGCCAATCATCGTCTTGTGAGTACCGTTGGTGTGGAAAACCTGATTGTGGTTGAAACAGCGGATGCGGTATTGGTGGCGGATAAAGGTAAAAGTCAACACGTAAAAGAAATTGTGAGCCAACTTGAAAAGGCAGGGCGCGAAGAAAAGAATTTACATCGCAAAGTGCATCGTCCCTGGGGTTGGTATGACAGCGTGGAGGAGGGCGAGCGCTTTAAAGTAAAACGGATTCAGGTCAAGCCAGGAGCCAGCCTATCACTGCAAATGCATCACCACCGTGCGGAACATTGGATTGTGGTGAAAGGTACGGCAGAAATTACCAATGGCGATCAGGTCATTACCCTCACCGAAAATCAAAGCACGTTCATTCCACAGGGACAAAAACACCGGTTAGCCAATCCCGGATCATCCCCATTGGAAATTATTGAAGTGCAGTCTGGCAGTTATTTGGGCGAGGATGATATTGTCCGTTTTGAGGATATCTATCAGCGTAACTAAAAATGCCCTCTTGTAGAATTAGGGATATGGTTTAAGCAAATCGATCGAGAAAGATTTAGATGTCAAAAGTTGCATTAATTACCGGTATTACTGGTCAAGACGGTTCTTATCTGGCTGAGTTCTTGTTAGAAAAAGGCTATGTGGTGCATGGTATTAAACGGCGCGCTTCACTCTTTAATACCGATCGGATTGATCACCTCTATCAAGACCCCCACATCAATCACCGTAATTTTGTATTGCACTACGGTGATCTCACCGATACCAGTAATTTGATCCGGATTGTGCAGCAAACCCAACCCGATGAAATTTATAACTTAGGTGCGCAAAGCCACGTTGCAGTCTCCTTTGAGTCGCCGGAGTACACGGCGGACACTGACGCAATGGGTACGCTACGAATTTTAGAGGCAATTCGAATTTTGGGTCTTGAAAAGAAGACCCGGTTTTATCAGGCTTCAACCTCGGAGCTTTATGGTTTAGTCCAAGAGATTCCGCAAAAAGAAACGACCCCGTTTTATCCTAGAAGCCCCTATGCGGTCGCTAAGCTCTACGCCTATTGGATTACCGTGAACTATCGTGAAGCCTATGGGATGTATGCCTGTAATGGCATTCTCTTTAACCACGAGTCTGAGCGCCGTGGTGAGACCTTTGTAACCCGCAAAATTACTCGAGGGCTTGCTAATATTGCGCAGGGTCTCGAGAGCTGCTTGTATATGGGCAATATTGATGCGCTGCGCGACTGGGGACATGCGAAGGATTACGTACGTATGCAGTGGATGATGCTCCAACAAGATCAGCCAGAAGATTTTGTAATCGCGACCGGCGTGCAATACAGCGTGCGTGATTTCATCATCCGTAGCGCCCAAGAGCTTGGTATCACCATCCGTTTTGAGGGCAAAGCGGAGAGTGAGGTGGGCGTTGTTGCTCACATTAGCGGTGAGCATGCCCCAGCCCTGAAGGTCGGTGATGTAATTGTGCGCATTGATCCCCATTACTACCGCCCCACCGAGGTTGAGACCCTCCTTGGGGATCCCACCAAGGCCAAGCAAAAACTTGGCTGGGTCCCTGAAATTACCATAGAGCAAATGATTAGCGAGATGGTGGCGCACGATTTGGATCAGGCCAAGCAACATGTCTTGCTATCAAAAAGTGGCTACAAAGTCCCTCTAAAAATTAATTCTTAAGACTATTAAATGACTAAATTAAAACAAACTATTTTTGTAGCCGGGCATCGAGGGATGGTGGGCTCGGCCATCGTTAGGGCTTTGCAAAAAAAAGGGTATCAAAATGTGCTAACCCGGTCACATACGGAGTTAGATTTAACGAATCAAGCAGCGGTTGAAAAGTTTTTTGCAGAAAATAAAATTGATCAAGTCTATTGTGGAGCCGCAAAAGTAGGCGGAATATATGCTAACAACACTTTCCCAGCCGAGTTTATATATACCAATTTACTCATAGAGGCAAATTTAATTCACTATGCTTGGAAGACAGGGGTGAAAAATTTGATGTTTTTAGGCTCAAGTTGTATATATCCCAAGGAAGCACCCCAACCTATTCGAGAAGATTACCTATTAACTGGAAAATTAGAGCCTACCAATGAGCCCTATGCAATTGCAAAGATTGCTGGTATCAAGTTATGTGAAAGCTACAACCGACAATACGAAACTTCGTATCGGACGGTAATGCCTACCAATTTATACGGGCCAGGAGATAATTACCATCCCCAAAATAGTCATGTACTGCCAGCGTTAATTCGCCGCTTTCATGAGGCCAAGCTCGAAGGTTTGCCGTCAGTCACAATATGGGGATCAGGAAAACCGTATCGCGAATTTTTGCATGTTGATGATTTGGCAGAGGCTTGTGTGCATCTGATGAATCTTGAGGCAGAGACCCTGAAAGATAAAATCGGCTCAATGTCTAGTCATATTAATATTGGGACTGGAAAAGACAATACCATCGCAGAGTTAGCGCATCTAATTGCGAATACGATTGGGTATCAAGGAGAGATCTTATTTGATGCCACCAAACCAGATGGAACAATGCGCAAAGTTTTGGATGTTTCCTTAATCAATTCTCTTGGTTGGTGCGCCACTATTGGATTAAAAGAGGGTATCGAAAGTACATACCAAACTTATTTACAGTCTAATGGTGCTCATGGGTGATTTATTAAATCCATTAAGAGGGCGTATGCTACGCGCGGCATACGATTCAGGCGAGGGCCATATACCGAGTTCCTTATCAATTTTGGACATACTTTGGTGCCTCTATGATCAGGTTTTAAAGATAGATCCATTTGATCAGCAACGAGACATTTTTATTTTAAGCAAAGGACATGCCTCCTTAGCCTTATATTCAGTTTTAGCCGAGAAAGGCCTAATCGATTTATCGGCATTGGCTAATTTTGGAAAATTTAATTCGGAGTTGGGTGGCCACCCCGATAGAAATAAAATTACTTTTGTAGAGGCATCAACGGGTTCTTTGGGGCACGGCCTCCCCATTGCGATCGGAATGGCATTAGCAAAGCGTGCCCAAAATTTATCGGGTAATGTCTATGTTCTTATTGGAGATGGGGAATGCAATGAAGGAACAATCTGGGAGAGCGCCTTATTAGCTGCGCATCATCAATTGAATAAACTTTGCTGTATCGTTGACTTTAATCATTCAACGGATAGGGCCCTGAACGTCGGTTCGCTAGTTAAAAAATTTGAGGCATTTGATTGGGATGTTTGCGAAATCAATGGGCATGATCACTCTCAAATAACCTCTGCCTTGAATCAACTCCAGAATAAAAGCAAACCAATGTGTATCGTCGCCAATACGATTAAAGGTAAGGGCCTAGTCAGAATGGAAAATAACCCAGAGTGGCATCATAAGACACCAAATGAAAATGAGCTGACTGAGTTATTACAGGAGTTAGGGGTATGAGCACTATTAATATGAGGGCTCAGTTCGTTAAAACCACTTCTGATTTGATGCAGGCAGACCAAAAAGTATGTTTATTGCTCGGTGATATTGGCGTACATGGATTTCGGCATCTGTTACAAAATTATCCTAACCGTGCTTTTAATATTGGAATATTAGAGCAAACAACTATCGGATTGGCGGCTGGATTGGCGGCGATGGATATGGTACCGATTGTGCATACGATTGCACCATTTATTGTTGAACGTGCCTATGAGCAAATAAAGATCGATTTTGGTTATCAAAAATTAGGCGGAAATTTTGTCAGTGTAGGTGCCTCATACGATTACGCCGCACTTGGTTGTACCCATCATTGTCCATCTGACATTGGAGTACTGCAGCTTATTCCAGGCATGGAAATCTACTGCCCAGGAACGTCATTAGAATTTGACAGTCTTTTTAAAGAAACTTACTCAAATCCTGCGCCAAAATATTTTCGCTTAAGCGAAACACAAAACACAGAAACATTGACTGTAACAAGAGGCGAAGCCAAAGTAGTCAGGGTTGGCAAAGCCGGTGTAATTATTGCCGTAGGCAATATGCTATCCAAAGTAATAGAAGCCGCTGCAGATTTAGATGTCAGTATTTTGTATTACGCAACCATCAGCCCATTTGATTCGCAGACTCTACTATCCATTATTGGTGATCAAAATAAGATTGCGATTTGCGAGCCTTATTATGCCGCTGGCGGATTGGTCGCTGCTGTTTCTAAGGTACTTAATGGAAAAAAAATGGCTATCTTAAATGTCGGGATGAGTACTATTTTTTCAAATCATTACGGCTCCGCGCTGGAGCATGACATTCATCATAATATAGATGTTTTGGGAATTAAAAATTCTTTGGATAAATTTATAAATGAATAGTAATCAGTTAGCAAATTATCTATGCGAAGATGCTCAAAAAATTAATCAAAGAATTAATTTAAGTGCCTTTCATGAAGCAAAAGTTCTGATAACGGGAGCCTCGGGTCTGATCGGTCATTATTTAATTGCGGTTCTTAGTAATGCAGCTAAACAGGGAATCGTCATCGATTCCTTATACATTTCATGTAAAAACGAGCCACCAGCATATTTGAAAAAGTTGGTTGAAAACCTAAACGTGAAATATCTGTTGGGAGACATTAGCCGATTAGAAATAGTCAGTCAAGTTCCAGATGATTTCGATTTTATTTTTCACGCGGCAGGATATGGCCAACCTCAAAAGTTTTTAACTGATGAGATTGCTACTATTTTGTTAAATACGGTGGCAACGAATAATCTTCTTAAAAAAATGAAGCCTAGTGGGAAGTTTTTATTTTTAAGTACTAGTGAGATTTACAGTGGATCAAAAGAAATTCCTTACCTGGAGTCTCGGATTGGAACGACTAATACAAATCATCCGAGGGCCTGCTACATTGAAGGAAAAAGATGTGGCGAGGCGATTGTTTCTGCTTATCGAAAAAAGGGATTGGATGCCAAGTCGATCCGTTTAGCATTGGCATATGGACCCGGAGTTAGGGCAGATGATCGCCGAGTGTTAAATGAAGTGATAAAAAAAGGCTTAAGTGGTAACGGGATTGAGTTACTTGATAGCGGTGCATCATCACGAACATATGTTTATGTTACAGATGCAATTGAATTGATGCTTGGCGTGATGTTGTTTGGAGACGATGGAATCTATAACGTCACAGGTTTTTCTAAAACAACGATTGCTCAAATGGCAAATATCATTGCTAATAAAATAAATACAACACTAACCTTTCCTACAGAGTCTAGAAGTGGACTTGAGGGTGCTCCTGAGGAAGTGACATTAAGTTTAGAAAAAACACTATCTGTCTATCCTAAAGCTAAAAACGATTTTGTTTCGTTTGATGACGGGCTATTAAAGGTAATTGAATGGTACCGTCAAATATTGTGACTTTATATCGATCAAGCAATGTTTTTTAAGAAAGATTTTCGTTATACACTTTTGCGGGAATTATACCGGTGGTACGATAAAGTAATTTCAAAACAGATTGATCAATTTAATGTCAGTTTGAGACAGCAGTATCAACGCGAATATGCAAATTCAGACCCTAGTTTAAAAAAAGTTTATATTCATGGCATCGGTAGCGAGTGGTTTTATACCTCCACTTTAGATGCTACATTTCAATTTGTTTTAACAGAAGATCCTGAATTAGCCGATTTGATAATATTTATAACGATTATTGATAAAGAATTAGCTAATCGATTGATGGGAAAAACAGTTGGTATTTTTTTTCGTGAACCAAGCACATACGTATCTCATCACAAAAATGACATCCCAAAAACTTTTTTTGAAAATAATTCTGTATTTATAGTGACTCATCTTGATGGATCGCAAATTGGCTTTTCCAATCATGAGGATGCCCAGATTATTCGATCGTTCTTTTATCCGCACTATCACCACTGGGCCACATCAACCGATTTAAAAAAATCGGAGATGATCCAGAGATCGCGCGAAGTTTTTTCCTTGACGTCGGGCTTATCAGGAATACCAGGAAACATTCAACGTCGAGATTTTATCGAAAAATTATCGATGACAAATCCAAACTTTGATTTGTATGGGCGGTTCACACCGGATTCGTATAAATTGAAAGCATATCGAGGTTTGTGTGCATTTAAAAAAGATTTGTTATTTAAATACAAATATAATTTAATAATCGAAAATACCAATGAAGATTGGTATATTTCTGAAAAAATTTTTGATTCATTAATTTGTGGTTGTATGCCAATCTATCATGGAACTGAAAAAGTTTTTGATTTAATTCCAAGGGATTGGTTCTACTATTTGCCTACACTAGAATCAATTGAAATCGAAAAATTAAATCAGTTTCTTAAAACCGAAGCGTATCTCATCGTTTCCAATAACAGACAAAAAATTACAGAGTATTTATACAACAACTTTTCATTCTATCAATGCATAGCAAAGATTCTTGAAAAAGAAGAGGTTGGAATTCCAAATCCAGTTCGCTTAATTAAGCATTGATCTGGCGTGGATTAAAAGCATGTTATTTGTATAAATTTACAGCCCAGTTATTCATTTTTTTATATTCTGACTCGTTGAATTTTTTTGAATGAAATATCAGCCACACATTGACGGGCTTCGTGCCTTTGCGGTTCTATCAGTTTTGGTATTTCATGGATTTCCAAATGTATTACCCGGTGGTTATGTGGGCGTTGATGTGTTCTTTGTGATTTCTGGCTATTTGATTACGTCCATTATCGTGAGTGAACTTGAGCAGGGCCACTTCTCTTATCGTGATTTTTATCGTCGACGCATTCGACGAATATTTCCAGCTCTAATCCTTGTCTTAATAGCGTGTTTAGCAGCGGCTTGGTTTGTGTTACTTGCCGATGAGCTCAAAATGCTCGGTAAGCATGCAGCTGCAGCAAGCGCATTTGTTGCCAATTTTGTTTTTTGGCAGGAAGCGGGCTATTTTGATGTGCAATCCGATCACAAAATACTGCTGCACCTTTGGTCTTTAGGAATAGAAGAACAGTTTTACCTGATTTGGCCCTTCCTTTTGCTCATTGCCCAGCGTTTGGGCAAACTCAAGCTCGCTGTCATTGGCTTTACCCTTGCTTCGTTTGCACTCAATGTAATCTTGATTTGGCAATACCCCGTGGCAACCTTTTATTTACCCATGACGCGATTTTGGGAGCTTGGGGTTGGCGCAGTATTGGCTATTCATTCTGGAGCCATCGGTAATCAATCCCAACGACAACAACAAGGCTTGGTATGGCTTGCGCTGATTTCGCTACTGGGAGCCATCCTCTTTTTTCATCGCGAACTTTCATTTCCTGGCTTTTATGCCTTACCAGTCACGCTCGCCACAGCGATCTTGATTGCATGTGCGCAAGCCATACCAGCATTGAATCGAATTTTGTCAGCCAAATATGTGGTGTGGATTGGCTTAATTAGCTACCCCTTGTATCTTTGGCACTGGCCATTATTAGTGTTCTACAAGACGATTCAGTTAGGTAAAGCTGGCGCTCTTGAGATAGTAATGGTGTTGGCACTGTCATTACTATTAGCCACTCTAACCCATCGCTGGATTGAAAAGCCTCTAAAAAAAATACCTCTAGCCAAAGTGGCAAATGCACTGATTGCTATGATGGTCGTTATCTTTGCGCTGGGTCTCTATACCGTGGCGCGGGAGGGCTTCTCATTTCGTAAATACAGCCAATACGATCAAGATCTGCGATGGAATGACTGGTCCAAAAAGGACTGTCAGCAAATGTATGGTCTGGAGCCGTGTATTGGGACCATTGGATCCCTGCAAATTTTTCTGATTGGCGATAGCCATGCCAATCACCTATATCCCGGTCTAAAAAAACACTGGGCTGGAGCGGTTATGAATATTGGCTCTTGTATTCCCATTGCCCCTGATTTGCTCCTGAAAAATCCAACTTTAGCGGATTTTGGTAAAAAGAATGAATGCGTCAAAACGGGTGTCTTTGAAAAGCAACTGGAATTCATTAAGACCCACAAACCCCAATATGTTGTTATTGGAACCACGTGGTGGTTTGCTGCGCAGATGCTCGTATCCGATCAAACAGCAATCGTAGACAAAGAGCGTTTTGATGCGCTTCAAAAAGCGCTATTACTCACTATTCAAGCAATCGAGGCTCTGGGATCGAATGTCGTACTGGTCGAGGCTATTCCACAAAACCAGCGTCTTCCCCGCGATTATTGTGGCTTGCGACAACGGGTGGAGCCACAACGTTGCGTGATCCCGGACGATGCAGCCAGTAGAGGACACTCGTGGGGATTAATGCAAGATTTAAAGCGCCAAGATCCCAAGATTATTGTGGTGCCGACTCAGGATTTATTTTGTCAAAATGGCGAGTGCCATCTCGTTGATCAAGGGGTGCTCCTCTATCGGGATGAGTGGCATTTATCCTACTCGGGCAGCGATCGAGTGGCAAGACGTATCATCGAGACTATCCAAGCCGTAAAACAGTAAAGCGTAAAGGCAAGTCAATCATCAGGCTAACACCAAGTCTATCCAAAAAGCTGTTTAAGCTGGTAATACCACTTGGCTTGCTTGGGAGAGGCTTGACGGGTGTGCTCAATAATCTGGGGGTAGTCTGAATTAGTAAAGAGAGCGCGTTGTGCATTGCCCCACTGAGACGGATCCCGAAATGCCTGCAAACCATATTTTTTGGTGAGTAAGCTAAAGATCGATTGATCATTGCGATGGCTCACAAAATCCGGGTAGTTGGGGTCAGTGTCCTTGGCATCGCTAATCGCTTCGAGATTGCACGCATACGCTAAGAACTCCTGCATAAATTCGACACTCATGGTTGATTTGCGAATCACGAAGTAGGACGCAAGGCGTTGCTTACTGGTTTCGTAGCCCAAGTGATCAAGTCCCATGATTTGTGTACAGCGCTCTTTGGTAAATTGGCTTTCCTTGAGATCCAATTCAAAAGGGATGATGTCTTGATCAAAAGTGTTAGGTAACTCGAGGAGCGGTTTGGCAGAATGAATAAAGTGGGAGGCCGCATCGCAGTAAAAAATGAGCTCACCCAATTGGATTTGAGAAAGTACTTCACAGATGAAGTAGGGCTTCCAAAGCCAATAGCCCCCGCCGCGTGGGATATCGAGGATGGCTTGATGACGCGCATAAAAATCAGGCGCAATTTGCTCTCGTGAGGCTTCGAACACGCGATCAAAGCCACCAATCGCTAACCCCGTTTTGGAATTAAAGCGTTGCGCCTTTCGAAATTTTGCGTCCGCGTAGTTGAGAAGTATGGCCATGGTCTGTGTCAAAGTAATCAATGGGATGATCATAGCCTAGAAGACCGCGAGAAAGATTTTCATGAATGCTCACCAATTAAACAATCCATTACATAATGGGTCTAACCAAAAGGAGTAACATAAACAGTCTAGCGCTCAAACTTCGGTTAGCGATCAATGTGCCACGATACAATGTATTCATGAATGTATTGATTACAGGCGGCTTGGGATTTATTGCTAGTCATACGGCTTGTGTGTTGGCCGAGGCCGGCCATCAACTGGTATTGCTTGATAACCTCGTGAACTCCAAGAGGAGTGTTTTGCAGCGCCTAGAGACTATTATTGGGAAACCCCTCATTTTCATTGAGGGCGATGTGCGCGATGAGGCTTGCCTAAACGCTCTCTTTAAGACCCACGCCATCGATGCCGTGATTCACTTTGCAGGTCTCAAATCGGTGAGCGAGTCCTCTCAAGATCCGCTGCGCTACTACTGCAATAATGTAGGGGGATCGATTGCGCTATTGCAGAGCATGAAAGCGCACGGCATCAAGAAGTTCATTTTTAGCTCCAGTGCCACGGTCTACGGAACCCCTCAATACTTGCCCTACGATGAATCTCATCCGACCAAGCCCATTAATCCCTATGGGCAAACCAAACTACAGGTCGAGGAAATCATGAGGGATCTGGCTCATTCCGATCCCAGTTGGTCCATGATTGCCTTGCGCTACTTTAATCCGGTTGGTGCGCACGACAGCGGCCTGATTGGCGAGGATCCGAGCGGTATTCCGAATAACTTGACCCCGTATTTAGCCCAAGTAGCATCAGGGCAACTACCCTTTATTCGCGTATTTGGTGATGACTATGAGACCAAAGATGGCACGGGTGAGCGCGACTACATCCATGTGATGGATTTGGCCGAGGGCCATCTGACCGCATTACATTATGTTGAATCGCACACAGGCTATTGCCCAGTTAATTTAGGCACCGGAGTCGCCTACAGCGTGTATGAAGTGATCGCCTCCTTTGAAAAAGCGATTGGGCGAGCCATTGAGCGAAAGATTGAAGCAAGACGCGCGGGTGATCTGCCGGTCTATTACGCTGACCCCAAAAATGCCAACGCTATCTTGGGATGGAGTGCAACACGAAATTTAGACCAGATGTGCGCAAGTGCCTGGAACTTTCAAAAGACGTCTGTTAGCGCCTCATCAACTAAGAAATAAAGCCCAATCAGAGCACCCCAATGCAAATTTTAGTGATCTCATTAAGGGAATCGGTTGAGCGCCGCCAATTTGTGACTGAGCAATTTGAGAAAGCCGCACTCCAGCATCCTTGGCAATTTTTGGATGCGGTTCGCGGCTCCACCTTAACTGAAGTACCCAAAGAATACAAAGTCCAAAAAACCCGGCGACTCCTTGGCTATGAGTTGACCCCAAGCGAACTAGGATGCTTTCTATCGCATAAAAAAGCCTGGCAGATGTGCGTGGATTCGCAAGAGATAACGGTGATTTTGGAAGATGATTTTTTATTACTGCCCGAATTTTCAAAAATGATGGATTTTTTATCGCAGTGCAACGATCGCTGGGGCATGGTACGCTTAAATGGACTCTATCCCATGCAATACTCCATCTTGTTGCAAGGAGAGGGTTGCGCCTTAGTAAAAAATCATGGCGATGCGGTGGGCTCAGCCGCATACGTGATTACGCCAGAGTTTGCAAAACGTCTCCTAGATGCTTCAACCGATATTTACGAGCCCCTTGATCACTTTCTCGAGCATTACAAAAAACACCACACCCCTTTCTTAGCAGTTCATCCTTACCCCATTGGGATTTCGGGGGCTGAGTCAACGATCCAAGACCGCCCGGGGCGAGCACCCATTATGGGGTTTGCGAAGTTAAAACGCTCGCTTTACCGCGCGCTGGACCGAATGGTTAGTCCCAACCCGTGGTTTCCGAAGTGAATTTCTGAAGCGAATTTCCGAAGTAACACCAGGCAATAGAAATAAAAAATTACTAAAAGCCATGAGAGAGAAAACCAGGCGAGAAAAATTAGGATAAAGCGTCGGCAAGGACCTTGCGCATAAAAGCCTTTAAAGGCTCAATTGAGGGTCGGTGTTTAAGTAGTGTTTCGCTAGCATAGCGATCCGAATACCGGGCCTCGGCGAGTGTTGCATTCAGCTCTTCAAAATTCGATCCCATCATCGGGGCAAGATTAATAAAAGCACGCGGATTAAAGTCCACGCTCACATTACTGTCGACCCAGCTAACCGGCAAGCAGTTACTATAAAACGCCTCCGGAATTTTCTCCGTGTAATACCCGGGATAGAGACCATTTTCTGGGCATAAATTAAGCGCAAACTGAGAAAGAAGATCCTTTTTTAAAAAACCACTCTGATGATGGTTTTTGATATCTGGCTCAAAGTAGGGCCCACGGCAGTGCACAGCCATACGTTGTTGCATCGCGGCTAGAAGGGTGCTTCGTGGTTCGCGCAGGTGAGAGCTCAAGAAAAGTGCCTGCCAATTTCTTCCCTGATAAGCCTTTCCCAATGGTTGGGTTAAACGATCAAGGTTGAGCAATTCCCCATAACGCGGATTTTGATGACCAACAACACCCTCATGGGTCCAATCGATCATTTCCATCCAGTAGGGAAGACGAAAATGACGATCAGACTCAATCGCTTGATCAAATGAGATGCTGTAGTCAGCCTGCCAATAGTCATGACGAACATTCTCAGCCGTATGAAATAGTCTTAACGGAGCATGCTCCCGCCGGCCAATCGATTGGTCAATCAGGTCATGCAGGGGGGTAACGAGGGGACGTAACGGCTTGGGGCACCAGCGCAATTTTTTGGGATTTGGATCAACAAAAGACCCCAAAATGAGCAAATCGGCATCCGAAGATGCTGTCCATCTAATCGCATAACCCATGGACTCAATTAAGTGAGGTAGGAGGCTTAAGCGATAATCACTGGGTAATCCAAGGGTTGCGATTCTAATCGTGGACATTATTCTTTATGATCGAGGTTTAGATTTGTTTACCCAAAGTGTCTGAGAGTTGCCTCATTTTATGACAAGCCAATCGATATCAACCCAGCAAGAGATTCCAGACTGGCTCATTTGGATCCAATGCCTCGCATTTGTTGTCTTGTATGCGGTTTGGATTTTGCCGGAGATTGTCGGCGCTCGAAATACCTCCATGATTGTTGGGGCAGTCGCGGGCCTGTACCCAATCTACGTCTACCGAAATAAGTTCACCCAACGACAGGCATTTCCGCTCTGGCTGATTGCAGCTCTCTTTGTTTGGGCCATAGTGCATTACTTTTTTTTTAGCCAAGATCCAGAGGCACAAGCGCGTGAGTTGCATCGCATCTGGCGCTACGCTGCGATTTCTACGGTCTTTGGGGTCGGGCTAGGGCTTTCGCTATCGGCAAAACCCAAGCAAATCTACTGGCAGCTCATTTACTTGGGGCTTTGCACTCCACTAATCATTTATTTGGTCAAGTATGTGCTTACGACTTATGGGACCTCTTGGGGATTGAATGTCCCCCTCTATTTACAAATCAATTTTGAGAGCCAGCCCTACTACATCCATAAAGTGAACTACACCATCTTTTGTATGCCGGCCCTGGCCACAGCCTTTGGCCTGATTGCCCAGCGATTTAAGCAAGCGCAAACACTTGCAAGTAAAGACATCATTTTTTTCTTGCTAAATACTTCAATTATTTTTTTTACTTTTTTTCTTTTCTATATCCAGAACATTAAAAATGCGATGGCGTACACTCTGCTGATTTTTATTTTGTTCATCCTTGCGCCGTTAAGAATCATCTTTTCAAGAAAAAGTAATAAATTACCGTCATTGGTTTTAACCGGCATCCTAGCCGCAATCATCAGCTATTTTACGTACCAACATGTTCAAAAAAACGACTCCTGGAAAACGCTGACCGCCGATGCAAAGATTGCCATCCAAAAAGAAAAGTACGACCACTGGAAGTGGGGCGGAGAAAAAGGCTATCCCCTTAACGAGTTCGGCAAGACGGTCTCTTCAACAAATTACGAGCGGATAGCGTGGGCGATTGAGGCCACCCAATTGATTCGCGATAATCCGGCAGGATACGGCCTAGTGGAGCTCTCCTTTCGTAAGCTCATGAACAAGACCTACCCTGAAGTGGCCAATGTCGGTAGAAATCTCTCCCACAGCCACAGCGGGTGGCTGGATATCATTCTAGGTCTGGGTATTCTTGGTGGCTTCCTAATCATCGCGCCGATGCTGTATCTCATTTGGAGCTACCAAAAGGCAAACGAAAATTTCCAAACCCTATTCGTTTGGTCGTTAACCAGCCTATTTTTGTGCTGGATGACCTCCGAGGTGTCGAGCACAGTGACGCTTATGAGCCTTATCTTCTCGATTGCGCTCGCCGGGGCATTCAAGCTAAAAATTAATCACGCAGAACCTTCACTTAGGTGACCGTCAAATCCTTGGTATTCGGAATGCAATGATTGCTTGCGAAGCCTGCTTTGCACGCGGACATTGAGTTTATCTTTGAAAATTGCGGCAACTAATTTGCGCCGCATCGTTAGGCGAGCGTTTAATTTTCAATAACCATCCAAGCAATTGAAAAGGGATGCTGCCGACACAGACAGCTAAAATAGGGATATGCAATCAAATTCCTCCCCAAATCCATCAAGCGACCTCGCCGACGAACTATCGCTCC
>JACCEB010724186.1_pt1 | contig 14261 bp, 7 predicted proteins | sample 7454761 | NCBI WGS metagenome assembly JACCEB01 (sample SAMN15323454, study PRJNA562643) | freshwater metagenome | isolation source: river surface water | place: USA:Blue River Watershed | collected 2017-08-18 | reverse complement strand
GGGGGGGGGTGTAACCTCCTAAAGACCAATACGTTACACGCTAAAAAAAGGTGTAAAACTTCCATTTTTAGTAGTTTTATATTACCACTTTCTATTGTATTTTCATCTCATTTATTAGCCCAACAAAGTTTAAATGTTAACGGCAGTGTAGGTTTGTATGTGGGCAATGCTTTGGTGGTGCAAGCCATGGGCGATGTAAATATAAACGCCACTGGGGTAATGAGTTTCCAAAACGGTGGAACACCCGATTTTAGGTTAAAAGGCAATTTTACCAACGATGCTGCTGGAACTTACACGCACGGTACCGAAAAAATTCGTTTTAATGGCTCGGCTTTGCAAAATGCCGATTTTGGTGGCGATGATGTATATGGTATTTATACCGATAACGCTAACCATGTACAGGTTGCCAGCAATGTAAACCTAGTAGGGGATTTATATTTTGGTACGGGGCATATCCTAAGTTCCTCGGGCGCTTTAATTACTTTGGGCACCGCTGCTACGGTTACCAATCCTAGTAACACCGCGCACAACAACGGACCTATTGCTAAAAATTTTAATTCAACCACCGATTTTTCTTTCCCAACCGGGCATGGTACTTCGTATAATCCAATACGTTTTCAGCCCAATGGCACCAGTGCTACCACTATAAAAGTTCAATACCATAATTTAACGCCATCGGATAATACTGCATTAGCTCCTGGATTAGATGCAATAAGTAGTGAAGAATATTGGGATATTACACGAGAAGCAGGCACCGAGGAGGGAGAGGTAACTTTGTTTTGGGATGCCCAAAGTAATTTAACTAACTACGATAGTACGGTGGTGGCATTTTGGGATGGAAGTTTATGGCAAAGTGCGGGTAAACAAAATTTAACTGGGAATTTAGCTACAGGTACAGTAAAATCTAAAAATCTTTCGTTGTTTAATAAGGTTACTTTAGCAACTACAGACCTTTCTGTATTACCAGTTGAATTAATTGAATTTAATGTCCTTAAAAATAACAATCAAGTAGATATTATTTGGGCTACTGGAATGGAAATAAATAACGATTATTTTATAATCGAGCGTTCGCAAGATGGTGTAAACTTTTTGCCCTTAGATAATATTAAAGGTGCCGGAAATTCTACTCAAACCATTCATTATGCTTATGTGGACAAAAACCCATTGCCGGGTACTTCCTATTATAGGTTACAACAAGTGGATTATGATGGTACTAAAACTTATTCTCCAATTAAATTTGTAAATTTCGAGGGTTTAGAGATTGTAAATGTATATCCTAACCCTTCGCAAGGACAATTTAGTGTGCAAGTACATAGTACCCTAGATGGGGTACTTACTTTAACTATTTATGACGCACTTGGAAAAATAGTGTCTCAAGAAAATATCACTATAAAAAAAGGATACACTGTACTTAATCAATACATTAATGTGGCTACGGGCAGATATTTTATAAGCGCACAGTTAAACAACGGACAATATTACGATTACAATTATATTTTAATAGGAAGGTAATTAATTATCAATGATTAATTAGGAATTATCAATTAGGAATTACAAATTAAAAACAAGCAATATGATTAAAAAAGTACTATTAGTAAGTAGTTTAGTGTTGGTAAGTATTTTTGCTAATGCCCAGGTAGGGATTGGTACTACCGACCCTAAAAGTTCCTTGGAAGTGCAAGGAAGTATGGGTTATAAAGTAACAACCATAACCACTGCCACCACATTAACGGACGACCACCATGTTATTTTATGTAACAATGGTCCTTATACCGTTACACTTCCTCCTGCTGCTGCTAATGCAAGTAGAGTGTACCGCATTAAAAATATTGATGCCCAAAGTGATGTAATTACCATAGATGGTAATGGTTCCGAAACTATTGATGGGGATTTAACTTATGCCTTACAACCCTATCAATATTCTATTACTATAATTAGCGATGGTGCCAATTGGCAAATAATAGAGTTTTTTACTTCGGGGCTTTCTCCAACGGCAAGTGCTGGTGCAGCCTTATCCGCAATATGTCAAAGTGGAACATCCGCTGCTATGGGTGGTTCTGTAGGCGGAAGTGCTACTGGGGGAACTTGGACAGGTGGAGCGGGAACATGGACAAATGCAACAAATCCATCTACAGCAACTTATACAGCAGATGCATCAGAGTCTGGAAATATTACCTTAACCTTAACCACCAGTGGAGGTTCATTTGGTACAACAACAGCAACCAAAACCATTACCGTAAATGCAACTAACACCGCTGGTGCGGCATCCAGCACACCAACACTTTGTATCAATACAGCTTTAACCAATATCACGCATACTACAACAGGTGCCACAGGAATTGGAACAGCTACAGGCTTACCAGCAGGCGTTACAGCAGCATGGGCAAGCAATACCATTACCATTAGTGGTACGCCAACTGCAACTGGTACATTTAATTACAGTATTCCTTTAACAGGCGGTTGTGGAAGTGTAAATGCTACGGGAACCATTACGGTAACAGCAGCCAATACAGCAGGAGCGGCATCCAGCACACCAACACTTTGTATCAATACAGCTTTAACCAATATTACACATACCACAACTGGTGCTACAGGAATAGGAACAGCCACAGGATTACCAGCAGGCGTTACAGCAGCATGGGCGAGTAATACCATCACTATTAGTGGTACACCTACTGCAAGCGGAACATTTAACTACAGCATACCATTAACAGGCGGATGTGGAAGTGTAAATGCTACGGGAACAATTACCGTAACAGCAGTCAATACAGCAGGAGCGGCATCCAGCACACCAACACTTTGTATCAATACAGCTTTAACCAATATTACGCATACTACTACTGGTGCCACAGGAATAGGAACAGCAACAGGTTTACCTGCAGGTGTTACAGCAGCTTGGGCAAGTAATACCATCACTATTAGCGGAACTCCAACTGCAAGCGGAACATTTAACTACAGCATACCATTAACAGGCGGATGTGGAAGTGTAAATGCTACGGGAACCATTACGGTAACTGCAGCCAATACCGCTGGAGCGGCATCCAGCACACCAACACTTTGTGTTAATACTGCTTTAACCAATATTACACATACTACCACTGGTGCTACAGGCATTGGTACAGCAACAGGTTTGCCAGCAGGTGTTACAGCAGCTTGGGCTAGTAATACCATCACTATTAGCGGAACTCCAACTGCCAATGGTACCTTTAATTATAGTATTCCTTTAACTGGTGGATGTGGAAGTGTAAATGCTACGGGAACCATTACGGTAACCGCAGTCAATACAGCTGGAGCGGCATCTAGCACACCAACATTATGTATCAATACAGCTTTAACAAATATTACGCATACCACCACTGGAGCTACAGGCATTGGAGCGGCAACAGGTTTACCAGCAGGCGTTACAGCAGCTTGGGCAAGTAATACGATAACTATTAGCGGAACCCCAACAGCTAGTGGTACATTTAATTACAGCATCCCTTTAACAGGCGGATGTGGAAGTGTAAATGCTACAGGAACCATTACAGTAACCGCAGCCAACACAGCTGGAGCAGCATCTAGTACACCAACTTTAGATGTTAATACTGCTTTAACTGATATTACGCATACAACTACTGGTGCTACAGGTATTGGAGCAGCCACAGGATTACCTGCAGGTGTTACAGCAGCTTGGGCAAGCAATACTATAACCATTAGTGGTACACCAACAGCAACAGGCACATTTAATTACAGCATCCCTTTAACTGGCGGATGTGGTAGTGTAAACGCTACGGGAACAATTACCGTTAATAGTAGTGGTGTCCCTAACACATGTAACCCATCAAATCCTACTGCAATAGTTGATGTGGTATCTACAACGGGTAAAACTTGGATGGATAGAAACCTTGGGGCTACTCGTGCGGCTACTTCTTCAACAGATGCACAATCTTATGGCTCCCTATATCAATGGGGACGAGGTTCTGATGGTCATCAATGTGTGAATAGATATGCAGGGGATGGAGTTACAACTTCAAGTACAAATGGAAACAATAGTTCTACCGATACTCCGGGCCACGGTGATTTTATAACAGAGGGAAGTTCACCTTATGATTGGCGAAGTCCTCAAAACAATAATTTATGGCAGGGTGTAAACGGCATAAACAATCCTTGCCCAAGTGGATATCGATTACCTACTGAAGCTGAGTTGAATGCCGAACGTGCTATATTTCCGACCCAAAATGCCAGCGGCGCTTATAACTCTGTGTTAAAATTGCCCGTGGCGGGCATCCGCAACGGCAGCAATGGTTCGCTCCTCGTTGTAGGTACCAACGGCCTCTATTGGAGTAGTACGGTTAGCGGTACAAGTGCACTCAGCCTGCGCTTCGATAGTAGCTCTGCCCTCATGATCACCGACCGCCGAGCAAACGGAGGCTCTGTTCGTTGCCTTAAGGATTAGACACTTTGAAAAGCGTAGCGATTTGATAATTTGACACTTTATCCTATCATCCCGTTAGGGTGGTAGGATTTTATTACTTTGAAAGTATCGTTAAACCTATTTATGGATATTTTTGGATAAAATAAGGGTATATCTATATTGATGGAACTTTGGTTTTAAGTAAAAAACATATAATACATTTTCATTACACTGAAAATGTATTATATATTTGCAGAAAAATTTCATTATGAATAATTTGTTTGTTAGGGACATATACTTAAAAAAAGTTGAACCTTACATTGGCAAGGAAATAATAAAGGTGCTTACTGGGCAAAGGAGGGTTGGTAAAACCATTTTGCTTAAACAAATTGAGCGTTTGGTACAACAACTTGATAAAAAAGCAAATACCATTTATGTAAACAAAGAACAACATGAATTTAAACACATTATAAATGCAGATGATTTGTTTGAATACGTTGAATCCAAACTAAAAGCTTAACAAAGCAATTATGTATTTATAGATGAAATACAGGAGATAAGAGAATTTGAAATTGCTTTAAGGCAACTACTGGTAAAAGGAGTAGACATTTATTGCACGGGAAGTAATGCCAATATGTTATCGGGTGATTTAGCCACGCACCTATCTGGCAGGTATATTGAGTTTCACATCAACAGCTTATCCTACTCCGAGTTTATTGAAATGCACCAACTACCCAACAATAACGATACATTAAATAAATATATCCGTTATGGTGGTTTACCTTATTTAGTGCACTTACCTTTAAATGATGAAGTAGTTTATGGTTATTTAAAAAGTATTTACAACACCATTATATTGAAAGATATTGTTACTCGATATAGCATTAGGGATGTTGATTTTTTGGATAGGTTGGTTGAGTATCTATCGGATAATTTAGGCAATTATGTGTCATCTAATAAAATTAGTGATTTCTTAAAGTCACAAAGGGTTCATTTATCGGTTAACACAGTAATGAACTACTTAAAATACTTAAACAGTTCTTTCTTTATTAACAAGGTTGAACGATTGGACATTATCGGTAAAAAAAGGTTTGAAATAAACGACAAATACTTTTTTACCGATTTAGGTTTAAAGCATTCCATTATTCCTTACACAGGAGCACAAATAGGTAATGTGTTTGAAAATTTGGTGTACAACCAATTAATATATGAAGACTACAAAGTATATATTGGAAAACACCAGGATAGAGAAATTGATTTTGTGGCTCAAAAAGGGAATGAAACCAAATACATACAAGTTGCTTATCAGTTACCCGATGAAAAAGTGCGTGAACGAGAATTTGGCAACTTATTGAAGATTGAAGATAATTATGAAAAAATTGTGGTTTCGGCAGATGAGTTCACCACTGATTTTAAAGGAATTAAACATATTCATATTAGAGATTTTTTGTATAACGAATAAATAAAGTATGAGGACAATTAAATGGGGACAACCTTCATTTAAAAGTATTGCTGTAAGGCTTTATTTTTGTTGGGATTTACTTAAATATATAAACCTATGGTGTTAAAGAGAATGAATATAGTATGGAGTTAGTTCAAAAAAACGTTACAATGGAATGTTTGTTTGTTTCTTGATTTTATAATTCGCCAAAACATGTTATTATCTTTAATTTTGGCGAATTATAAAATTTAATGGAGACAGCTGTATAAATTAAATAGGGGCAATTAAAAAAAATTATAAAATAATGAAAAACATGTATGTAAAACACCAAGCACTAATCTTTTTAGTTGTATTGTTAAGTAATTTTTACACTTTTGCCCAACAACTTACCGGTAACTTACCGCAATTACCTAACCAAGCCATTAGTTTGTATGGGTATAAAAATTTTGAGCGTTACCTAATTGATAGTACCCAAACCAATGCTAAAGGGGAGTTTACATTGCGATTTACTGCCAAAAATTATGGGGTAGCAGTTTTAAATAGTAAAGGTTTGCAAGCTAATATTTTGTTGTTAGCGTCAGAAAATATTGCCGTACAATTGGTTGATGATGCGGAAGTAACAATGCTTAAAATTACCCAAGGTAAACAAAATTTACTGTTACAACAGTATATACTAGAGCAACCTAAACGCCAACAAGCACTTAGTGCCTGGGATTTTTTACAACAATTGTATGCTACGGATAGTTTGTTTATTACCGATACACCAAGTTTTTTAGCTATACAACAAGCTAAACAAAGTTTACAAGCGCAAGAAAGCACTTTTTTACAAAATTTACCTGCTAACAGTTTGTTGAGTTGGTATATTCCTATGCGTAACTTAATAGGTAGTGTGGGGCAGGTTGCACAACAACGCACGCACGAAATACCTACTACACTTGCTGCTTTGCGCCAAATTAATTATGCCGATGAACGTTTGTACAAAAGTGGTGTACTTAACCAAGCTATCGAAAACCACATTTGGTTTATCGAAAACAGTAGTGGACCGTTGGATTCGGTTTTTGTGGATTTAAATCGTTCCATTGATATTATCATCAAACAATTAAAAGACGATAAGGAAAAGTTTAACCTAGTAACCAAATATCTATTTGAAGTACTGGAAAAACGTAGTTTATATACCGCAAGCGAGTACTTGGCTAAACGTTTGTTGGATAGCGAAGATTGTGGTTGCTTAAACCCCGAATTTGAAAAACAATTGCATAAATACGGTAAAATGGCACAAGGTGCCACGGCACCGGATATTGTTTTTACAAAGTTTAGCAATTTCCCAAACGGCATACCAATTAAAACGATGCGTGAGCTAAATGCCGATTATTACTTGGTAATTTTTGCTGCTGGTTGGTGTGGGCATTGCCAAGAGGAAATGCCTAAATTAAAGGAATTTTACCCTACTTTAAAAGGGAAAAAAATTGAGGTAGTGTTGGTTTCCCTAGACGAGCATCAGGTGAGTTTTAGTCAATTTACAAAATCTTTACCTTTTATAAGCACCACCGATTTACAAAAATGGAACGGAAAAGCCGCTACCGATTATCAAGTATATGGCACCCCCAGTTATTTTATGCTGAACAAAGATTTACAAATTTTACAAAAAATAAAAGATGTAAACCACCTAAAAACATGGGTAGATTGGTTTGTGCCTTAACAAATAAAACGTTTAAATTTAAGTCACAAAGGTATAAAAATAGCAGTTTTTTGGTACTGATACAATCACGAGTAATCATTTTTTACACCCTTTCCCAAATGGCGGATTTGAAATTGGTTTTGGTTTTAACGAAATATAAAAGTAGCGATTTCCAAATGATGAAGGAAACGGAGGTAGCAAGGGCGGCGCCGTTTATGCCCAATGTGGGTATCCATAAATAGTTTAAAAAAATGTTGCTTAATAAAGCAATAGACACGCTGTAAATGGCTACTTTTTGTTGTTGGTTTAGGATTAAAATGTTGATTACGGGTCCGAAAGCAACATTAATTAATTGCCCTAAACCAAGTATAATCATAGCCTCGTAGCCCTTTTCGTAATTGTCGGTTTTTTTACCAAATGTGCTTAAAATATCTTCGCCCAAAAATATAATGGCTATAAAAACCAAAATAGAAACCATAAATACCACTCGGATTTTTTTAACGATAAACTGATTGATTTGCTGCTGATTAAGCGATTGATTATTTTGCGAAATATAAGGTGCAAAAACATGATCGTAAATTACCAATCCAAAAGCACTTAAATAGGCAAATTTATTGGCTTGTGCATAAATAGCGTAATTCTCCAAACTTTCTAATCCGTATAAAATAAAACCATCAATTTTTAAATTTAAATTGCTTAACAATACAAATGGAAAAATACTTAAAGCCCCCATGTAGTAGTTTTTTACTGGTGCTTTTTGTTGTAAACTTTTACTGTTTTTTTGAATGTAATTGTAAAAAATAGTTCCTGTAATAAAGGAAAACAAACCAAAAAGTAGGATTAATAAATAAATAGTATAATCTTGGTAAATTCCAATTATCCAAAATATCAAACAAAATACTACAACACTAAGTGGTCGAATAATTTTTTCGGGGATTACAGCTAAATAAATTTTCTCGAAACCATGTAAAATCGACGAAAAAAACTTTAAAATAGTAAATGCAGGCAACACAATTAAAGCCATTAACAAAGGTAAATTAGCATTTTCTCCATGTTGTGAAAAACTATAATGCAAAATATAAATTGCAGGAATAATTATGGTAGAGCTTAACAAAATGGTGCGCAAGCCTTGTTGAATAAAATTATTGAGTTTAAATTTTTGATGATGTAAAAAAGGGATTTCTTTTACGGCTAATAACTGAAAACCAGCCGTGCAAACTAAAGCGCCAGTCTCTAAAATATTCAATAAAAACTGATAAATCCCTACATGTTCCTGTTTAAGTACTTTGGTAACCAGCCAACTGGAAATAAACGAAATTAAAATACCACCCACAAATAAAATAGCGCTTAAGTTAAGTAACTTTGTAAAGTTTATTTGGTTATTATTAGGTGCCATTTAAAAAATTGAGAGTTTTTTGCGTAAATTTAAAGTTAATTAAATAAATAGCCAATTAATTAGATTTTTAACCCTTATAAATTGCATTGTGCAGCAAAAATTATTGCTTAATATATTGGTTTTTACGTTCTGTGTTGCTTTAAATGCGCAGGATATACATTATACCCAATGGATGCATGCGCCTTATCAATATAATCCGGCAAGTACAGGGCAATTTGAAGGGAATCATCGTTTTCATTTTAATCATCGCAATCAGTGGTCGTCGGTTACAGTTCCGTTTTTAACTTTTGGTGCCATGGTGGATTCTCGCACTTTATTACCAGTTAAAGGCTTGCACGCTATGAGCTCTTTTTTATACGATGTTACAGGCGATTCAAAATACACAACCATTCATTTTCAGTTGGGTGTAGCCTATGATATTCCTTTGGGTTTGGATAGTATTTTTAAATGGAAAATTGGTATGCAAACCTCTGTTAATCAAAAAAGATTATCTTTACTCGATTTGGTTTTTGATGACCAATTTGATGGGTTTTTAAACAATCCGAGTTTGGGAACCAACGAAAATTTATCCAGATTATCTCGTAGTTATTTTGATATTGCTTTAGGAAGTGAATGGGCAATTAAGATGTCTGATAAAATGAATATAAATTTTGGATTAAGTTTGTTTAACATCCTAAAACCGCAACAAGGTTTTTATAATGATAATGCTATAATTTTAAATCCACGATATAATATTATGGCACAAGCAGATTGGAAATTGGATAACAAATGGATTTTGCATCCTGGGATTTTATATTCTTCACAAGCCAATTATCAATCGTTTAACTGGGGAACTTTGTTGAGTTTGGATTTAAGTGAAAACATATTTTTTACCCAAAAATTATTATTGGGCGGATACATTCGTTCACGTGATGCAGGCAGTTTAATGGTTGGTTATCAGTACGATGCTTGGAAAGCAATGTTGAGTTACGATATCAATTACTCGGATTTAGTGCCAGCAAGTAATTACCGTGGTGGTTTGGAATTGGCTTTAATTTATATCATTAAAAATCCGACTGTTCGTCCGTTATATAAAAACTGTCCAGATTATTTATGAGGATACAAAAAATTACATATAGTTTAATTTTAATGTTTGGACTCCATTTTGTCGTTCATGCACAAAAAAAGATATGGTTAAACTTTGCCATCGAAGCTCAAGAATATAGGGATTTTTACAGTGCAAGTAATTTTTATCGTAAAGCTCTTAGTTACGATACTTTAGATTTGGATATACAATACCAAATGGCAAAATGTTTTTTGGGTTATTATCAATTGGATTCGGCTTTGGTATATTTTAACAAGATTAAAAAATCTGATAAAATAAGCATGTATGGAGAAACCGATTTTTATATTGCGCAGATATTTAAGTATCAGAGCAAGTATTTAGAAGCAAAAAATACCTTTGATTATTTTAGAAGAAATTACAAAGGAACCGATAATTATTTGCGACAATTTGCTGCAAATGAAGTAAAGTGTTTTCCAAAAATTAAAGAATTAATTAAAGATACCAACGAGTTAAAAGTGAAACCTTTACCCGGAAATATTAATACAGAAGTGGCGGAATTTGGTGTGAGTTCTTATACAGATACCTCATTGTTTTTTAGCTCTTTAAAAAATATTGCCACAACCAACGATGGTTGGATGGAATATAAAAAAGCTTATACTAGTAAAATTTATTTAGCGCATTTAAAAGATAGTATTTGGGTTTTTAACGATACAGTTGCTTTAACTATTGATCAAAATATGGATGTAGGAAACCCTTTTTGGGATGCAAAGGATAGTGTTTTGTATTTTAGCGCTTGCGCAAAAGGTGTTTGTAATTTGTACAGTGCAAATCTCAAAAAAAATCAATTGATAGATATTAAAGAATTAAATATAAATTTACTTGGTTATACCTCTACACAACCCAATATTGCTTGGTTAAACGGAAAAAAATATTTAGTATTTAGTTCTAATCGCCCTAACGGTAAAGGAAATATGGACCTTTGGATGAGTGAGCAACAAGGAAAAACTTGGGGCGAACCACAAAATTTAGGTTCGTTAGTAAACACACAAGGCAATGAGGTTACGCCGTTTTATAGTAGTAAAAATAATCAATTGTTTTTTTCTTCCGATTGGCATTGTGGAATTGGTGGGATGGATATTTTTCAATCAGAATATATTGGCAATAAATTTAAGGGGGTACAAAATTTGGGCTTACCATTTAATTCATCACGCAACGATTTGTATTATGTTCATCAGGAAACTAAAGCTTTTTTAAGTTCAAATAGGTTAAGTTCCAATAACAAAAATCACGAACAATGTTGCAACGATATTTATCAGGTAAAATGGCAAAAAAATGATACCTTAGTAGATACTTTACCATTAGATTCGGCTTTGATTGTACAAAAAAACTTACGATTGTTGTTAGATGAATATCCAATACGTTTGTTTTTTCATAATGATATCCCAAATCCGCGCTCATGGGATACCATCACAAATTTAAATTATCAAACCACTTACGATGCTTACATTCGTTTACAATCGGAATATAAAACCGAGTATCCATCATCATTGGCGAAAAAATACCGAACAAATGCTGAAGTTTTAGTAGATTCTTTTTTTGTAAATCATGTTCAAAAAGGATATGCAGATTTAGTGTTTTTTGCCAATTTATTATATCCCTATTTAGAGAAAGGTTACACTATTAAACTTACAGCTAAAGGATTTGCTAGTCCGTTAGCACGAAACGATTACAATGTAAATTTATCCAAACGCCGTATCAATAGTTTTAAAAATTATTTAATGGAATTGCCTGATAAAAATTATAGTCAGTATTTAAATAATACAGCACCAAACGGTGCGCAGTTAATTATAGAAACATTACCTAATGGCGAGGAATTAAGCAATCCTTTTGTGAGTGATAATTATTATGATGTTCGAAATTCGATTTACAATCCTGCTGCAGCTTTCGAAAGAAGAGTAGAAGTAGAGGATATAATTTTGTTAAAACAGCCCTAAAAATTAATCGGATTTAAATATTTTTTAAACTTTTTTTGCACCTACATTATTAATTTGTAATATTGCAAATCTTTAAGTTAAATAATTTCAATAAAATATATGATTTCTCAAAAAATTGCTTCTAAACAAGAAAAATTAGCTGTAATTGGTTTAGGTTATGTAGGATTGCCAATAGCTTTAGAGTTTGCAAAAAAAATATCTGTAATTGGTTTTGATATCAATGAAAAACGTGTTGAAATGATGCGTAATCGTATCGATCCTAGTAACGAGTTAGTTGCTGAGGATTTTGATGGTACAGATATTCATTTTACAGCAAATATTGATGAATTAAGAGAAGCTACTTTTTTTATTGTAGCGGTTCCAACTCCTATCGATGAGCATAATTTACCCGATTTAAAACCACTTATAGGCGCAACTAGTACAGTTGGTAAGGTGTTAAAAAAAGGGGATTATGTAGTGTTTGAATCTACCGTTTATCCGGGTTGTACAGAGGAGGATTGTGTTCCGGTTTTAGAGGAATTATCTGGTTTAAAATTTAATGTAGATTTTAAAATAGGTTATTCACCAGAGCGAATTAATCCAGGTGATAAAGAACATACTTTAACTAAAATTGTAAAAGTGGTTTCGGGTTCGGATGCTGAATCTTCTGATGAGGTTGCAAAAGTTTATGAAATGATTATTAACGCGGGTGTTTATCGTGCATCTAGCATAAAAGTTGCTGAGGCTGCAAAAATTATCGAAAATACACAAAGAGATGTGAATATTGCTTTAATGAACGAATTATCGATGATTTTTAGCAAGTTAGGAATCAATACTTATGAGGTTTTAGAGGCTGCTGGAACTAAATGGAATTTCTTAAAGTTTTTCCCTGGTTTAGTTGGTGGACATTGTATTGGGGTGGATCCATATTATTTAACTTATAAAGCTCGTGAGTTAGGTTATCATTCTAAAATCATTAACTCTGGTAGAGCTTTAAATGACTCGATGGGGCCTTACGTAGCGCGCCAAACAGTTAAATTGGTTATTGCAAAAGGAAAAGATATTAGTAAATCTCGTATTTTAATTATGGGTGCTACATTTAAAGAAAATGTTAGTGATATTCGTAATTCTAAAGTGGCATCTGTAGTAGATGAGTTAAAAAGTTTTGGTGTAAATGTAGATGTTCATGATCCGCATGCTTGTAGCGATGAATTACACGAAGAGTATGGCTTTACATTAATTTCTGAAATACCTAAAAACTTTAATTATGATGCTGTTATTGTTGCAGTTAATCATGCAGAATATTTAAATCATGATGCGGCTTATTTTAAAGGTTTATTAGGTGATAATGGTGTTTTAGTAGATTTAAAAGGAATTTACAGAGGAAAAAATTACAATGCTACATACATGAGTTTGTAATTAAATTACATATTATAATACTAAAAAAAACTAAGTCGGCAGACTTAGTTTTTTATTTTTTGGATATTTTAGATATTCCATGTTTAAGCTTACCAAAAGTTTTATTATTTTTGTTCAACTTAATTTTTTACCATGAGAGAGATTCAATTTAGAGAAGCGATTAAAGAGGCAATGTCTGAGGAAATGAGAAGAGATCCAAACATTTATTTAATGGGGGAGGAAGTTGCAGAATACAATGGAGCTTACAAAGCTAGTCAGGGAATGTTAGATGAATTTGGTCCACAGCGTGTAATTGATACACCTATTGCTGAGTTGGGTTTTGCTGGTATTGGTGTGGGTTCAGCAATGAACGGATTACGTCCCATAATTGAGTTTATGACCTTTAATTTTTCTTTAGTAGCAATTGACCAAGTAATAAATAGTGCTGCAAAATTAAAATTAATGAGTGGCGGACAAATTAATGTGCCAATTGTATTTAGAGGTCCAACGGCGTCTGCAGGTCAATTAGGTGCTCAGCATTCACAAGCATTCGAAAACTGGTTTGCAAATACTCCAGGTTTAAAAGTTATAGTTCCAAGTACTCCATACGATGCAAAAGGTTTGTTAAAAGCTGCAATTCGTGATAACGACCCTGTTATTTTTATGGAAAGTGAGCAGATGTATGGAGATAAAGGCGAAGTGCCTGAAGGTGAATATGTTTTGCCAATTGGTGTAGCAGATATTAAGAAAAAAGGTACAGACGTAACTGTTGTTAGTTTTGGTAAAATTATACACAGAGTTTTAGCTGTGGCAGCTGATTTAGAAAAAGAAGGTTTAAGTGTTGAGGTGGTGGATTTAAGAACTGTTAGACCAATTGATTACGCAACGGTTATCGAAAGTGTGAAAAAAACCAACAGATTAGTTGTAGTAGAAGAAG
>JACCEB010655465.1_pt1 | contig 14280 bp, 12 predicted proteins | sample 7454761 | NCBI WGS metagenome assembly JACCEB01 (sample SAMN15323454, study PRJNA562643) | freshwater metagenome | isolation source: river surface water | place: USA:Blue River Watershed | collected 2017-08-18 | reverse complement strand
CAGAAGTTTTACGTCAAATTCTTGCTGAATCTGAAGTCAGACCTGAAGCCAGAGCCCCAGTTGCTCCCGAAGCTGAAGCTGAAAAACCAGTATTTGACTTTGAAGCTAACGATACCTATGAAACTGGTGCTGAACTTGATAGTGCTTTCCAACGCCCTATCCCTCAACAAGCTCGTCCTGATGAAGTTCCCATGAACAAGAACAACTTGAAGAAATACGACGCCAAAGATTTCTTACCTAAAGAAATTAACTCCCAATGGTTCGATACTGATTTCTCTCAAGCTAAATACAACGTAAATGACGACAAATTAATCAATACCGAACGTTATGTTGTTGGTGTTAACACTGTTGGTCAATCACTCAAGAACGCTTCTTATGACATCCGCGGTACCATCCCCAACCCTAAATTTACTGTCAGTCCATGGAATAACAGTACGTACGAACCGGACTTCAATCTCAAAGCTTTATGCTAATTTTTTTAAATATTTTTTAGATGTGAAACCATCGGAAAAAAAATAAATATTATCTACTATAAAATAATAAATTTTTTAGTAGATAAATTAAATAGCAACCAATTTTGTAATATCTTCTTTTTTAACCGGACAATATTTTTCGTAATCGTCGTCATAAAACAGCTGGATAAGTTTAATGGAAAACTTGGTAGGTTGTTTAGCTAATTGGGTTTTTATGGTTTTTACTAACAAATCAAGTCTAGTCGTGATTGGTGAATTGAGTTTTTTACCTCGGTTTTTAAAACTGTCGGGATTATAACGGATAATTTCATTAATTCTAGTACACTCACAAGAATCCGAATAAGTGTTATGCTGGTGTTCATCAATTTCAACTATTACACAATGGGTTGCTAATTCAAAATATATATCGGGTCGTTTTTTACTGCATCCCTGAAGCATTTTACTTGAATTATACTCAAATTGAGTATCAATTGTTTTTCGTAAATAACGAACAACAGCCCATTCTTTCTTGTTTTTAACCTTGTTACAATTAGAACAAACCCACTTTGAATTTTCTTTTATATCACAATACTTGCACAATTTCTTTTCTTTTAATTTAGAAGTCGAACATCAATCATTCCGGGTTTAATATGTTCCATACAATACAAACCCATTTTTTCCCCAGGTTTATTATACAATGGAATTTTATTACAATTGGGTTCAGCACAGGCTTTATCTTTAACATTTACCATCCCGTCTAATTTATGAGCATTACAATAAATTGCTTTTGCAATACCGGGCATGTTATAGGTTGGAACTTTTGTACAGGCCTCATAAATACATTTTTTATTGTTGACGTCAACCATATTTTCTTGTTTATGGGTTGCGCAATATTTAGCAGGTTTTATACCAGGTAAATTAAAACTGGCTCTTTTATTACAAATTACACATTTACTCATTTACTAATTTAGTTTCCAATATTTTTTTAATAATATATTTGCTATTATATTATTAAATAATTTCAAATTTTATTTACATTTTAACACCACTTAAACATTTTAGTCGCCGGATATATTAGATAAACCACCTTGAATTTGTTCCCATTGAGCATTAGGGCATGGTTTTTTACAACGATAAATATTTCCGCCAGAATTAACACCCCAAATATAATTTTTACCAACAGATACATTTCTGAGCCCTCCAGCAATTTGTTCCCATGCACTATTATTACATGGTTCTTTGCAACGATAAATGTTTCCACCAGAATTAACACCCCAAATATAGTCATTTGTTGTGTCATTAATTTGATTTTTCAAATTATTTATATTTGTTGTAAGTTCGGTTTTTAAACTATTGGTATTATTTTGAACTTCAGCTTTATCTTTTATTTTGATATAGTCATTATATGGTTCAGCAGAAACATCAGTAACTTGTTTATTAAAAGCAAATTTTGGTCTGTCTGTGTATATATGAGCCCAACCATCATTTTGTGACCCAATATCAACATACCCAGTTGCAGTTTTTATTCTTAAGGAATTACCATCACCTTTTACCAATTTGGTATTAGCATCTTGAATATTTAATTCCCCTTTCACTGTTAAATTTCCAGGAATGGTTAATCCCCCAGCTTGTAATTGTGTTGCAACATTAGACAAATTTCTAATGGCTTCTACGTCAGCAAGGTATATTTGCTTAATCATATCTTTTACTTGGTCTTGAGATAATTGCGTGACATCGCCCATTTTTTCAATTTTATAAATAGCAAACACATATGCTATAACTATGACCAGAATAATTAAAAAAATTAAATCAATTTTCATATAATATATATGTGAAAATTAATCCAAAATATTAATAAATTCATGATTTTGATAAATCTTAGCCTGTTCTGATAAATTAGGTTCAGCAAGTACAACATGTGAATTAACCGATTTGCAAGAATAATTTGTATAATCTCCAAGTGCTTTAGCAATTTGTTCCCAAGCAACTGTTCCTGTTAATTTACCAAATCCACAACCGGCAGAAGTAAGAATAATATCCACATCATCAATGGATTTTTTATTATTAACTAACACATTGTACAAACAAGACCTAACTGCCCAATAAACATTATTTGTACCGGTGATGTCTTGTGGAAGTAACATGGTTGGTGCTACGACCAAGCTAACAGTTTCATCATTGTCTATAATAATTGACGACCCTATTGGTAAATATTCCCGATTAATTCTGTTTGGTTTTCCAAAAACTTTAACAGCTTGCTTGACAACCGGTTCAATACCAGGCATAACTTGACGGCTAAGAGCTAAATCAATCCCACCATCACGACATACATGTCGCGAGGCTTTAGGTTTTACCTAAAGACGCTCCATAAATCCGAGAGAATTAGCAGGACTCATAAAATATGTCTTTCTACGAGGAACCCAATGTTCAACACGCATATTATAAACTTCCCAGCCGGCTTTTTTAGCTAACTGATTAAATTCTTCATTAATCGAAATAAAAACAATTCCCATTAAAAACTTTAATTAATTTTATCTTTAAATATGAATTTCTCAAGCTAATTATATGGACTTGATATTTTATTCATTAATTGTATCGTTATTTTGGGGTATTTCTCCCGTTTTTTACAAAATGATGATGTCCAAAGTAGATACCAAATTAACTTTTATAATTAACAATATTTTTTTTACAATTGGGGTAATCGGTTACACTTGGTACTATTGGGACCAAATTAAAACAGATGTTAAAACCATTAGCATGCGTGATACTTTAGCAATAGGTACAATTGCTATTTTATTATCATTTATTCCCAATGTAATTTACTATAATTTAATAAATGATCATGATAGTTATGTTGTATCAGCATTAGTTAATTCTGCACCAATTTTCACAGTCGGGCTTTCTTATTTATTATTAAAAGAAAACATAACAAAGTATGGCATGCTTGGAGTAGTATTAATAATTATTGGTGTTTCTTGTTTATCGTTTTAAAAAGTGGAAAGGAAAAAAATTTTATAATATAAATAAAGAAAAAATTTCTTTTATATTATAATAAATGTCAGATTCAGAAAACAAACAAGAGAAAAAGAAAGTTTCTCCAGAATTTGTTTCAAACGTAAAAAAATATTTAGAAGTTGATGACAAAATCAGAGAGTTACGTGAACAAAACAAAAAGCTTATTCAAGAGAAAAAACAAAAAGAAGAATTTATTTTAAACTATTTGCAACAAGTAGATGAAAAAATGATTGATGTTCCTGATGGAAAATTAAGAAGAAATGTGTCTAAAACACAAGCACCATTAAAGAAAGAAACAATTCATAAAGCCCTTACTGATATTATGGGAGACGCAACAAAAGCATTAGACATAACTGATAAAATTATTAAATCAAGACCAACAGTAGAACGTGTTACATTGAAGCGCACAAAACACCGAGCAAAAGATGATGTTGAAGTATAAATTTGTTAAACATAGTTATCATCATCTGTATTGTCATAGGCAGACCCAAGTAATTTCGCGTGCATAATTTCTTGATGTGAATTAATACCATGTGTGTATAATTTATTGATATCATCGGTTGGATACCCGCAGATGTTGCAATGATATTTGTGTCTGGGGAAAATAGTCTTTCTTATTGTCCGTAACAAACTGTTCCAGGATAAATTAAAATACCAGTTCATTTAAAATAATATTAGAAATATTTTTTTAAATAAAATAACAATTATCTTAATTATTTTTTAACTTTTTCATTTGTAGGTTTGAGCCATAATCCTGTTTTTCCAAAACAATCTGATAAAAAAGTTGGAGAAACCTGGCTAATTTTCCCACTAAACTCGACTAACAGCTTTAAACTTTTTTCAGAATCATGTGAAAACATTTTGTGCAATTCTTCTCTGATTCTTTCCGCAGACACAACCTTCCATAATTTATCATAAACATCCGGATTGGTTAAACCACCCCATAGACTAGAATCAAATTCTAACTGTTTTGTAATAGCAAATCTCAATGCTCTGAATAATCTGAGTGGGTCATCTAAAAAAGTATCTGTTGGGTCTAATGGGGTTCTTAAAATTCCCTTAGCTAAATCTTCCTGACCCTGAAACAAATCAATTAAGTTACCAAACTCGTCACGAGCCATTGCATTAATAGTAAAGTCTCTACGTGCCAGGTCTTGAGCTAATGTACCCAAAACAACTTGAGGTTTTCGACTTGATTGGTCATAACCAATTTCATGTCTGGCTAAAACGAAATCAGCAATTTCTCCGGTTTGATTATTTTTTGCTCTAAATGTAAAAGTGTCAGGTGTTTTTAAGAATATGGTATAACCATTGGTTACCAAATGTGCTTCTAGAAATTCTAGACCTTTGACAATATCTATTTGTTCACCTTTATTTCTACTTTCAATAACAACTGAATAATCAATGTCTTTGGACTTAACACCAAGTAACTCATCCCTAACACACCCACCAACTTGATAAAGCTTTATTGAATAAAATTTAACATTTAATTCTTTTAGAGTATCTGCAATATCCATTATATTATAATAATTAATTATCATAATATAAAAATATCAATATTTAAATTAATGTGTTTATGCTTCACGCTTCATCGCCGTGAATTGAACGTTCGGTTCTAATTCTTGGAAGAATATTAACCGATGTCAATTCTTGGAATAGCAGTTTGCATGCATGTGGAATAACCACAGCAGAAATTCTAGTTGAATTGTGACAACCTTTGCATCTGTAATAATCTTTATCAATAACTTTGGATGCAAACATACCACATTCGTCACATACGTATACTTTGGAAATATCCGAGGTTTCCATTAAACGTTCTTTTAAGAACTGAGCCATGCCGTGAGAAACTATGGCATCTTTTTCCATTTCTCCTATCTTCAGACCACCATCACGGGATCTGCCTTCTAGAGGTTGTCTGGTGAGTGCTTGTTTGGGACCACGAGCACGACCATGTACCTTATCTAAAACCATATGTTTCAGACGAATGTTAAATACTGGTCCAATAAATATTTCCACATCCATTTGTCTCCCGGTTAGCCCACAATACATTTTTTCAGTACCATAAGGACTATATCCAAGTTTCTTTAATGCTTCTGGTAATTGGTAAATATCATAATTGTTAAATGGAGTACCATCAACAAAGTGACCAGTTTCAGCAGCTTCCTTTGAAGCAAGACATTCAATGAAGTGACCCAAACTCATACGAGATGGATAACCGTGAGGATTTAAAATTAAGTCTGGAATAATACCTGATTCAGTAAAAGGCATATCTTTTTGAGGATATGTGATACCGATGGTACCCTTCTGACCGTGTCTTGTTGTCATTTTATCACCAGAAATTGGCTTACGTTCCATGCGAACTCTAACATTATACATTTCATAACCTTCAGCATTATAGACTCCGGTATGAACACGGTCAATAACACCTTGTACATTAGTTTTGAAAATTTCAGAACTATCTTTGTAAACTTTGTTATTATTACCAGTTGGTTGAATAGGTGAAATCTTTCCGATAATAACATCTTCATTTTCAATAATTGTTTCTTCTGGCGCAAAACCTTTGTCATTTAACTTATCATAAGACCCTTGTTTCATTCCAGTAACCTTGTTGCGGTCAGGTTTAGTGAAGATATCATCTTGCGAAGTTGAAGGGTTCTTTAAAATTTCACTATGGAATTTCTTTAAAGTATCAGCTCTAAAAATACCACGTTGGATTGCAGTTTCATTCATGATGATACTGTCTTCTTGGTTAAAACCATTATAAGATGCAACTGCAACAATTGCATTTTCACCATATGGTAAATCCATACAACCGTTATATTTCATGGCTTGTGTGGTAACAAGTGGAATTTGTGGGTGAAATAAAACTTGTGAAATATCCATACGGTCTTTGTATGAAGTTAAATATACACCAATAGATTGTTTTGCTTGTGAGAAGTGAATAATGTTACGATTTGCGTAGTTATGATTAGAAAAAGGCACATTTGATACAACAGTACCCATCATTACCCACGAATGGAAATCACAATGAGTGTATTTGAGCCAACGATAATCTCCGTAACGGTTAATTTTGGTGGTATCTGTATATTCGACTTTTCGTTTAGCAGAGTCTTTTGCTTCTTCTAATCTATGCTGTTCTTCAGCCACAGTTAAATAGTTAAGTGATTCAATATCTTCATATTCAATTAAATTAGGAAACTTTGTTAATATTTTTTTCCATGATTTTGTTTTATCAACTTGACTCATTTCTTTATTAACTTCCTCAATAACATCTGGTGTGATATTTAGTGAATTGTTATTTACAATAAGCATAGGTCTAATTAAACGACCACCATCAAAATAGCATCTGATTTCTTTGTTTTTATAATCAAAACAAATAGATGTAGCTTTGTCAATAACATTTTCTCTACGTTTCTTTTTAAGCATTTCATATAATTCTTGTGCTACAGATATTTTACAAACACCCATCCAATCACCATTTAATAAAATTTTAACCCAAGAACCCATAGTAAGTGGGTCAATATCATATGGGTGTTTAATATTTTTATTAATTTTTAAGATACTTCTAATAACATCAGCTTGAGTGGAATTTTGACTAGTTACCGAACTCATCATAGCTAAACTTTTAACAATACCAATTTTGCCACCTTCTGGAGTTTCGACTGGACATAACATTTGTGTTTGATTATTGTTAACTTGACGGATGGATGTGACTTTAGCAGTTGATTCATCCATGGATGGGGACAAAATACGTCTCAAGTAACTAATACCTTGAACCCAACTTAAACGTTGCAAAGATTGTGCTACACCTTTTTTAGTTTTGTTCATTCCCCAAATACCGGTTGCAAGAGCTGTTTTTAAACCTTGTTCAATAATAGATGGTTTAATTTGACCAACTACATTAATAGGATTTTCATCAGATTGATTTTTCTTTTTGAAGTGTTTACCAATTTCGTTTAACATCTTTTTCCAATTTTGTCTAAATAATTGCCCAAGAAGAATTCCAGGAGGTTCAATACGTTTATTTTGTAAAGCATCACGGTCATCAACTTCTTGTCTTCCTAACATAACATTAATAAGTTGGTTGGCCATTTTACCCAAAAATACAATTTTCTTTGTGACATCTTCACCTAAATGAGGAAGTAAGTCTTGTCTAAGTATTTTTTCCAAATACATTTTCTTTTGAATTTTGGCTAGTGCTTCATCAGATTGGCTAATACGTTTGTTTCTTTTAAGTTTACCAATTAGATATTCGATTGCTTCTTCTTTAGTACGGATTGGATTTCCTTCTTCATCTGCTGAATTTACAGTACTTGGACGTACTAAGTTAAGCATTTTAGTATCGGACAAATCATAAGTAATATAACTAATAATTCTTTGGTCTTCTTCAACCCCAAGTGCTCTCATAAGAATAAATAATGGAATATCAACAAGCTGTGAACTAGTACTTACAGTGAATACACCATCTTTTCTATTTTTAATAGTTAAAATTTGCAGATTGTCAGACCAATCATTACGTCTGGAATTAATTTGTGCTGTATAAATTAGCCCAGTATCAAATGAAGGGTCTTTCTTAGTAAAAACAAGTATTTTGTTATCAACCATTTTTTCCATTGACATAACAATTTTTTCGGCACCATTTACAATGAAGTAACCACCGGGGTCAATTCTGCATTCTCCTTTTAAGTTTTTCTTAATATGGGTAGAACAAAAAGATGATTTAACCATAATTGGAATATTAGCAACAGGAGTTTCTTTTTCAACATCACCAATATTTTTGATTTGTTTGTTTCCAGTTATAGAATCTACTTTTTCTACAAATTGTTGAACATCGGCAACAACTGTGGCAAAGTAATTCAAATGGTTTTTTCTGGCATCCGATGGGAACTTGATTTCATTATCATTTTCAAAGGTTGAAGGTTTAATCCTAATATTAGAACATTTAAATCCATGCAAATAAATAAGTTCCTTATCAACGCTTTCATAAAAGTAGTTTTGTTCTTGAATAAGCGAATAAGGAATTATTTCACCAACAAATTGATGATATGATGCAAATAAATGTTCATAAAGGACCTTTGGTTGATTAAAATGAAGTTCTATTAATTTGTTTATTTCCTTTTGAATATTTGATGTCATTATTAATATATATATTCTTTTTTTAGATATTATTTTTAATTCAATTTTTTTATATTTTGTATATAAAAAATATGAAAAATGTCCATATTACTAGTGGTATTTGTTTTTTTATTTAAAAATTGAAAAATTAAATAAAACCAAATAATTATTTAACAAGATATATTTCACCAAAAGCAATAGTTTGAAATTTTTGTTTTATACCTCTGACATTAGAACCAAATGCCATTTGTTGGTTGTTAACACAAAAAGGAATAACCCACATTTCATCCATTAAAATTGATTGTATATTTTGCCATCCAGATTTTCTTGTTGACTGAGAATTAATAACAGATGTTGCATTAAGTAAATCAACAAAATTATTATAATCTGAATCGTTTTGATTAACCAGTAAATGAATAGGACTCACATCATCGTTAACAAATATTGGGTAAAAAACATTTGATGCACTATCCCAATCAGGACACCAAGTAAAATATGTAAGGTCAGAAAGATTTTCTGTTTTTTCTTTATTTAACATTGTCACATAATAATTTGAAACATATGATACTTTAAGTTTAATACCAATTTGAGCAAAATTATTAATCCATGTACTGACAAATGCAATATCTTGACTTCCCCAATTTGGTAAAGTTAATGTAATTCCATTTGCAGATGTAACATAATTGTAATTTCCGGGACTTTTTGTTGCTGCAATATTCATAAGCATTTGTGCATATTGAATATTTGGTCTGGATTTATTTTGAGAATATACATAATCATATTGCCACGGTGAAATTAATTGGTCAGCTTGTGATGCATATAGTGCAGGTACTGTAAATCCTCTTGCTTGTGCTCGTGAATTGATAAATGCAATTGGATCAATAATATGATAAATTGCTTGCCTAATTTCATTAGAAGTAATTAAATTACAGTTAACCCCAAGATAATTAACAAAACCATTATTAAAATTTAATACTCGGTTTTTAAATAAATTATTTGGTGTACCATCAGAGTTAAATATATTTTGCGGAACACTATCTAACACAATAGCATTTTTGTTTGAATTATTTAAAATTAAGTTTTTTAAATACAATTGATTTTGGGAAAAATTAATTTCAATAATATTTTGATAGTTTTTGCCTCTTCTAGCTAAATCTGTTGCTGGGTTCCAAGCAGTGCTTCTTGTTAAAACTAGTTTTGAATATTTTTTTGGTTTTGTTGGGTCATTTGTATTAAAACTTACTGATAAGTTTGAATTAATAATATATGGTCCTGATGATATAGGCTTATGGTCAAAATCTGAACCATTAGGTAAACCAGTATTTGCAGGAACAGGAGTTCCAAAACAAAACCATGTTAACATGTCTCTAAAATCATAAACAGGTTTTTTAAGGATAAATTTAATTGTTCTTTCATTGTCATCAGGAGAAACAGCATTTGAAAATAATTGTTGTCTTGTAATATAACCAGGAGATCTATCATAAGGGCCTTTATATAAAATACCTGAACAATCTTTTTGTACAGCAAGAACAAAAACTGGATAATAAGGAGATTCAAAATCTAAATTTGGAATATCATTAACTGCAAATCTTCTTGAAATACCATATGCAATATCAGATGGTTTAATTTCAACACCGTTTTCAAAAAAACAGTTATTTTTAATTTTAAATGTCCATATTGTATAATTTTCTGTTGGTACTCCGTAATCTTCTGCTAAATCAGGCACTAGGTTTCCATCAAAATTATATTTAAACAGTGTTCTAAATAAAAATGCCGATAAAAAATCTTTATCAACAAGCGAATATGCTCTAACTGGGTCTAGTCTATAAAAAGGGTTACCATTTTTTTGACTTGTTGAAGTGTATATTGACAAAGGTATATTTTGGTCATATGTTTCTGAATCTGATGGTTGGCTCATATAATGAGTTACATGTTCTCTTCCAACAACACCAACTTCATCTTCAAAAATATTTTCTGGGTCCTCAATAGCTGCAACTGTTTTTGTTGATTCACCCCATTGTCCAGGAAGTGAGGTATTTTTTTCTACTTTTATTAATTTTGGTTTAAAGTAAAGTGCTTTAAAAACTGGATTATCTCCCATTTATTATATTATCTTACTTTTTATTTTTTATTTTTAAATTCATAATTTTATTTATTTTTATTATTTTCCAACAAAATTTTATCAAGAAAATTGTCAATTTCTTTATTTGATTTTAATTCAACACAATCAAATTTGTTTTCTTTTTTTAAATTATTATTTGTTAAATTTGACTCAATAATTTTTTTGAAATTATTAATGTTTTGTTCTGGTATATCTGGAAAAATAAGTTTTTGCATTAAATATTTTATTGGGACTATAAAAGTGTAAAATATTATTTTAAACCGTAAGTTTAAATATTTTTTATTTAATATGTTATAGTTGTCTATAATGTATTTACCATATTTGAAAGAATAACATTTATAACACAATGCGTGCATATAAAAGTTTAACATATGTAGAGATAAATGTGTGAAAGTAATAAAAAATGTGGAAAAATCAACTGTGTTTTGGTTATAATAAGTTGGTTTGTATGTGTATGCGTGTTTTAAAAACATGTTTACTAAACAGAAATCAAAAAAATTTGCATAAGATAATTGTGAAAAAGCGGTAGTATATAATAATAATTCAAATAGTTCCATTATTATATAATAATTTTATTTTTTTAAATTGATTGGGGTTAATTATAAGTATTTTTAATAAAGTTATATAAAATATTGTCAGACACAATTTCTGATTTCATATTATTTTTAACAACTTTGTCATGTTCAACAACAAAAGTTGGATAATTTGGATGTGCTCTTTCTAAAACATTAAGTCCTTTAGTTTCACTAACTGGAATACTAGTTGAATCAAGTTTATCAAGTTTTATTTTATTTGGATTACAATAAATATTCATTTTTTCATCCATGCTTAAATAATCATTAACTCCAATTACTCTATCTTTTCTAAATTTATCAAGAGCTAATCCATAAACATTACATAAAGTTAAAGTTTGGTCTATTGGTTTTGATTGGATATAATTTATTACATCATTAGGTATAGAGTTCATATCATGTTTAGCAATTACAGCAAATTTACCATTAGTAATTCCAGTCATTATTGCTTGTTGAATTAGTGAAAAATATCTTGGAACTATATTTGTTTCTGCAAAAATTTCATTAAATGATTGTTTTGTTTTCATAATTCCCATAATTTTTACAATTACTTGAGAGCTATTTGAAAAATAAAAATTACTAAAAATAAACTTGGAAAAAATTGCAACTTTTGCTATTTCTTTTGCAACATTAAGTAAAACATTTGTATTAAAAACAACCTGTTCTTTTGTAAAGCCATAATTTGCAAGAATTTTACTGAGTGTTTCCATATTTTCAGCCTTAGTAATTAGTTCGATTGCTTTAAGATAATCAGGACTTGATATATTTAATTTGTTAATAATATCACTTTCGCGTACTTTAACAATTTTTGTAAAATCACTAATACTAATTTTATTTGAAATGTCCTTTAAATTTTTTCTAATATCACCTAATTTTCCCTCAATTGAGCTTAGTTGAGCCCCATATATTTTAAATATATTAATAACTGACACATAAATTATTGCCTTATTTTCTCTGGATATATTTTTCCACATTTCATACTTTGAACTTAAAATTTCATCTAATGTTTTCTTTTGTTCTTCTTCATTTGCAACTGCTTCTGGTGTTCCTTTAATACATTTTATACTATTAACATATCCATAATCATTAAAACCATAAATAATTGCTGAAGGATTTTTAATATCTGTTGAAAAGTTATGACAAGTATTGTCACCTTGACGAGAACAACATAACATAGCTTGTAATTTTTCATCAGATTCTTTTACATTTGAATTAATTAATTCATAAACAGTTACAATTTTATAATAATGCTTAAGCATATAATAAATTTTTTTGTATCCATTAAATTTATTTACTAAGTTATCTATTTCGTCTCCATCATCTTCTTCATCCTCACATAAATTATCACCTCTAAGGTCTTCGATTAATAAATTAAAATTATCAATTAACAACAACACAAAATTACTAAAATCTGCCTTAATAGAAATATTCAAGTCTTTATTGTATTTTTTTCTATATTCATCCATTAATTCCTTCATGTATACTTGAACATCTTCACCAAGACTAGATTGGTTAAAGGATTTTATTATTTTTTCAATTGATTCAGTACCCATAAATTTAGGTGAATTACTTACTAATGGTAACATTTTTGATTCAATATCTAAAATCTTCATAGTACCTGATTTAATTTCTTCGGCAGTTTTATCAAGTTCACTAGCAAATTTTTCAATTTGTTTTTTATTGGCAACTTTACACATTTTTTTCTTTTTATTAGTTTTTTCATCTTGTGTTTCAGATTTTGATTCAGATTTTGTTTCTGAATTAACAGAAATAATTTGTAAATCAACAATGTCTGACACTTCTTGTTGTACTTGTGTATAATTTGCTTCGCAATATTGTTTAAATTTTTCTGTACTACAAATTTCAACATATGGTTTAATTATTAACAATCCAAGTTGTTGAACAACTAATTCGATTACTTTTTTGTCGGGAATTAAACATATTAAACTGTTTTTCAGATTGTCTAACAAAAATGTTTGAACAACATCTTTTAATAATGTTTTTCTTGAAACATCATATTCTGACAATGCAGACATTAAACAATTATTATTAAGTATTGATTTAATAAGTAAAACAGCCTTGTCAATATCTCCAACAGGGATTTTTTTCTCAACAAGATATTCTTCTATTGTAATTTCTGATTCTATTTTTTTTAAGTTAACAAATGGATCAATAATTATATCAATTGATTTGCCAAAATTTCCAGCTGATATTAATCCCTCATTGTATTTTAATATTTGTGTTTTAGCATTAACTTGTAATTCTTTACAAACATTTTCAAATGGTTCACATGTATTATATTTAAATAAAATAATGATTACTAAACATAATAATACAATAAATAAAATTTTGTTCATTTTTGTTATATTGAATAGTAGAATTTTTTTTTAATTTTCAAATAAATTATAAATTAAATAATTTTTATTATCATTAATAAGTAAATGCTTTTCTATAATTTTCCCTTTAGTTATATATTTTATTTTTATTAAATCGTAAATTTTTGGAATATTTTGATTTACAAAAACACTAAATGGTATTGATGTGTTATAATATTTAATTTTATAAGATAAATCATACATATATGTAGGTTCATTACTACAATATGCTTTAAATTCTAAAAGCACCGGAATAATTTTATTTGGATTAGCATTAGTGATATAAAATATATTATCGTATTTATAAATAACTTCTTTTCCAAAAAAATTTCCTATGGTTGTAGTTACAACTAATGGAACCAATAAAAGTAAAAACCGCAACATTTTAGTAAATATACTGTTACCTGATAGTAAAAAAAATTCATTAGAATTTGTTTTTTTAAATCCAATAATATTAACAAAAAAATTCCCAACGAAAAAATTCCTGATATTAACTAAACTTTGCTCAAACATTATTATTAATAATAATACCTAACTTTAAATATATTAAACACTCAAATAGTAAAATATAATTAAAGAAAACTTAATATATAAATATTAATGGAACAAAATACTGAGTCAAAATTAGT
>JACCEB010187100.1_pt1 | contig 14286 bp, 13 predicted proteins | sample 7454761 | NCBI WGS metagenome assembly JACCEB01 (sample SAMN15323454, study PRJNA562643) | freshwater metagenome | isolation source: river surface water | place: USA:Blue River Watershed | collected 2017-08-18 | reverse complement strand
CCTATGGCCACTATAAGGTGTCCTGGAGCCATTCCTGTAGGGTATGCCTTGTCTATAGCCTCAAAGCCAGTAAGAATTCCTGGGCTTCCACCCATAACCGTAGATCTATCTTTTACAGATTGATAATGTCTCTCTGCAGATTCAATGTCAGTAACATCTACGTCTCTTACATTGTTTGTATATCTACTAAGGGTTGCTAACTGACTTTGCATTACTCCAAGAACTCTAGAGGGAGCATCTTCTTTTAATGAAGATCCTGCCTGTAACATAATTGTTTTTAGCTTAGCAGAAACAAATTCATTCTTAAGTTTATCTAAATAATATCCTGTCTCAGCCTTAGTTTGTACTGGCTCAAAATCTTTAAACTTATCTTGTAGAATTCCTACTTCTGGAACAGCCCTAAACTTATAATAATAACTCTTTAAGCCCTCCCATATATCTTTATGAGAGGTAAATAAATCATCAGCATTGTCGGCAAGAAGTGTGCTTATGTCTTTATTCTTACATACTGCAGAAATTAATTCAGCTTCGGTATTCACTCTTCTTCAACCAGTTTCTTTGTCTGTTCAAGTAGCCGTGCCCTGTTGGCAACGTCTTTATTTATTTGTATCATCATGTCTTCAAGTCTATCAAAATTATTATAAAAGAAATTTAAAGGATGACCACTTTTACCTGTACGGAAATAATAGTTTAAAACATCCTTAGCCTGCTCAAACCCTATGCTGTCTAATACATCCTGCATGGCCCACTTTTCTTTATACTTATTTATTCTAGGCTTCTTTCCATACTTTTGCTCATAAAGTGCCATGTAAATAGTAAGCAATATATACGGCTCTTTATTTGCTGCCATTTAACTCATCTTCTACTTCCTGAGTTTTTGCTATTAATTTACTCTCAACAAATTTATAAACCCTGTCTGTTGCAGCATCAACTGTCTCATTATCTCGCACAAAATCATCTACGCCTATTCCAATTTTAATACTTTCAAAGTTCCCAAGATTTCTTGTGAATGATAGATCTACACGAACCTGAGTTCTATCTGCCATTAGTGTTCCGCCTTTCGGTGTCTACTCAAAGTGTCGTGGCCAAAAATGCCCCAACGTAATTCTATTTCTTTCTTGCATATCTCGCAGACTACAACCCTGCTAGACATTAATCCGCCTTCCATACTGGTACGAAGTTACCTTCAGTGGTCTTAGTATACAATATAGTGTTGTGTTTGAGAAGTGCTCTTAATTCATTTTTTGACGGCATATTTTTAGAATAACCTGATTCTAAAATAAACTGATGTATGTCCATTATGTCCGATTCACTATACATAAACTTATACCAATCACTTTCAGGGTTTCCAATCGGATATACCTTTTGCGGATATTTTATTTTTCCCTCCAAAATATAATCCTCAATCGTAATCTTATGTTTATTTAGTAATTGAGCTACTTGTTTAGTTGAATAAGCATTTTCCATATTCTTAACTACTTGAGAATAAGAATACAGTACACGCTTTTTATCTGGATAGCACCAAGCAATTAATTCATCTTTTGCTCTAGAATAATTTAATACTTTGTGTATTTTATTATTTAAGAAGAAATAGCTAAATCTTTTAGTTTGTTTTTTTCTGCTTGCTCTAACCATCGTCCTAGTGAACTTGTGTCCTTGTTAATCATCCACCGTTTCCCACACATTATGCAAAACAGCTCTACATGTAGTTTTTGTGAAAAAACCCTGTCGACAAAAACTCTACCTTTACACTTACCACATTTCATCATAATTTAAAAACCTTTCCATCAACTACACATGAGTAGTCTGGTGAAATTTGAACTAGCTGTATATGCGGATACTTTCCATTTTCAATATGTGCAACAGCAAATCCTTTTTGCCAATCATGATGCTGCATATATTTCATTCCAGAACTCTTTTCATCACACATATGTCCAATTTCAAACCCACGAATTGTTTCCCCCTTGCCTTTATTTCTCAACTCATATGTTTGAAAATGTGAAGCAAGTCTATGGGAATGTCCACGAATCAATGAAACCTGTAATGAATTCATGTCTGATCTTACTGCTCCAGCATCTGCAATAGATATACCGTGGTGCACATGTATGTCCCCGTATCTCTTTTTAGGAAGTTCATTATAATAAATATATCCATAACCTAATGAATCAAGATTCCATAAAGCCTCTGGTGTAACTATATTAATAAAATCTGGAAGCTTTGCATCTATATAATTAAATACACGTATGTCATGATTTCCTAATGCTGTAAATAATTCTGCATTTGGGCCAGCAATTTCTCTGTTCCTTGCATAAAATTCTCGTGCACCTTTTGCCTCATGCTGCATTAGCGGAACAATTGCTGCTCCATTTTGATCTTTATACATTTTAAGAAACTCTGCAGATCTACCTTCAGTATATTTACTGTAGCAAGCCTGATCATCAGTATCTCCAAGAATATCAACCACGTCTGGCTTGAACCACTCCATGACCTTAAACCAAAGCTCTATGGCTTTGTCATCTTGATACGGAAATTGTTGGTCGGATGAAAGCATCCATCTTAAATCATTTGTCATTAAACACCTAGGTATGAACGCAAATACTTTATATTAGCGTAAAGAGAATTGTAACATTAATTTCTAAACTGTCAATACCTATTCTTCTACTTTATATTTAGCAGAACTAATCCAATTTACTCTAAGCAATGGGAAGGGTGCTGGGGCCTTTGTGTTACCGTCCTTATACCAAACTTGAATTTTTGGTTCAAACTCTCCTTGTACTGAAACTCTAATATCATTTGCCCCAGGATTATTTAGTTTTGGAGTGCATACAGTAACTGGGTCTTCGTATTTTGAAGAGTCCCAAGTAAAACCACAGGATATTTCGTATCCGTCTGCTTTGCCGCTTGTAAGATTTTTAAATTCTACAAAACCTGATCTGTGATGAAAAGTAAAGTTTTTTGTGGAACCATTAATTGTTGTGCTAATTAAGTTGTATGCATTTCCAGCGGTAGCACGTATTTCATTTACCTGCTGCTGTAAAGCTCTTAACTTTTGTGGATCTACTGGTTCTCCATCGGCAAAAACATCTGACACTTTATTCTCCTAGTTTTTCATCTAAAGATTTATTATATTCTTCTTTAGCCTTTTGTTTCTGTGACAATTCAGTTAATTCTGCTCTAAGCAAAGCTATCTGAGTTTCATAATTTGCCACAAGCTGGCCTACTCTTTCTTGCAGAGCAGCAACAACTAATTCTAAATTTGGCATGCTTTCCTATTCTGTTAACGAATCGACTCTTGCCATTTCTGCATTTAGAACTGACAACTGATTAGCTATTTCTTCTAAAGACTCACTAATCTTTGTTAAAACTTCAGGACCTGGTGTGTCCTTTGCATTTTCTACAAGCTGATCTACCTCAAGTGAATACTTTGAATATTCTAATCCTTTAAGGCGAGATTCAATTATTCCAATCATTTCTTGTTTTGTTAATATACTCATTTTCCCCTCCTTCTATATTATAGCATTTCACGTGCTATTGTCCAAGACTCCAGCTCAGAATTAAGAAATTCAATACTTTCTCCAGTATCCTCTTCTGTTCCTACTGAATTAATCCTTCCCTGTAAGTCTTTTATTCTGCTATCAATTATATACTTCTTATATTCTTTTTCTATATCCATGATGACCATGTCCCCCTGTAAGTAGTACCATTTGTTCCCAGCATTACCACTCTAGCTCTTCCATATCTTGCAGAGCTGCTATATGTAATATCAGAAACCTGCCCGTCAACGCCAGCTTTAAAGGCCCAATTTACTCCACCAACATTATATGGATATGTAAAGTCTCCAGGATAAGGCCTTGTTCCGCTTGCTAGCAAAGTTCCTCCACCTGCTGTTGTTCTTATTTCAAATTCCATACCAGTAATTGAAGACACGCTTCCGCTAACTGATGGATAATCACAATACCATCTTAGGAATTGGCTTGTAGCGTTTCTTTGGAATTGTAAAGCTGGAGCTGGAGCAGAAGGAGTAACAAACGAAGAGAAGAACGGTGGGAAGAACGGTGGGAAGAACGGTGGGAAGAATGGGAAGAATGGCGGAAAGAAAGGTGGGAAGAACGGTGCAGGAACGGTAACTGTTACAGCAACAGATCTTGATGGGTCTGAACTTATACCATTGCTAGCTACCACATCACAATATAATGAACTTCCATATATCGATGTATAGTTTGACGGAGGCGTATATGTTTGAGCTGTACTTGTAAATGGAGTAGTTATGCTATTAGGAGCTGCTGGATAAATAGAACCTTGGTCAAAATATCTCCATTGATAAGTATATGAGCTTGGAGAATTTGTCCAAGATCCATTACTTACAGTATACAGTGTAACACCCTGTACTCCAGTAGTTGGAGTAATAGCTGGGAGTGCTGTATTTACTGGTTTAGGTAATTGCTGACTTGCAACTATTAATGTTCTAGAATCATCAACTGTATCCTGCGTAGTATTTCTTGTCATAGTAGAAGTATTTATTAATGTTGAAGTTTGTGCTGTAGACCCAGACCAATTTAGAATTTCTACTCCATTATTATATATTGCAGTAGTAGATGGCTGATTATCGTTTGATAAATTATTTGCAACAAAATTTATATCTATTCCTCTTGAATCCCAATAAAATTTGGCTTGATAGTCTACAGTTTGATTGGCATCATTATATCTTGCACCCTGCCACCGCACATAAAAATTACTTGAATCAGAAAAAGTCCATAATGCTGTTTGTCTAAGATCTTGTAGTAATGGAGCTACGTATAGACCAGTAGATGGGAATGAATAAGCTCCAGATGGGTCTGAGCTTGATCCTATACCAATGAATCCATTTGTAGAAACGTATATAGTTGTTCCATTTGTAAATGAAGTACCTATTGGTAAATTAATTCTTCTTTGTGATCCAGTTGCCTGGTTGTTAACATAAAATGTATAATTTGATGTAGATGTGCCAGAGGTTGCTGTAGGTCTTGCAACTCCAGAAGATGTTACTGGACTACCAGCAGTACCAGCTCTAGTAGATCCAGTTTGATTAAGTCCAGAATATGCTGTTACACTATTTATAGTAACTGTAGGATTAGTCGCTCCAGTAACATCTAATATTTTTACTGGCATTGAATTTGTATTTACCTCAAACCCATCCTGTAATGCTCCTATTGTATAAGATCCAGTAATATTCCAGCTTTGTGCTCCAGTTGTTGTGCTGACATTTGCCTGATAGCTTCTAGTCTTTCCTCTTGCAACAACGTAAGCACTAACTGCAGAATTATTTGCAGTGCTAGCTAGTGTTGATTCATAGTCTGCGCTATTTGTAAATAAATTTATAATATCGACAGTTTGATTTCCTGTGGCATTAACTGCACCAGAAACATTAAATGTATATCCCAATGTGTCATCTGGTATTGCTGAAGCCCATTCAAATAGAATATTATTGGAAGTTGCAGACACCCTAGTTTGTGTTGGTGTATTTGGAGTTGTAACAGAACTAATATTGCTAATGGTATAAGTAAAAGCATTAGGTGCTGTTCCAACAGTGTTTGTTGTTCTAACAATTGCAGTAACTCCATTAACTAATGATTCTAAATCACTTCCAGAATTAAATACTTCTTCCATTGCATATATATAATTTCCAGAATCGGCTGCTTGTGTAACATATGAATACGGACTTGCTGGTGCTGGAGTTGATGTGCTACTCTGTATTGGAGTTAAAGATTTTAATTGAGACTCAGTTAATCCCGTAGAAGTACTTCTATACCACTTAATTGTTGACCTAGATGCTTCTGGTTTATACGCATCGGTTATATCCCAACTAGAAGAATAGCTGATTGTATCTCCTACATTAGGGCTTGTGTTATTAAGAGTAGGAGACCCGCCAGTTGCTAATCTTGGTTTCTGTCTGGCGACATAATATCTTAATGAGTCTGCTGTTCCAGAGTAAGCAGAGTTTGATGCATTGGCCCTGACACGAAATGTTATCCAGCCACGATCAAAGTTAGCTGCTGTAGTTCCAGTTATAGTAAATGTATTTGTTGATCCGCTTAAAGCAGCATAGGTTTGCTCATAATTTGTAGAAGACCCAGTTTCATTAGTAAATGCTATCCACTTATAATCATATGAACCTATAGTGTATCCGTTTGGATTCCAATCTCCTCTATCACCTTTATAAGTTGTGCCAACACGAAGAACTGTTCCATAAGATATTTCCGAAGTTGTTGTTGTGTTATTAGATATAAATGGATTTGTATTTGGGTACACACCAGATAATGGCCATACTCTAGTCCATCCAGCATTTATTTTTGAATAAACATATCTTATTGCTGTAGACCATCCAGAATTTGTTTTTGCAAAAATTTTTGTTATAGGTGTAGACCAACCAGTGTCTTTTTTAACATAAATATCTGATGGCATTACTTATCCTATATCTGTATCCACACATCGCCTTCAGAACCACCAGATGGCGCTGAACTACTTACTGTAATATTTCTAATTGCTCTTGAGTTCCAAGTTGTGTCACCTTGTATGTATGTAGACATTATACCAAATACTGGATTAAGTTTCCCTAAAATTTGAACTTGAGATGAAGAAACTCCAGGCTTTAAAGCAATTCCAGATGATCCGCCAGTTGAAATTAATAAAGTTCCTCTAGTAACACCAGACAATTCGTCTGCATGTGCAATATATGACTGATATGTAGCACTAGGACTACCACCGCTTCTGGTTAGCTGAATTTGATTTGCGCCAAAAGTAGCTGACACGTTTTCATTCCCGTATCCTCCTGCTCCTATATTCCTTATTGCATTTATAGTAATAGCTCCTCCAGCATCCCATCCAGTTGAGGTGTCTGTCATAGAGATAGAGGCATTATTTGAAATTGTAGTTGTTTTTGAACCATTAATAATGGTTATATTTCCAGAAGCGTCAATATCAGTATTTGTTGTATCTAGTGATGTTGCCTTTACATTTCCCTCTATGACAGTATTAGAGCCTAAAGTAATTGTATTTGAGCTGGCTGATTTTGTTATTCCAGAAGCTCCACCCAGTCTAAATGAACCATCAGAATTCCAATAATCTCCTCCATTAACAATGTTTCCTTTTATTTCCAAAACTCCGTTGTAAGAACTAAACTTCATATAGCTGGTGTCAGTTCCTATATTCATTGCTGGCCATATTTTATTTTGTCCAACTGGTTTGTGCCAACCTATAAAAAATCCAGGATCTGCATTATTATCATAAGAGCTCTTTGACTTAGTCTGATTATTATTATCTACAAATGAAGAATATATATGAGCTCCATCTGTATTAACAATTAAACTTTTAAGTAAGTCTAATTCAACTCCAGACCCCAATCTTTGCTGAAGACTAAGTTTGGCGGCAACACCATCAGCTATATCAGGATCTTCAGTTAAATTCCAAGATGCTCCGTCATATATATATAATTTATTTTTGTTGCTTGTATTATACCAAGCGTCCCCAGCAGTAAAAGATACGCCAGCTGGTGGCGTATAATTTGGTCTTAATGGACTTGTAAGCTGTGTTGCCCTTATTATTATTTTTTTTGAATCTGCCACTAATTTTGCACTAGCAGAATCTTGGGCTAACACCCATTTACTTGCAGGCGCAACCTTTGTAGAATCGTATATATAAAGCTTATTACTATCGTTTGTATCAACCCAAGCATCTCCAGTTTTATATGTACCGCCAGTTGGTTCGTCATTTTGAGCATAAATTTTAGAGGTATCGTTTAACAAATTACCAAGAGAAGATCCAGACTCTACTGTAATCTTTCCAGATATTATTGCGCCTGTAGCATACAATTGTCCATCTGCATTTACTTGAAAACCAGCCTGTCCACTTGCAGCATTGTTTGCAACTAAATCTTGTGGCTCTACAGTTCCTGCCCATAAAACAATATCTGACCCTGCTGTAGCTCTTGGTTTTATTCCAACATATGATCCAGAATTGGTGGCAATAATAGAAGTGGCAGAGGCATTTGATCCAGACGTTAAAGTTATATTAGTTGAAGAGATTGTATTTGGAGCTACGGTCCAATTTCCTATTTTAGCTCTATCTGTTGTAAAAGTAGGGGCATTGGCTTCGGCATTTGAAATTATTTGTGTTGTTTCTGCCCCATTTGCATCGTAAGCAAATAATCCTAGGTGATTTAATGTAACTTTATTTAAAACATTGTCAGCAGTTCTAGCAATAAAAGATCCACCATTATTTATTGTTAAGTTTCCACTTATTTTTCCAGACCTAGCATTAATGTCACCAGTTAAATATAAATCTGTTCCATTGAAATACATGTATTGGGTGTCTGTTCCGACCCTTAGTTGTCCTGTTGTAAGCCAGAAGTTATTCTTGTTCCCAGTTTTATTTAAAAGTATACCGTGGTATCCAGTTAATGGTGCAGCAGTTAAAGATGGCGTTGTTGTAATACTTGTATTTATTGAGTCTAATATTCCAGTACCAAATTTAAACTGATCTCCAGTAGCACCGCCAATAGATATATAGGACTTAAGTCTTGCTAACGATCCTTCAGCTGTGGCAACAGAATCTTGTGCTGTAAAAGTTCCTGCTGTTGTGTAAGATTGTGTATTATTGAATTGATCAACTGAAGCAACCTGGTAGTAATATGTAGTGTTTGGAATTAATCCTGAAACAGTAAATGAAACCGTGTTGCCAGTTGCTGGATGGTCAACGTACCCGTATTCATAGATAGGATTTAAAGTTTGAGTAGTCCATCTTACTCTATAGCCCCTACAATCAGGATCACTTGATTTGGTGAAAGATATAGTTGCCTGAAGGCTAAATCCAGTTTTATCATTTTCATCAACTGATGCTGTTGCTGAAACATTTGTTGGATTTGTTGGAGGAGTTTCATCTGTTGGATCTATTTTATCTGGAGTTACTGTAACTGTATTGCTATATCCAGTAAGTCCTCCACGTACTCTAGAAAATCTTGCCCTCACTTGACGAGTAAGAGAGTTTGTGGTTGGGACATAAACTGGATTTGAAGTAGATGATCCTTGATCTACCCAAGTAGCCCCACTGTTTGTGCTATCCTCTATATATATTCTATCAAACTCAGAATTATTTGTGAATGAAACATTATAAGACATAGGGCCTTTTGTTGCTGAAATAACTGGTGGCGTTAGTGGGTCTACATAAGCAGGTACATCGTATCCAACAACTGTGCTTGTTTGTAAATTTTTATCTCTTACATAAATAAATGCATCGTAGTCTGTTTGGAATGCAGTTACTTGCCCAAAGATTGCTGCTAGATCTCCTTCAGGAAATACGACTTTATGTTCTAATGGTGGAATTTTAGTTTTATCAACATCTACATATTTAGTAAGGTCTTCATTGTTAGCCATTATTGAAATTGCAAACGAATCTGCTAAATCATTCTTAGGTAAGTTTACATCAAATTTCCAAAATAATACTAAATCTCTTTTAACCCATTCATGTCTAACCTCATAGACAGGGCTTGGTTGCTCTAATAATGTTATACAGAATTCATTAGAAAATGGAGATAGTTTTCCTGGAGTGTTTGCTTCAGCTTGTAGCTTTACGCAGTATGTAGTTACCTTTGTAGCTGATATCTGTATTGTTCCAGCTGCCGAAAAAGAAGTTCCAAACTGTACGTATTCTTCTCCGAAGTCTCCTCCCTTAATCCATATGTTAACTTGTTTTAACACACCTTCTGGATAGTCAGAGTTTGTAGCGTCTTTACCATTCCATGTTACATAAAGTTTATCAGCAATTGCATCTAAATTGTTTTCTATAAAGTATGGTGGAGGAAGATCTGGCTCTGGAATTGTTTTAAAATCATATATGCTAGACTCTCCGCTAACACCTAACTCTGCATCTTCATAAACCCAGGCAAAAGTTAAACCATAATCCGTATCTGGCACAAACCCAGTAAAAACTAAATCAATATACTTACCATCAGAAGATTTAGTTTGAGTGGGATCTAGGTCAAAAAAATTAGCCATTGCTATGCACCAAAGTCTAAGTCCAATTTATATTCTATAATTAATTCTCTACCTGCAACCTTTTCTACTTCAGCTATATTAGATCTTGCTATCATTCCATATGCTGGATCAAATGTGTCTTCGTCATTAACCCTAAGTCCATCTACGGTAATAGATGTTGCGGAAGTAGTAGGAACCACCACAATTCCTAATTTACTAATAGATGATCTTTGTGGATTTCCAACAGCTGTCATATCTGCAAATGCAACATCTTTTATATTCCATCCAACAGAATGCCCTGTAAAATTAAATTCAAAATAATCAGATTCAGAGCTATACATTCTTACCTTAACTGAAGAAAGATTTGCGTCATTTGCCTTATATGAAAATGATATTGTGTCAAAATTGCTGTATCCAGAAATATCAAAGCTTGGAATTATAGCAACATATTCTTGTTGAGATGTACCGTTTGAATCTAAATCTAAAGAGCTATTTCCTACCCTATAATCATTTTCATTTAATGTAGGAGATGGGCTCCATTCAAATGAGGATTCAAATGTAGTTATAAATCTATTGTCATATGAGTTATTAGATATTCTTCTACCAGGATATAATGCTATCTCATTAATTTTACCCGCCAAATTTGTTGGCAACTTGCTACTATAGATTGCTGTATATGTGTATGGGGTTGTAGATGTATCAACATCTATTCCACCAAACAATACTGGAACACTGTAGAATTCAAATCCTAATCTTGAATTTGTATCGTTTAATGAATACTCAGAATTTGTAGCTATCCCTACAGACAACACCTTATCAAAGAAGGATCTATTGCCAGCAATATAATCAATTAAAAACCTTTTTCCAAATCTAGTTATCATGCTGTTCCCCCCTGTGAAACTGGCTTAGTGCTTTTTACCTGAAACTTTTTAACAGGTTCTTCTGTTGATATATAAATTCTCATAGAGACCTTTACTTTTGCAACATTGTTTTCATAATAAATTTCTTGACTAATTGGCTTTTGAATGTCGTCTAGTTGAGGTCTGTCTTTTGGAGGCGGAGGTGGTGGAGGTGGTGGAGGCGGATTACCCCCTCCAGTAGATCCAAATGGGGTAACGATTCCAGCCCTTGTTACATCCTTAACATCTGCCAACCATACTTTATTTAAATAGTATTTATCAATATCATCACCTATGATAGGCGTTGATATTCCAGGAACACTATTTTTTTCTGCCATTTATTTATTATACCATTTTAGTGTTAAATAGCTCTACAGCTAATACTCGTAGTAACCCCCTCTAAAAATCCTAATCTTACTCCAGTAACAATATATTTTTTATCTGTATGAGATAAATCTTGAAGCGGGTAGTGTACTCCAATTATGTCTCCTGGCTCAATAAGTGGGTTTCCAAACACTTCCATCTCAACACTTCTTCCTTTATTTAATTGTGTTGAAACAATCCAGTCAGCTAATCTTTTCGCATCAGTTTGAGATTGTATCCAGCTTGAGTCAAACTGTACTGGATATTTTTTAGCTCTGCTATCTGGGTTGTCTGTTGAATATTCAACGACTCCGCCATCCATAATTGGTGTTCCAATAACTTGAAATGTATTATATTCTCCATCATGCAGGTTTACAGTTCCAGAAGTATTATTCATAACTAACATTTCTGCAGTAAACGGCTGAAGTTTATCTGCCATTATTGTTACATTTTTATTTTGTCCTCTTGATAAGTATAATGGGATTGCTGGATTTGCACTGTCGTATCTGACTTTTATTTTTTTAATTTGTCTTACAACTGATCCAAATTCTACAAGGGTTCCGTTTCTAGATTCTCTTGTTTCTCCTGAACTATATATCAAATCGCCAAACAATAGGGATATTGTGTCGTCTGAAAATACTCCGTTATACTGATAAGATCCTTTTGAATTTAAAGTAGCATAATCCATTGTTGAAGTAGCATCTTTTTCTTTTATGTCCATGCCATATACATAATCATAATAAACTATTCCTTGACCACATAAAAGTCCGACCTTATTTGAAGGAGCCAGAGGCTGGCCATACTTTGCCGCATCATCATCTTCACAATCTATTCTAAATCCATTAATAAAAATAGTTAGTGTGTTTTTTATTAATACATTAGAACTATTATATGTGGACTTTATTAATACATCTAGATTATAAGACTGAGCTGCATAGACTCCAGCAAATTCACTGGCTGCAGAAGTTTGAGATGTTTTTAACTCTCTAGTAACTCCACTAACATTAGTTTTTAAAATTTTAATGTCTTTTGCAGATTTAGCTCCAGCTGTAGTGGAAATAATAATGTGGTACCCTTTCTTGCCAGTATCTCCAGCAAAAACAGTAATACCTCCTACTTGATCAGTTGAATATGAATCTTGAAGTCCAGTATCAAATTCATTGTCAAAAAACATTCTGGTTCCCATAGAAAAACAACCTGGCTTATTTGTAATATTCATTCCGTTAAAAGGTATTACTCCAGAAGTATAATGAGTTTTGCTTTTATCAAAATTTGTAATTGGCAAGAAAGCCTTACCTATCTTTGGAGCCTTTGCTTCCCACGAGTTCTTAGCAGAATTATATAGGCTGGTTAAGCTTCCTTTAAAGGGCGGTTCATTGGCTACAGTTAAGTCTACTGGTCCATATGTAGGAACACCATAACTAGAAATTACTTCATGTGACTTGGCGCTTGTTCCTAAAGCACCTCTCTTTTTAATTTTATACCTTCCTGTTGGCTTAAAGGTATTTATATTTTGTGCATCTGTCACAGCTAGAGAATAGTGTTTCCAAAAATCTGAAGAATCTTTAACCACTACTGTTGCTCTTGTAGAATCAGATTGTTTATAATAAGAAAATTCAATGCCTTCGTATTCTATAATTTCAGTATTTATTAAAAGATATCCTGAAAAGTCTGGAACAATTAAATACTCATCTATTAGCTGATCAACGCTTTGTAGATTAAGAGAAATAAAGTCAGCTTCAGATGCCGTTAAATTTTGAGACAATGTTCCAGCTGCTAGTGCATCGTCTGATGATATCCAGACAGGTGCAGCATTATTGGCAACATATCCACTGGTTCCAGGGGCTGACCACAAAACCTTTACGGAATTTCCAGCAACCTTTTCTTTTTTATTTAACCTAATAATATTTGGTATGTAGGAAACTGATCCCCCAGACGATATGTCTTCATTGGTAAAAATCCAATCTTGAACTCTGGTTGGACTGTATATTGAATCTCTTGTATAAATTTGTAAAGTATCATTATTGTCTACAAACATATTTATCTGTGCGTCTCTACATAATGCCTGTAATGATTCCCACACAGTTTCCCCATCTTTTGTCCAAAAATATCTAATCGTAGGAACTGATGTGTCATTTTCAATAATATTAATATTATAGTTTGTAAATCCAATTGACTCTAATACTCTTCTTATGATTGCAGTTACTGGAGTATCTTCAACTAATAATAGTGGGGCAATAGTGTCTTGTAATATTTTACTTGAATCAAGGCATCTTATTGAAGCCGATCCAAATTCAGACAACGACCAATCTACCATATAATATTTACCCTGTGGGATTTTAACATCATTGGTTCCATCGTTAACAACAATATATGGCTCAACAATTGCATTTTTGTCAAGGTATATCTTAGATGAGTCAAAGGATTGGTTTCTATTATATTCTGTTATTGTGTTGTCCGCCTCATTAAATTTTGTTATATTAATGCTTAATAAATTTGATGTTAAGCTTCCGACTGGCAAAATAGAATCATCATCTATAGTTGTCTGTTTTTCAATATCAAAATTTTGAATGTCTGAACTTATATCTATTACCCATCTAGGACTAAACTCGATAACTCCTATAAATTTACCAGTGTTAGAATTACTAGCAGTAAGGTTTATTTTTTTAAATGATTGAGTACTTGTGTAAGAAGTTGGTGGAGTTTTTGACCAAGTGGTTCCATTATAATATATTGCAGCTTGTCCATTTTGCAAATCAGACGAGCTTCCAGTAACAGATATTGTGGTGTTATCAGATTTAGTTGCAGTAATTGTCCAACTAGTTGGCGTATCATGACCCGTTTCAAATCTTGCAATAATTTTGTTACAGGGAAATAGTTTTACAGCAGGAGTTTCTTGATTATCAAAATATTCTATGTCTATATTTATGGGAGCATTCTTTGGCCCCACCCAATATTTATAAGATGAGTCTGGTCCTGGATAATATAATCTTGGCTTAGTTGGCATTCCAATAGAT
>JACCEB010389141.1_pt1 | contig 14287 bp, 16 predicted proteins | sample 7454761 | NCBI WGS metagenome assembly JACCEB01 (sample SAMN15323454, study PRJNA562643) | freshwater metagenome | isolation source: river surface water | place: USA:Blue River Watershed | collected 2017-08-18 | reverse complement strand
CCGGTTGAGCCATTTCGAGGCCAGCATCACGGCGATCAGCCCGGACACGATGGCGACGGCAAGTACGACTAATGTTCTAGTGTTCTTCATATTGCCTCCAGCTCTCAGGTATTCGAGGCCTGGTTGTTGGCGCCTGACCAGTAATGGCGCCTCTCGACCCTGCCCGCATGGTTCAGTGTCGAATCAGGGCAAGCCCCCGACGACGGGACTGAATGCGCCCGGCAGCCACTGTCCAACCGCAATCACCGCCAGCGCGATCACGGCGGCAATCGCAGATCCCAGCAGCGCATATTCGATCGCCGTCGCTCCCTGCTCGTCGGCAGCAAACGCTGCAATGCGTGTTGCGGTTTGCTTCATGGCTGCCTCTCGTTTCCTTGACCTTGTTTTCACAGCAGTGCGGCAAACGTGCCCAGCGCAATCACCACGCCATACGGGATCATTTGCCTGCCTGCTTCTGCCGGCACGCTTGCCGGCCCCTGTTGCCTGGCGCGCCGTGCCGACCTGACCTGCCACTGCAGCACCAGCCAGGAAAGCAAGCTGGTCTCCTTTTTCAGCGCCATCACCACCAGCGCCCATGCCCCGCCGATCAGGCAAGTCAGTAGCGCGATATCGATGGCTACCCATGGGCCTGCATACATGCCGATCACGGCCATCAGCTTCACGTCGCCTGCCGCCATGCCCTTGACCAGGTACAGCGGCAGGAATACGCCGAAGCCGACTGCTGCGCCGTACAGGCATTCGCGGAGACCGATGCCATCCGGCGCGAAGGCCGCCAGCATCAAGGCCGCCGCCGCACTGCCGGCGACCAGCCAATTGGGAATGCGCCACGAGGTCCAGTCCGTCCATGCGGCGACGGAGACAGTGATGGCGAGCGCGACCAGGCTACTGAAAGGAATCGTTTCATGTGCCAGGAGGTTCATCGCATTCGCCTTCGTCTCGTGGAGGTGCGGGCTGGGTTTTCGTCAGCAGCTTTCCCGCTTACGGGAGCTTGCTGTTGACGGTCGTGAAGGCGGTATTGATCTTGTCGCCGAGCGCCACGACGATGGCGACGATGACGGCTGCAATCGCGGCAACGAACAGGCCATACTCGACTGCGGTCGCACCTTGCTCGTCATGCCAGAACTTGCGCGCGCGATCTGCGATGCGGAGTGAGTTTGTTTTGATGTCGTTCATGTTTTCTCCGTAGGGACAAGAATCTTCGCGGGTGGAGCAAGGCGCCGGTAACGACGCCTGCTCGCACGGGCGAACTTTCAAGACGATCAGGGCAGCTTGGAATTGATGGTGGTGAAGGCCGTATTGATCTTGCCGCCCAGGGCCACGACGATTGCGACGATCACGGCAGCGATTGCTGCAACGAACAGGCCGTATTCAACGGCGGTCGCACCCTGTTCATCTTTGGCAAAATCCTTGATGTGTTTAGCGAGGAATTTCATGTTTGCTCTCCAATCTGATTGAATGAATGGCTTCGGTACCTGGGATCGCCGCCGCGCTGTGCCACTATCGAGACTGCTTGGGGGTTTCCCGCCATCTGACAAAATGTTGCCGGTTTGTCATTGGTTGCAGTGTCGTTGCGAATCAGGCAAAACGGAATAGTGCAAATGTACTAATTGCCGTTGTGTTATTTCCACATACCTTGTTTTTCAAGGATTAAAGGCGTCAGTAATTACTTACCTTTAGTGCAATCTTTTCGGAAAAATTTGATTTATGACAAGTTTGAAAGGTCCTGCAGGCTTGTTTCCCGGCGAAAATCGCCCCAGACCCAGTAACAGGACAACACGATATGAAAAGCACTGACCTGCGTCGTCCCACCAAGAAAACGGAGGCTGCCGCCTGCTGTGGCGGCCATGCGCACGAGCATGGCAATGCGCCGGCAGCGACCGCCGTCGACAAGCCGTATACCGATCCGGTGTGCGGCATGAAGGCCGCGGCGAACCCGGAGAAGATGGCCACCTACGATGGCCAGACCTACTACTTCTGCAGCACGGGTTGCGTCACCAAGTTCAACGCCAACCCACTGCGTTACCTCGATCCCGAACGCAAGGCGGCAGCGGCCGCGGCCGCCGCCGCTGCAATGCCGGCAAATGCGATCTACACCTGCCCGATGGATCCGGAGATACGGCAAGTCGGCCCGGGCACCTGCCCGATTTGCGGCATGGCGCTCGAACCCATGCACGCGACGCTCGAAGAAGACACGACCGAGCTCGATGACATGACGCGCCGCTTCTGGCTCAGCCTCGTGTTGTCGCTGCCGCTGTTGTTAATCGCCATGGGCGACCTGATCGGCTTCGATGCATCAGCCATCTTCGGCATGCAAGGCAGCGCGTGGCTGCAAGGCGTGCTGGCGACGCCGGTCGTGTTGTGGTTCGGCTGGCCCTTCCTGGAGCGCGGCGCACATTCGTTCAGAACGGGCCATCTCAACATGTTCAGCCTGATCGCCGTCGGCGTGATGGCAGCCTGGCTGTTCAGTGTCGTGGGCTTGCTGTTCCCCGGCGCGTTGCCGGATGCATTCAAGATGCACGGCATGCCACCGCTGTATTTCGAAGCGGCCGCCGTCATCGTGTCGCTGGTGCTGCTCGGACAAGTGCTGGAATTGCGCGCACGCCTGCGCACCAACGCCGCCGTGAAAGCGTTGCTGGCGCTGGCGCCGACAAACGCCATTCGCATCGCCGCCGATGGCAGCGAAAAGGAAGTACCGCTCGATCAGGTGCGCATCGGCGACCTGCTGCGCGTAAAGCCGGGCGCCAATGTGCCGGTCGATGGCTCGGTGACCGAAGGCGAATCGAGCGTCGATGAATCGATGCTGACCGGCGAACCCATGCCCGCACTCAAGGGCGTCGGCAGCAAGGCCGTGGCCGGCACCGTGAACCAGAAAGGCAGCTTCGTGATGCGTGCCGAAAAAGTCGGCACCGATACGCTGTTATCGAAGATCGTGGATCTGGTAAACCAGGCCGGGCGTTCGCGCGCGCCGATACAGAAACTCGCCGATCGCGTGTCGGGCTGGTTCGTGCCGGCGGTGATCGTGGCGGCCGTGCTCGCCTTCATCACATGGGCCATGTTCGGCCCGTCACCGGCACTGGCCAATGGCCTGGTCGCTGCGGTGTCAGTGCTGATCATCGCCTGCCCTTGCGCCCTGGGCCTGGCGACACCGATCTCGATCACGGTCGGTATCGGCCGCGGCGCGCGCGAAGGCGTGCTGATCAAGGATGCCGAAGGTCTGGAATTGATGGAGAAAGTCGACACCGTGGTGGTCGACAAGACGGGCACGCTGACCGAGGGCAAACCCAAGGTGCAACAGGTGGTCGCCATGGAGGGCTTCGATCGCGACAATGTCGTGGTGCTGGCGGCGGCGTTGGAGAAATCCAGCGAACACCCGCTGGCGCAGGCCATCCTCGCCCACCTGCAAGCGCAATCACTGCCGCTGCTGACGGTGCAGGACTTCACCTCCGTCACCGGCAAGGGCGTGCGCGGCGCCATCGACGGCAATACCGTACTGCTCGGTACCTCGCTACTGCTGCAGGAAGCTGGCATCGCAACGACGGCGCTGGACGCGAAAGCGGACGAGCTGCGTGCGATCGGCCAGACCGTGATGTTCGTCGCCGTCGGTGGCAAGCTCGCGGGCCTGATCAGCGTGGCCGACTCGATCAAGCCGGAAAGCCGTGAAGCGATCCGCTTGCTGCACGCCGATGGCGTGAAGATCGTGATGATGACCGGTGATAACGCCCGGACCGCGAAAGCCGTGGCCGCTTCGCTCGGCATCGACAGCGTGCACGCCGAAGTGCTGCCCGAAGAAAAATTCCGGCACGTGCAAGCCTTGCAGCAGCAAGGGCGAATCGTTGCGATGGCCGGCGACGGCATCAATGACGCGCCGGCACTGGCTGAAGCCAGCGTCGGCATTGCGATGGGCACCGGCACCGATATCGCCATGAACAGCGCGCGCATCGTGCTGGTGAAAGGCGACCTGCGCGGCATTGCAAAGGCACGTCATTTGTCGCGCCTGACCATGCGCAACATTCGCCAGAACCTGTTCTTCGCCTTCGTCTACAACTTCGTCGGCGTGCCGGTGGCGGCGGGTGTGCTGTATCCGTGGCTGGGTCTGCTGCTGTCGCCGATGATCGCCAGTGCGGCAATGAGCTTGTCGTCGGTCTCGGTGATCGCCAACGCACTGCGACTGCGGGCAGTCAAACTCTGAGCCTGCACCTGCGATGACATCGCCACCGCGCAAGGAAAAAGCCGCGCATGCGACATCGCAGTCGCATGCAAGGCTGTTCTATGCGCTGTGGCCCGATGCAGCGACGTGCGATGCGCTCGCCGCGTTGCAGGCACATGTACGTGGCCGCAAGGTCGCGCCAGTCAACCTGCACCTGACGCTGGCCTTCCTCGGCAGCCAGCCGCGGGCTTCATTGCCACTCCTCGACAGCTTGCTGGACAAGCTGCCTGAGCAGCGCTTCGCGCTGGCCATCGACAGCTACGGCTATTTCAGCAAAGCGCGCATTGCCTGGGCTGGCCCGTCATCGATGCCGGATCCGCTGCTCTGGGTATACAACGCGATGGTGAATGCGCTCGATGAAGCGCAGGTGGTCTACAAATCCTCGGGTGGCTTCCGGCCGCATGTGACGCTGGCGCGCGATGCGGAGTGCATCGCCCCGGGAGTCGCGCCTTCACCGGCCATCGTCTGGCCAGTGACTAACATCGCGCTGGCGGAGTCAGTGCCCGTGCAGGGCGGCGTGCATTACCAGTTGCTGGCCACCCGCACACTGGCGTGAACGGCAGCGCGCTTGTTCAGCCAGCTGCTTGGTCGGCATCCTCGTCAGCAGTCTCGTCGGCATCCTTGTCGGCAGCCTCGGCAAGTTTGCGCAATACATGGCCGGCCGCGACAAAGCCGAAGCTGGCCGTCACCACCACTGCCGAACCATAACCGGCGCAATTGATGCCAGTGATGCCGGTCATGCCGGCGTTCGATGGCTTGGACTGTCCTGCACTGCCCTCGGATGCGTCGTCGTCATCCACCTCGCACACCTCCGGCTGGCGCAATGGCTCGGAAGACCACACGGCGTCGATATGAAACTTGTGGCGACGGTCGCGCGGAAAACCATACGCTGCACGCAAGCGCTTGCGCACGCGCGCCAGCAAGGGCTCTTGCTCGGTGCGCGACAGGTCGCACACCTCGATGCGGGTCGGATCAACCTGCCCGCCCGCGCTGCCAATGGTCACCAGCGGAATCCGGTGCTGTCGGCAATGGACGATCAGCGCGACCTTGGCTTTCGCATTGTCAATCGCATCGATCACATAGTCATAGCGACCCGGCGGCAGCAGCTGTGGCACATTGTCCGGATCGATGAACTCTTCGACTTCGCCGACTTCACAATACGGATTGATCTGCGCAATCCGCTCGCGCAACGCGCCGACCTTGGCCATGCCAAGGGTATCGGTCAGGGCATGGATCTGGCGGTTCACGTTCGACTCGGCCAGGTGGTCGAGGTCGATCATGGTGATCTTGCCGATGGCGGTACGGGCCAGTGCCTCGACGGCCCAGGAACCGACGCCGCCGACGCCGATCACGCAGACATGCGCCGTACGAAACGCGGCCAGCGCCGCATCGCCATACAGGCGCGCAATACCGCCGAAGCGGCGCTCGAAGTCGATGTCTGCCGCCGGGACGGCTGGCTCACCGCTAGCATGAGCTGCCTTGCCGTCGGCTGCCTTGCCGTCAGCTGAAAGAGTGACAATGGGAAGTACGCTGGCCATACCTGCATTTTAACGGACGCCAATACTTTGCCGGGCTTAAACTAGCGTTCTTGTTCCTCCTGACACGCATCGTGCCCCACCTGACTCCGCTGCTACGCCTGATTGCCATCGCCGTGACGGCCCATGTCGCGCTGGCGGCGGCCCGGGTCACGACCTCGCTGTATGCGCTGTCGCTGCATGCGTCGGAATTCACGGTCGGCTCCCTGATTGCCTTGTTCGCGCTGTTTCCGATGCTGCTGGCCGTCAGCATAGGCCGCCTGATCGATCGTATTGGCGTGCGCAAGCCGCTGATGGCCGGATGCGCCGCCGCCACCAGCGGCGTGTTGCTGGCCGCGCTGGTGCCCGGTATCGCCGTGCTGTACCTGGCGGCGATCCTGATCGGCACCGGCTTCACGGCCATCTTCATCGGCGCCCAGCATGCGGTCGGCACGCTGTCGCCGCCGGGCGAGCGGGCCGCGCATTTCAGCCAGCTGTCGCTGGGCTTTTCGATTTCCGCGTTCACCGGGCCCCTGATCGCCGGCTTTGCGATCGACCATCTCAGCCATGCCGCCGCTTATCTCGCCTGTGCGCTGTTCACCTTGCTGGCCTTCGGGCTGACGGCCAGTGGCGTACTGCCCGAGCTGCCGGGCCATGGTGAAGAACGCAAGGCGCGAGAAGGCGGCGCGTTCACGCTGCTGTTCGATCGCGAGCTGCGCGGCGCCTACCTGGTCGGCATCCTGCTGGCCGCTGCCTGGGACATGTTCACCTTCGTGACGCCGATACACGGCACGCAGCTCGGCCTGTCGGCTTCGCGCATCGGCATGATCCTCGCGACCTTCTCGGCGGCCACCTTCCTGGTGCGCCTGGCGATGCCAGCGATCGTGCGCCGTTATCATGAATGGCAGGTACTGACCGGGGCGCTGTGCCTGGCCGCCGCCTGCTACCTGCTGCTGCCTTTCATGCAGCAGGCATGGAGCATGGCTGCAGTGGCGGCGGCGCTCGGCCTCGCGCTCGGTACCAGCCAGCCGAACGTGCTGGCGCTGCTGCACGCGGGCGCGCCGCCCGGTCGGGGCGCGGAAGCGATCGGAATTCGGGCTACCATAGGCAATGCGAGTGCGGTATCGCTGCCGCTGGCCTTCGGCGCCGCGGGCGCGACACTGGGACTGTTCGCCGTCTTCTGGGGACTGGGGCTGGTGATCGCCACCGGCATTCCCGTGGCTGCCCGCCGCGCGCTGCGCGTGGGCCGCGAGGCTGCAGCGGAGGCGAAGGCGAAGGCTCGCAACGATCAACGCATTGATGAACGACTGACCACGGAAAAGACCGGAAACCCATGACAAAGAAGATTTCCATCGCCGACCTGCGCCGCGACTACAGCCACCACCAGTTGTCCGAAAGCGACGTGGACCCGGATCCGATCAAACAGTTTGCGAGCTGGTTCCATGAAACACTCGAGGCCGAGCTGCCGGAGCCGAACGCGATGAGCCTGGCCACGGTGGACGGCGAGGGCAAGCCTTCGTTGCGCATTGTGCTGCTCAAGGATGTTGACGAGCGCGGCTTCACCTTCTACACCAACTACCAGAGCCGCAAGGGCGAGCAGCTGCTGCAGAATCCGCATGCGGCACTGACCTTCCACTGGGTAGAACTGGAGCGCCAGGTGCGCATCGAGGGCATCGTCGAGCGCGTGGACGAAGCCGACAGCGAAGCCTATTTCAATGTGCGACCGCTGAAGAGCCGGCTGGGCGCCATCGCATCGGCGCAGAGCCGGCCGATTGCGAGTCGCGAAGCCCTCGAACAACAATTCGCCGACGCCGAACGCCAGTTCGGCGAGGCTCCGCCGCGTCCTGCGCACTGGGGTGGGTATCGCCTGAAGCCGACCTGGATCGAGTTCTGGCAAGGCCGCCGCTCCCGGCTGCATGACCGCGTTGCCTATACGCTGGGCAGCGACGGGCAATGGCAGCGGGAACGCCTGCAGCCCTGATCCAGACCGGGGCGGTGTCGCATTATTCCAGAGCAAGCACCGCTCGAAGTTAGATTAATGTCAACACAAGCTTCCGCGCCGGGCTGCATAGTCCGCCGCGGGAGGTGCGATGTTCTGGCAAAGAAAGCTCGAGCAATGGGTTGACGCCATGCGCACGCGCGCGACGCTGCCGCTGCGCCTGCAGTTGTGGAACGGCCGGCATTTCGACTTCAGCGCACGTACGCCCGAGGTCACGATACGGGTGCCCACCCCGTCGTCACTCAGCTACCTGCTGAACCCGACACTGGACAATCTCGGCCGCGCCTATGTCGAAGGCAAGCTCGAGGTCGAAGGCCACCTGCGGGCCGTCATCGAAGTTGCCAATGCGCTAGCCGAGCAAGGCTTCACGCACGGCAGCCGGCTGGGCCAGCTGTTCCAGCCGCGCGCGCACTCGCGCAAGCTGGATGCATCGGCGATCCAGTATCACTACGACGTCTCCAATACGTTCTACCAATGCTTCCTGGACCCGAACATGGTCTATTCCTGCGCGTACTACGCGTCGGGCACGGAAGACCTGGCGACGGCGCAGATCAAGAAGATCGACCATATCCTTAACAAGATCCAGGTCAAGCCCGGCGAGCACCTGCTCGACATAGGCTGCGGCTGGGGCGCGCTGGTGATACGCGCCGCCGAGCGCTTTGGCGCACGCTGCACCGGCATCACGCTGTCAAAGAACCAGCATGCGCTGGCCACCGAGCGGGTCGCGGCAGCCGGCCTGTCAGACCGTGTACGCATCGAACTGGTGGATTACCGCGATATCGATGGCCGCTTCGATCGCATCACCAGCGTCGGCATGTTCGAGCACGTGGGGTTGAAGAATTTGCCGCTGTACTTCTCGCGCATGCGCGACTTGCTGGCCGACGAAGGGCTGGCGATGAATCATGGCATCTGCACCACCAACACCGACCATGCCACCGCACGTTACGGTGCCGGCGAGTTCATCGAGCATTACGTGTTCCCTGAAGGTGAGCTGCCGCATATCGGCACGGTACTGATCGCAATGCAGGATGGCGGGTTGGAAGCGCTGGATGTGGAAAACCTGCGGCGTCACTATGCGCGCACCTGCGCAACCTGGGCCGATAATTTCGAGCGCAATGCCGAGCGCATACGCACACAGGTGGATGAGCGGCGCTACCGGATCTGGCGCATCTACCTGGCTGGCTGCGCGCATGCGTTCGAGAATGACTGGATCTCGCTGTACCAGGTCGTCTGCGGCAAAGCGGGACGCAGCGCGACGAAGCTGCCCTGGTCGCGCCGCCACATGTACGACGAACCAGCGTCGTAACTTTTTTCGCTTATTTGCGCAGCTTGTCCGTGAAGATTTGCCGGAATTTCTGCACCTTCGGTGCGACCACGAACGCGCAATACGATTGCAGCGGGTGGTTCAGGAAATAATCCTGGTGATAGTCCTCGGCCTGGTAGAAGATCGGCGCCGGCGCCAGTTCGGTGACGAGCGGCGCATCCCACACGTGGGCCATCTCGCCCATCACCTGCTTCGCGATCGCCATCTGTTCGTCGCCGTGCGTGTAGATCACGGACCGGTACTGGGTGCCGATGTCATTGCCCTGCCGGTCAGGCGTGGTCGGATCGTGGATCGTGAAGAAGACCTCGAGGATCTCGCGGTAGCTGGCCTGCGCCGGGTCGAAATGGATGCGCACCACTTCCGCATGGCCAGTCGTCCCTTCGCAGACTTGCTCGTAACTCGGATCGGCCACATGGCCACCGCTGTAGCCGGACTCGACCTTGTCCACGCCGCGCATCTGCTGGTAGACGGCTTCGAGACACCAGAAACATCCGCCGCCCAAAGTTGCAATCTCGGTCGCCATCAGAGACCTCCGTAAGCTGTAATGAATTGCCGCCTAATGTAGCGCATGTAGGACATGTAGCGCAGGCAGCGCCGGAAAGCTCAGGAACCCGTGAGCTGATGGGGCTCAGTCGCTGCGAAATACAGGCGACGCGCAGCGCGCAGCGCGGGCAGGACCAGCTGGCCGAGGACCTCGGCGGTAAAGATGCGGTCGGTCACCCAAGCGGAGCGCGGCTCCGCCGGCAGCGCGGCAGTCAGCTCGTACAGGCTGGTCGCTTCACGCCCGCCGCCGTCAACCGGCAGCCACAGGGCCTTGCGCATGGGATCGTCGGGCACCAGCACCGGCTGGCAATGGCACCAGTCATCGAGCAGCATCTCCAGCCGCTGTGACGGCAAGCCATCGATGCCCGCATCGTCGTCATGCACGGCCAGCCTCGCGCCCTGCTGGCGGAAGCAGGCGCGGGCGTCGGCCGCCGTCATCCCCTCCAGCGGCAGCAGCGACGCACCGATGCGCAGCAGCGCAAAGTACAGCACGATCGCATCCGGATGGCCGGCGCCGATATAGGCCACGGTATCGCCTGCCTGCACGTCCCATTCGCCCTGCAAGCGCGCCGAAGCGCGCTCGGTGCGCGACCACAGGCGGCGATAGGTAATGTCACGGTCGGGCAGCACATGGGCCAGCAGCTCGCCCCGCTGATGGGCATGGCCCTGCAGCACAGCCAGGAAGGAAGGGACAGGGGTGTTCATGCCTGCAATTCTACGGATAAACCCGGCAGCTGCGCCCGACCGAACGGCGGCGGGTGGAGAAATTGGGCATAATCCAGCGTAAATTCATAAAATTCATCATGCAGACCCCCACCACCAGCGCCACCGGGCCTGAATTCGATACGGCCCATTTCCGCAACGCGCTCTCCCAGTTTGCCACCGGCGTGACCGTGATCACCACGCGTGACGAGCAAGGCGGCTTCTTTGGCCTGACCGCCAGCTCCTTCAATTCGGTATCGCTGACGCCGCCACTGGTGCTATGGAGCCTGTCCGGCCATTCGCGCAGCATGCCCCTGTTCAAGGGCAATTCGCATTACGTGATCAATGTGCTGGCCGGTGACCAGACCCATCTGGCCGAACGTTTTGCGAGCCGCGTTGACGATCGTTTCGCCGGCGTTGATTTCGAGCTGTCGCAGACCGGGCTGCCCATCCTGCGCGGCGTGTCGGCCTGGTTCGAATGCCATAACCGCAGCCGCTACCCGGAAGGTGACCATGTGATTTTTGTCGGTGAAGTCGAGCGCTGCGCGTTCGATGCGAAGCCGGCACTGGTTTTCCACGGCAGCCGCTTCTCGCAAGTATCGCCTTTGCTCGCGGGCGACTGATCACCCGCTTGCCCTGGCTGGCTAACCCGTGAAGCGCCCGGCTTGCTGAACGCCTGATTGCAGGCGCACAGCATGACCCACAACATCACGCACAACATCGCGCACAACAGGATGTGCCAGCGCGCTCAGCCCTTCAGCAGCTTCTCCAGCACGCCGGCCGAATCGAAGGCTGCGCGGCGCAGCCTGTCATTGATGCCCTGCCATGCCGCATGCTGCGGCGGCCGCTCGACCAGGATCACGGCTGCGTGGCAGGCATCCATTTCGCGCAGGCTCGCATACAGCCCGTGCGCATAGCCCTCCGGATCGGCAGGCAAGTGCATGCCATGGATGGCGGCGAAATTTTCCGAGTACGAAATCAGCGCGAAGCTCCGGCCCGCGGCTTGCAGCCGCTGCATCGCAGAGGTCAGTTCGCCACTGTCCACCAGCGCCACCGGGGTGGTCGGCGCATAGTGCGCATCAAGGCTGCCCGATACACGGGGGGCCGCGGCATCGGGCACGGCGGGCATGCGGCCGATCACTTCGGCGATCTGCGCGGCACTGACCTGCCCCGGACGCAGCAGCACCGGGCCGTGCGACTCGAGACGGCTGAGGTCGACGATGGTCGATTCGATGCCCACCTGGCAATGGCCACCATCGAGCACAGCGGCCACCGGACCAACGCCGGGCTCGCCGAATTCGTCGATCACATGCTGCGCAGTCGTCGGGCTCACGTGGCCGAAGCGGTTCGCTGACGGCGCGGCCAGCCCGCCCTGCCCATCGCGGAAAGCACGCAGCAGCGCTTGCGCCACCGGATGCGCAGGGCAACGCAGGCCGAGGGTATCCTGCCCGCCGGCGACGGCAGCCGGTACCTGCGGCGCGCGCGGCAAGATCAGCGTCAGCGGACCGGGCCAGAAGGCGTCAATCAGCAATCGCGCTTCACGCGGCACGTGCGTGGTCCAGCACGACAAATCAGCGTCACGCGCCACATGCACGATCACGGGATGGTTGGACGGCCGCCCCTTGGCGGCGAAGATGCCGGCCACCGCATCGGGATTGCTCGCATCGGCGCCGAGACCGTACACGGTCTCGGTCGGCAGCGCGACCAGCTTGCCCTGTTCGAGCAGGCGCGCGGCGCGTTCGATCTCGGCGGTATCGGCAGTCATGACAGGAAACTTGGCGGCAATGATCGGCACATGCCGATCAGGGCTGGATGCCGAGGATGCGGCAACCATTGATGAACTGCATCTGCGCTTCCGCCAGGGTGGGCGCAACGAAGGTCACGTGCCCCATCTTGCGGCCGCGGCGCGGGTCATCCTTGCCATACAAGTGCAGGCTGGCGCCGGGCAGCGCCAGCAGCGCATCCCAGGCCGGTTCACGGGGCTGCTCATCATCCGAAGCGCTATCGCCGTCGAACCACAGGTCGCCCAACAGGTTCAGCATCACGGCCGGCGAGTGCTGGCGTGCATCGCCGAGCGGCATCTTTGCCATTGCGCGCACTTGCTGCGCGAACTGGCTGGTGATGCAGGCATCGATCGTGTAGTGGCCGCTGTTGTGCGGGCGCGGCGCCATTTCATTGACGACCAGCGAGCCATCCTTGAGCACGAAGAATTCGATGCACAGCACGCCGACATAATCGAGCTTCGCAATGATTTCCAGCGCCGCCGCCTGTGCGCGCTTGGCGCAATCGGCCGTCACGTTCGGGCCGGGCACGGTGGTGGTGAACAGGATGCCGTCGCGGTGCACGTTCTCGGCAATCGGGTAAACGACGGCCTGCCCGTCGGCGCCGCGCGCGGCCAGCACCGACACTTCATAGGCCAGCGGCAGCATCTTTTCCAGCACGCAGTCCACGCCCTTCATGCCATCGAACGCGGCGTGCGCTTCATCGCGCGAGCTGACGCGCACCTGGCCCTTGCCGTCATAGCCCATTCGGGTGGTCTTCAGGATGCCGGGGAACAGTTCATCGGGCAGCGCATCGATATCCGCCGCTGACGCAATGCGACGATGCGGCGCGGGCAGCACGCCCGAGCTGGCGGCGCAATCGGTAAAGAATTTTTTCTCGACCAGACGATCCTGTGCGACCGACACGCAAGCTGCGGACGGCGCAACAAAAATCTTTTGCGCCAGCGTAGCCAGGCTTTGTGCCGGTACGTTCTCGAATTCGGTGGTCACGGCAACGCATTGCTCGCCGAGTTCGGCCAGCGCAGCGGCATCGGTATAGCCGGCCGACAGCAGGTGGTCGGCCGCATGGCCGGCCGGACAATCTTTGGCCGGCTCGAGCACGGCGACCTTGTAGCCCATGGCTTGTGCAGCGTGGGCAAACATGCGGCCGAGCTGGCCGCCGCCCATCACGCCCAGCCAGGTCGATGGCGTCGCCTGCGGCTTGTAGTGCACGTTGTCGTTAGCGTTGGTAGTACGTTGGGTCATGCCAGTGCTTCTGTGTGGGCTGCGGGATTCAGTCGTATTGCCGAGGTATCGCTCAGGCCGGCAAAACCATGGCCTGCGCAGCCTCGGTTTGCTTCGCGCGGAAAGCCAGCAGCTGCTCGGCCAGCGCCGCATCTTCCACTGCCAGCATCGCCACCGCGGCCAGCGCTGCATTGGCTGCACCGGCTTCGCCGATCGCGAAGGTGTTGACCGGAATGCCCTTGGGCATCTGCACGATGGACAGCAGCGAATCTTCGCCGCGCAGATACTTGGACGGCACCGGCACGCCCATCACCGGCACGATGGTCTGCGACGCAATCATGCCCGGCAGGTGGGCTGCACCGCCGGCACCGGCGATGATGGCCTTCAGGCCGCGTGCGCGTGCCGACTTGGCGTAATCGAACATCTGGTCGGGCATGCGGTGCGCGGAGACGACTTGCGCTTCATGCGCGATGCCGAATTCCTTCAGGATCGCGACCGCATGCTGCATCACGTCCCAGTCGGACGAGGATCCCATCACAACGCCGACCAGTGGCTGTTTCGCTTCGCTCATGCTGTTCCCTCAGTCTTTCAGGTCGTGGCCGGTCAGGCGCTGCAGCGCTTCGCGGTACTTGGCGCCGGTATTGGCGATCACCTCGGCCGGCAGTGCCGGGGCCGGCGCGGTCTTGTTCCAGTCGGACAGCGTTTCCAGGTAATCGCGCACGAACTGCTTGTCGAAGGACGGCGGCGAGATGCCTTCGGCGTACGAATCGGCCGGCCAGAAGCGGGAGGAGTCGGCAGTCAGCACTTCATCCATCAGGTGCAGCGTGCCATTATCGTCAAGGCCGAACTCGAACTTGGTGTCGGCAATGATGATGCCGCGCGTGGCCGCGTAATCGGCCGCGGTCTGGTAGAGCTCGATGCTGACCTTGCGGATCTTCTCGGCCAGTTCCTTGCCGATGCGCTGCTCCATGTCGGCGAAGCTGATGTTCTCGT
>JACCEB010036364.1_pt1 | contig 14291 bp, 19 predicted proteins | sample 7454761 | NCBI WGS metagenome assembly JACCEB01 (sample SAMN15323454, study PRJNA562643) | freshwater metagenome | isolation source: river surface water | place: USA:Blue River Watershed | collected 2017-08-18 | reverse complement strand
GGCGGGGAAGCGCGGCATGGTGGACGGACGTTGAGTTTATGAACCTGGCACGACGACTATTTTCCGCCGTGATCGCACTGGCGGCCGCGGGCGCGGGAAGCGCGGCGGAACCGGCGCACGACCTCTACGCCTGTGTGAACCTGAGCGGGCAGGGGAGCGTGATGGGCCGGAGCGGCCCGGTGCGCAGCGGTCTCTATCGCAGCAGCGACCGGGAGAGCTTCGAGCATATCGGCCCCCACCACATCCGGACGTTTTCGCTGACGTATGATCCCGGCGATCCGGCGCGACTCTACGTGGCATTGCTGGAAGGGGTGCTGCGCACCCCGGACCGCGGCAAAACCTTCCGTATCGTGACAAGTTGGGACATGACGGAGGCGAAATCCGTCTCGGTCGACCGCCAGCGGCCGGAACATGTTTACGCAGGCCTTCCCGACGGCGTCGCGGTGTCGCACGATCGCGGGCAGACGTGGCACCGACGGAACGACGGCATCCGGCGTGCCTACACCGAATCCGTGCTGGTGGACCGGACACGAAGCGGACGGGTTTTGGCGGGGACGGAACTCGGCATCTACCTCACGGAGGACGGGGCGAAATCGTGGCGGCTGGTGCAGCCGACCGCCAAGGTCACCTACAGCCTCCGGCAGTCGCCCCACGATCCGCAGGAGTTTTTGGCGGCAACCTCGGTCGACGGCGCGTTCCGTTCGCGGGACGGAGGCGCGACGTGGAGCCGGCTGACGTCCGTGCCGCGCGAGCGCACGTTGCACCACCTCGAGTTTGATCCGCGGGTCCCGCGGCGACTCGTTTACTGCGGTTGGGGCGCCGGGGTGCAGGTGTCGGACGACGGCGGCGAGACGTGGCAGGATCGCACGGCCGGCCTGCCCAAACGGGAAGTCTGGAAAATCGCCGTCGATCCCGACCTGCCCGACCGGCTCTATGCCGCGCCGTATCTGGAGTCCTTGTATGCGTCGGACGATTTCGGCCTGACCTGGAAAAAACTGCAGTGGGACAAGGCGACGGTGTTCGACCTCGTGTTTGTGCCGCGGAAATGACCATGAGAACCTATTCGAATTGCGTCCGGGGCCTGATGGCGGTGGCGGCGTGGGCCGCGTTGACGGCGGCGGCGCAGCCCGCGTTCACCGGGCCGCCGCCGTCGACCGCGCCGGTGGAGGATTCCGTGCAGCGGCGCGACCAATATCTCGCGCGCCGGCTGGAGTCGCTGCGGTGGCGGGCCGGACTGGCGACGCCGGGAGACCCGGCCAAGTTGGGGCTGGCGGAGATCGCCGCAAAGTTGGCGCTGCGCGAGGACGCGGAGGCGTGTTCGGCGCGCTTGGTGGAGCTGATGAAGACGCCCGCGGCGGACATGTTCTGGATGTTTCCGGTGACGTGCATCTCCTACCTCGGCCGCGATCAACTGACCCCCGCGGCCAAATCGGCGATCCGCGAGGCGTGGCGAACCTACTATCCGCTGCGCGGGGATACGGAAAACCATTGGGTGATGTATTACACGACCATGCACCTGATGGCCGACCTCTGGCCCGGGGAAGGGGAAGACCGGTGGTTCAACGGCAAATCGTCCGCGGAAATCTCCGCCGAGTCCCGCGCGTGGCTGCTCCACTGGATGGACCTCGCGACGACCATCGGGCAGGGGGAATACGACTGCACGCACTACCTCGGCGAATATTCGATCCCGATGCTGTTTCTCTCCGTCTGGGCCAAAGATCCGGAGATGAGGCTGCGCGGCCGCATGATGCTGGATTGGGTGATGGCCGACTTTGCGGTGGAGACCCTCGACGGCACCTACATCGGTTCGCACGCCCGGACGGATGACACGACCGTCTTGGAAAAATGGAACGCGCTCTCGTCGTATTTCGCGTGGCAGATGTTCGGCAACTGCCCGGCTCCGGCGAGCTACGGCGGCTGGGGAATCTACTTCGCCGCCGTGGCCGACCGCTATGAGTTGCCGGAAGTGATCTACCGCATCGCGACCGACCGGAGCGGCTCCTACACTCACACCGAGCGGAAACGCACGCGCCACCGCTGGCGCCACAGCGACGTGCGCAATGCGCCGGTTTACAAGACCGCCTACGTCACGGCGGATTATGCGCTGGGATCCGACCAAGGCGGCCTCCTGCAACCGATCCAGCAGCATTCGTGGGACCTCACGTGGGCGGTGCCCGACCCGCGCGGCGTCCACAATACCATCTTCTCGGTCCAACCCTACTACGGCGCCGACGAGCTCATGATGTATTTCACCGAAATGCCGGACTACATGCCGGCGGCGGTGACCTTCCAGGGCAAACCGACCTACATCGCCGAGAGCAAGCTGCTGGGCGGGTCTCCCTATGAGCAGATCTTTCAGCAGGACGACACGCTGGTCTCGCTGAGCGACATTCCACCGTCCGCTCCCTTCAAGCAGGTCAACGGCTTCTTCTCGAAAGACCTCTCGGTCATCGAGGAGGATCAATCCGGCTGGATCTTTGCGCAGGGCGGCAAGACCTACATCGCCTACCGGCCGCTGGCGCCCTACGAGTGGCGGCCGCTGGAGAAGGGTGGCAAACGACTGGTCTCACCCCACGCGAAGAACGGGACCTTGTTGCAGGCCGCGTCGGCCCGGGAGTTCGCGACATGGGACGCGTTCAAAGCCGCCATCCGTGCCTTGCCGCTGACGGTCACGTTGGAGCCTGCGCCCCGGGTGGTGTTCACGACGTTGCGAGGGAAGCAAATTGAAGCGGTCTACGGCTCGCCGCCGCGGGTGGACGGGCGCGCCATCGACCATGCCCGCGAGTGGAAACTCTTCGCGGGTCCCTATCTCAATGCCGAGGTTGGCGCGAGGGTCCTGACGATCACGCACGGAAAACTTCGACGGGTGTTGGATTTCAACACCCTGACCTTGTCCGATTCTGTCCGGACTCCCTGACCGCGTCCGATCCGGCTTGCGATCAGGGCAGATGAGGCGCGCGCGCAGTTCCCCTGCAATCGGTCGGTCGGCGTTCGCGATGGGAAGCGAGGGCGATGTCCGCTGGGTCACTTTTACTCCGCCGCACCGCCCGAGTTTACTGCGGCAGACTCGATCGGAGTGCCGTGCCGCGCCGGAGCAGAGAAATAAATTCCGCTTGTAAATCCAAGTGCGCCACCCATGGTCGTAATCCCTCCCGCCAAAAACCGATTGTAGAGCCTAGCTCCAGTCGGTTTTACGCCCGCTCTTCGGAGCGGGCGTTTTTTTTGCCGGATTTCAATGGTCCCGCGATTGGACGGATCGGCGTGGGTATCAACCAGCGACGCCAATTCTCGACGTCGCGGACGCGGTTTTCCCCTCCTCGTTGGGCGGCCGATTCATCGTCACGGCGTGGTGATGACACTTTTTCCCAGAAAGAGCTTGCCCCGTCTCTCTCTCAAAGTAGCGTCTCGCCCTTTTCGTCACTTTCCACTCGCAAGTTCTACATCTCGTATGCCGACCATCAACCAACTCGTGCGCAAAGGCCGCCGCAAGGTGACCGCCAAGTCGAAGTCCCCGGCGCTCGCGGGCAACCCCTTCCGCCGCGGAGTCTGCGTGCAGGTCATGACCCGCACCCCGAAGAAGCCCAATTCCGCTATTCGTAAGGTTGCCAAGGTCCGTCTCACGAACGGCAACGAAGTGATTTCCTACATCCCGGACGAGGGCCACAACCTCCAGGAGCACTCCATCGTCCTCGTTCGCGGTGGCCGCGTGAAGGATCTCCCCGGTGTCCGTTACCACATCGTCCGCGGCACCCTCGATGCCACCGGCGTCGAAAAACGTCGCCGCTCCCGCTCCAAATACGGCGTCAAGCGCCCGAAGGCCGCCAAGTAATCCATCAGCTCCCAACCGATTCCGCCATGTCACGCCGTCACAGAGCAGAAAAACGCCAGGTCGTTCCGGATATCCGCTACAGCAGCCCGCTCGTTGCCCACCTCGTCAACGTCATCATGAAAAGCGGCAAGAAGAACCTTGCCCAGCGCATCGTCTACGGAGCCTTCGAGAAAGTGTCGGAGAAGCTCGAAAAGGGTGATCCGGTCGATCTGTTGCTCGGTGCGCTCGAAAACGCCCGCCCGCGGCTTGAAGTGAAGAGCCGTCGTGTCGGCGGTGCGACCTATCAGGTTCCGGTGGAAATTTCGTTCGAACGCCAGGAGTCGCTTGCGCTCCGTTGGATCGTCGACGCCGCCGGCAGCCGCAAAGGCGTGCCGATGCGCGATGCGTTGGCGGCCGAAATCATCGATGCCTACAACAACACGGGCACGGTGGTGAAGAAGAAGGAAGACACCCACAAGATGGCGCAGGCCAATCGCGCCTTCGCCCACCTTCGCTGGTAATAGCTCCCGTTCCCTCGCTCATGTCTTCCGCAGCTGCTCCCACCATTACCATCGTCACCGACAAGGCGAAGATCTCGCCGGTGAACGCCAAAGAGCGCCCGTTCCCGTTGGAATGGACGCGCAACATCGGCATTGCCGCGCACATCGACGCCGGCAAGACGACGACGACCGAGCGCATTCTGTTCTACTCGGGCGCCGTCCACAAGATGGGCGAAGTGCACGAAGGCACCACGGTCACCGACTGGATGGAGCAGGAGCGCGAGCGCGGCATCACCATCACCGCCGCCGCCATCTCGTGCGCGTGGAATGCTTCGTGGGGTCCCTGGAAGGGCATCAAGCAGCGCATCAACATCATCGACACGCCCGGACACGTCGACTTCACCGCTGAAGTCGAGCGCTCCCTGCGCGTGCTCGACGGCGCGGTCGCGGTCTTCTGCGCCGTCGCCGGCGTGCAGCCCCAGTCCGAGACCGTCTGGCGCCAAGCCAACAAATACAAAGTTCCGCGCGTCGCCTTCATCAACAAGATGGACCGCACCGGAGCCGACTTTTTCCGCGCCGTCTCCGAGATGCGTGAAAAGCTGAAGGCCAACGCCCACCCGATCTACCTCCCGATCGGCAAGGAAGAGAATTTCACCGGCCTCGTCGACCTCGTCCAGAACGTCGCCTACACCTTCGAAGAGGATCCGACCGATCAGCTCGGCATGAACCCGAAGCCGATCGCCATTCCGGCCGAGATGGCCGACCAGGCGAAGGAATACCGCGACAAGCTGATCGAAGCCGTCTCCGACTTCGACGACACCATCGCGGAAAAATACCTCGGCGGTGAAGAGATCACCACGCCCGAGCTGATGCTCGCGGTGCGCAAGGCCACCATCTCGCTCAAGTTCACCGGCGTCATCCCGGGCTCGGCCTTCAAAAAGAAGGGCGTGCAGCGCCTCCTCGACTGTGTCGTCAATTACCTTCCCAGCCCGATCGACGTTCCCCCCATGCAGGGTCAGAACAGCGACGGAGCCACGGTTGAGGCTGTTGTCGACGACAAGGCCAAGATGGCCGGTCTCGCGTTCAAGCTTTGGAACGATCCGTTCGTCGGCCGTCTCGTTTTCTTCCGCGTCTATACGGGCAAACTGCCGAAGGGCATGGCGGTCTACAATCCCCGCACCCGCCGCTCGGAACGTGTGTCCCGGCTCGTCCTCATGCGCGCGATCGAGCGCGAAGAAATCGATTTGGCCTACTCCGGCGACATCTGCGCCGTGGTCGGGGTCAAGGACGTCATCACCGGCGATACGCTTTGCGACGAGGACTTCGACATTCGGCTCGAGCCGCCGTCTTTCCCGGAGCCCTTGATCTCGATGTCCATCGAGCCGAACTCCAAGGGCGACCAGGAAAAGATGGGCAACGCCCTCCAGCGTCTCGTCGCCGAGGATCCGACCCTGCGCGTCAAGACCGACCCGGACACCGGCCAAACGATTCTCGCCGGCATGGGCGAACTCCACCTCGACATCATCCGCGACCGCATGAAGCGCGAGTTCAAGGTCGAGGCGACCGCCGGCAAGCCCCAGATCGCTTACCGCGAGACGATTGTCAAAGCTGCCGAGGCCGAAGGTAAGTTCATCCGCCAGTCGGGTGGCAAAGGCCAATACGGTCACGTCGTCGTCAAGATCGAGCCGAACGAGAAGGGCAAAGGCATCGAGGTCATCAACGAAATCGTCGGCGGCGCGATCCCGAAGGAATTCATCAAGCCCGCCACCGACGGCATCATGGAAGGCTGCAACAACGGCGTCGTCGCCGGTTACCCCGTCGTGGATGTGAAGATTCGCATCGTCGACGGCTCCTTCCACGAAGTCGACTCGTCCGAACTCGCATTCAAAATGGCCGGCATCTTCGGCTTCAAGGAAGCGATGAAGAAGGCGAATCCGATCCTCCTCGAACCCATCATGGGCGTGGAAGTGACGACCCCCGAAGATTACCAAGGCGACCTCATGGGCGACATCAACCGTCGCCGCGGTCAGATCCAGGGCATGGAAAACAAGAACGGCGCCTGCATCATCAACGCCTTCGTCCCGCTCGAAATGCTCTTCGGCTACGTCACCGACATCCGGTCCCTTTCCAAGGGCCGCGCCAGTGCCGGTATCACGCCCTCGCACTTCGAGCAGGTGCCGAACTCGCTTCTCGCCAAGATCGTCGAAACCTCCTCCAAGGCGCCCGCGCGCACCTAACCCTCCGTTCTTTTTCGCCATGAAAGGCCAACGCATTCGCATCAAGCTCCAAGGCTTCGACTATCGTGTGATCGACCAGTCGGCGCAGGATATCGTCGAAACCGCCAAGCGCTCCGGCGCCCGCGTGTCCGGCCCCATCCCGCTCCCGACCCGTATCGAGAAGCTCTCCGTGAACCGCTCGCCGCACGTCGACAAGAAGTCGATGGAGCAGTTCGAGACGCGCACCCACAAGCGCCTCATCGATATCATCGAGCCGACCGCCCAGACGGTCGACGAGCTCAAGAAGCTCAACCTTCCCTCCGGCGTCGATATCACGATCAACGTCTGAGTTCCCGTCCAACCCAACCCGCGATTCCGCGACTCGTCCCAATCCGCACCCGGATTCCCTCACTCTACAGTTAGCAGATGCTTGTGTTCCGCCCCGCGGAACCGCCAAGCCCCCGCTAAAGTAGGTCCGTTAAACGGAAAACTATCCACCTACCGCTTAGCCTATGATCTCCGAAATTTTAGGTAAGAAACTCGGCATGACGCAGGTTTACGACGCACAGAATGTGCTCGTGCCCGTCACCGTGGTCGAAGCCGGACCCTGCACCGTGGTCCAGGTCAAGACTGCCGCCAAAGAAGGCTACAACGCCGTCCAGATCGGCTTCTCGAAGAAGAAAGAGAAGAACACCGCTGGCGGCGAACTCGGCCACGCGAAGAAAGCCGGCCTCGAGTCTGCTCCCCGCGTGCTCGCCGAAGTCCGCCTCAAGGACACCCCGACGCTCAAAGTCGGCGATGTCGTCAACGCCAGCTCCTTCTCCGAAGGCCAGCTCGTCGACGTCATCGGCGTGACCAAGGGCAAGGGCTTCCAGGGCGTCGTCCGCCGCTTTCGCGTCGCGGGCGGTCCCGCCTCGCACGGCTCCATGTTCCACCGCCGCATCGGCTCCATCGGCATGCGCCAGACTCCCGGCCGCTCGTGGAAGAACCAGGCCATGCCTGGTCACATGGGCAGCGAGAAGCGCACCGTGCAGAACCTCCGCGTTGTCCGCGTCATCGCCGACAAGAATCTCATCCTCGTGAAGGGTGCGATCCCCGGCGCCAACGGCGACGACGTCATCGTCCGCACCGCGATCAAGGGTCAGTGGGCGCTCCCCACCGCCCCGGTTGCTGCTCCGGCTGATGCCAAGAAGGCCGCCGCCAAACCCGCCGCCGCTGCCAAGCCGGCCGCCAAGAAATAAGGAGACGCCCAGCCATGAAACTCACTGTTTTCAGCTCCGACGGTAAGACGAGCAGCGAAAAGGAATTCGCCGCCATCCCGACCTTCGAAGGCGACAAGGGCCTTCAGGCCGTCAAGGAAGTGATCGTCGCTATCAACGCCAACAACCGCCAGGGCACCCACTCGACCAAGACGCGTGGTGAAGTCCGCGGCGGCGGCAAGAAGCCGTGGCGCCAGAAGGGCACCGGTCGCGCCCGCGCCGGCTCCATCCGCTCGCCCCTGTGGTCCGGCGGTGGTGTCGTGTTCGGCCCGAAGCCCCGCGATTACTCGAAGAAAATCAACGCCAAGGTGAAGCAGCTCGCGTTCAGCCGCGCGCTCTTCGATCGCGCCGTCGCCGGCGAGATCGCGGTGATCGAGGCGTTCGACGCCGCGGCCACCAAGACCAAGACGGTCGTCGCCGTCGTCGGCCGCATCGCCCCCAAGGGCAAGGTGCTCCTCGTCGACGCTCCGTTCGCGGCCCTCACGGCCCGCGCTTCCCGCAACATCGAGCGCGTCACCCTCCAGGAGGCCTCGAAGCTCAACACCCTCGATCTCGCCCAATACGCCAAGATCATCGTCAGCAGCAAAGCGCTCGAGACGATCCTCGCCCGCGTCAACGGAGGTAAGAACTAATGCAAGCCGACAAGATCCTCAAACTCGTCCGCCTGTCGGAGAAATCCAACAAGCTGTCGTCCGAGCTCGGCCAGTATACTTTCGAAGTCTACGGCCACGCCAACAAGCACCAGATCGCCCAGGCGGTCGAGGAGACCTTCAAGGTCACCGTGCGCCGCGTGAACACCCAGACCTACCGCGGCAAGAACAAGAAGAGCCGTCAGGGCCGTCCGAGCGTCGGTTCCGACTACAAGAAGGCCATCGTTACGCTCAAAGCCGGCGACAAGATCGAGCTCGTCTAAGCGATCTCGAACACCCGGAGACATCCCAACATGGCTATCCATTCATTCCGTCCCCTGACCGCCGCCGGTCGTTTCACCTCCCTCAACAAGGTGGTCGGCGAGATCAGCAAGAAGCGCCCGGAGCGCGGCCTCACCGAGCACAAGCACAAGAGCGGCGGTCGCAACGTCTACGGTCGCGTCACGTCGCGCCACCGCGGCGGCGGCCACAAGCAGCTTTACCGGATCATCGATTTCCGCCGCGATATCCTCGACCTTCCCGCGAAGGTCCAGGCGATCGAATACGATCCGAACCGCTCCGCGAACATCGCGCTCGTTGCCTATTCTACGGGCGAAAAGCGTTACATCATCGCGCCCAAGGATCTCGCCGTCGGCGCCACGATCTTTGCGTCGAACAAGGCGACCACGAACGACTACACGGTCGGGAACAACTTCCCGCTGTCGATCATTCCGCCGTCCACGCGCCTCCATTGCGTCGAACTCGTCCCCGGTCGCGGCGCCCAGATCGCCCGCACCGCCGGCTCCAGCCTCGAACTCGTCGCCGTCGAAGGCGAACGGGCCACCCTGAAGATGCCGTCCGGCGAGCTCCGCTACGTGAACGCCAAATGCCGCGCCACCATCGGTGAAGTCGGCAACGGCGACCACAACCAGCAGTCCCTCGGCAAGGCCGGCCGCAAGCGCTGGCTCGGCGTCCGTCCGACGGTCCGCGGTATGGCGATGAACCCGGTCGACCACCCGAACGGCGGCGGCCAAGGCAAGTCCAAGGGCGGTGGCGGCCGGCAGCAGCTCGTCTCCCCGTGGGGCCAGTTGGCGAAGGGTTTCCCGACCCGTCGCCGTGCGAAACCCTCGAACGCCCAGATCATCGTCCACCACAACGGCCGCAAGCCGCGTGGCCAGAAGTAATCCCGCCCCCCTCGCACCATGGCACGTTCCATCAAAAAAGGTTTCTTCGTCGACTACCACCTGCTCGAGAAGATCGAGAAGGCCGCGAAGGCCGGCACCAAGAAGCCCATCCAGACCTGGTCCCGTCGTTCCACGATCACGCCCGATTTCGTCGGTCACACGTTCAGTGTGCACAACGGCAAGGCGTTCATCGCGGTCTACGTCACCGAGAACATGGTCGGTCACAAACTCGGCGAGTTCGCCCCGACGCGCATCTTCAAGGCGCACGGCGGTATGACCCGCAAGGAGATCTGAGCCCGTCCTGTCCGCCGATGCGCCGCCTCGTCGTCAGCCTCTTCGCTTCGCTCGCCCTCGCGCCGTTCTCGGCCGCGGCGACCGGCGCGCCCGTGGCCGAAGTCGTGGCGGTGCAACCCGCGCGTGTCGCCGATCTCGTCATGCTGGGCCGCGGCTTCGATGCCGGTCTGCGCCAGGGCATGGTATGTCGCGTGGCGCGGGGTGCGACCGACGTCGCGGAGATCCTCCTTGTCGATCTCCGCGCCAGCTGCAGCGCCGCCCTGATCCTCTCGGTGGCGCCCCGGCAGTCGATCCGGTCCGGCGACCACGTTCACATCAAAGTCCTGAAATCTTAACTCTGTTCATCAACCAAAAGGGTAGGGCGGCGCGTCCCCGACGCTCCCGCCGTTATCGCCGACCGCTCCTCCGGAAGTCGGAATCCTCCTCACCAACATGGAAGTCCAAGCCCTCACTCGCTACGCGCGGATGTCCCCTAAAAAGGTCCGCGAAGTCGCCCGCACGATCCAAGGCCGCAAGGCCGCCGACGCCGTCGATTACCTCATGCTCGTCCCGCGCAAGAGCGCCAAGCTCATCGCCAAGACGCTCAAGAGCGCCATCGCGAACGCCGAGAACAACAACAACCTCTCCGCGGACTCCCTCCGCGTGAAGAGCGCGATCATCGAGAACGGTCCCGTTCTCAAGCGCTTCAAGGCCGGCGCCCGCGGCACCGCGATGCCCCGCCGCAAGAAGATGTCGCACATCAAGATCGTTCTCTCGGACGGCAACACCAACTCGTAATTCACTTCCATGGGCCAAAAAACCAATCCCGTCGGTTTCCGTCTCGCCGTCCGCCGCAACTGGCAGTCCCGGTGGTATGCCGGCAAGAAAGACTTCGGCAAGCTCCTCGCCGAGGACCAGATCATCCGCTCCAAGCTGATGGAAAAGCTCAAGCAGGCGTCGGTTCCGCGCATCTTCATTGAGCGCGCTTCCAACCGCGTCCGCGTCAAGATCTACACCGCGCGTCCCGGCATCGTGATCGGCCGCAAGGGTCAGGAAATCGAGAAGATCAAGGAAGAGCTCGCGAAGCTCACCGGCAAAGAGATCCTCCTCGACATCCAGGAAGTGAAGAAGCCCGAGATCGAGGCCGCGCTCGTCGCCGAGAACGTCGCCCTCCAGCTCGAGCGCCGCATCGCTTTCCGCCGCGCCATGAAGAAGGCCGTCGAAATGGCGATGGCCCTCGGTGCCGAAGGCATCCGTATCCAGTGCTCCGGCCGCCTCGGCGGCGCGGACATCGCCCGCCGCGAGTGGCAGCGCAAGGGCCGCGTGCCGTTGCACACCCTCCGCGAGAACATCGACTACGGGTTCGCCGAAGCGCTCACCGTTTACGGCAAGATCGGCGTCAAGTGCTGGATCTGCAAAAAAGAGTCCGACAACAACTGAGCCGGACTCCGCTTAAACCACTCTTCCCAGGAGAAAAACTCCCATGGCTCTCGCTCCCGCCCGCACCAAATACCGCAAGTCGATGAAGGGTTCCCGTTCCGGGAACGCCAAGCGTGGCAACACGCTCGCCTTCGGCGAATTCGGCCTGCAGTCCCTCACCCGCGGTCCCATGACCGGCCAGCAGATCGAAGCGGCCCGCGTCACCATCTCGCGCCACCTGAAGCGCAAGGGCAAACTCTGGATCCGCGTGTTCCCGCACAAGCCGGTCACCAAGAAGCCCGCCGAAGTCCGCATGGGCCAAGGCAAAGGTCCGGTCGAATACTACGTCGCCGTGATCAAGCCCGGCGCCGTCCTTTTCGAACTCGCCGGCGTTCCCATGTCCATCGCCAAGGAGGCCTTCCGCCTCGCCGACGCCAAGCTCCCGTTCCACTGCCGGTTCATCCAGCGTGACGGTTCCGCGGCCTGATCCAAAACCACGAACCCGATTCCGCCATGACCGCGAAAGAAATCCGCGACCTCTCGCCCGCCGAGATCCAGACCAAGCTCCGCGAAACCCGCGAAAAGCTCCTCCAGCTCCGCCTGCGCAAGCAGACCGGCCAAGTCGAAAAGACCCACGAACTGCGCACGCTCCGCAAGGACATCGCGCGCCTCGAGACCGTCGCCACCCAAAAGAAGGCCGTCGCCACCAAGGCTGCCTGATTAATTGCGGATTGGTGATGGCGGCCTGCGGCCCCGCGCCGCGAGTGCCCGCAGCCCCAATCCGAAATCCGCAATCCGAAAACCGAAATTACAATGTCCACCGCCACTTCCGGCCAGCGCACCACGCGCAAAACCCAGATCGGCTTTGTTTCCAGCCGCTCCGGCGACAAGTCGATCAAAGTCACCGTCGCCTACAAGACGCCGCACCCCCTCTACCACAAGGTCGTCAATCGTCAGACCGTCCTTCACGTCCATGACGAGAAGAACGAGACCAAGATCGGCGACAAGGTCGAGGTCATGGAGACCCGCCCGATCAGCCGCCTGAAGCGCTGGCGCGTCACGTCCGTCCTCCAGAAGGCCATCGTGGCCGACGGCGCCGCCATCAGCGAATCCGACGTCGCCGCCACCGTGCCGACCAAGACGACCAAGCCCTCCGACGCTGCTCCGGCCGCGGACGCCAAGGCCTGAACCTTTAACAATCCAACCATCAAAGGAGGCCCGCCATGATCCAACTGCGCTCCATTCTCGAGGTCGCCGACAACACCGGCGCCCGCAAAGCCGCGCTCATCCAAGCCATGGGCCAGAAGACCAACTACGCCCACGTCGGCGACGTCGTCACCGTGCACATCAAGGAGAGCACGACCGACGCCACCGTCAAAAAGGGTGAAGTCGCCAAGGCCGTCGTTGTCCGCACCAAGGCTCCGGTCCGCCGTGCCGACGGCAGCTACCTGCGCTTCGACTCCAACGCGATCGTCATCATCGACGCCACCAACAATCCCCGCGGCACCCGTATCTTCGGGCCCGTCGCCCGCGAACTGCGCGCGAAGAACTTCATGAAGATCATCTCGCTCGCTCCGGAGGTTCTCTAACATGGCCCAGAAGTTTCACGTCAAACGCGGCGATTCCGTCGTCGTCATCGCCGGCTCCCAGAAGGGCAAGTCCGGCAAAGTCCTCGAGATCCTCGCCTCCAAGCAGCGCGCCCGCGTTGAAGGCTTGGCGATGATCAAGAAGCACGAGAAGAAGTCGGAAAAGAATCCCCAGGGCGCCATCACCGAGCGCGAGGGCTCCATCCACATCAGCAACCTGATGCTCCAGGCGACCTTCGACGCCAGCAAACGCAAGAAGACCGCCCCGGCCGCCTGAGTTGTCCCGTAGAATGCGCGCTTGCCATCCGGCCGGCGCGCCTGCGTTACTCGGCCCTTTTCCACAAAAATCACCACTCCATCGCCTGCGGTCGGTAATCGCGGGCCCCTCACCATGAGTTACGTTCCCACTCTCAAGAAGATCTACGCCGAGCAGGTTGCACCCGAGCTCGTCAAGAGCCGCGGCTACAAGAACAAGCACCAGGTGCCGAAGCTCGTTAAGATCAACATCAACACCGGCATCGATGCCGATGCCGACAAGAACCAGATCGCCGACATCGCGCGCGACATGGGTCTGATCGCCGGGCAGAAGCCGATCCTGAATCGCTCCCGCAAGGCCATCGCCAACTTCAAGCTGAAGCCCAACCAGATCGTCGGCTGCAGCGTCACGCTCCGCGGCAACTCCATGTGGGAGTTCCTCTACCGCCTGCTCGCGGTCGCGCTCCCCACCATCCGCGACTTCCGCGGCGTGCCCACCAAGTTCGACGGCCAGGGCAACTACAACCTCGGCATCACCGATTTCACGATTTTCCCCGAGATCACCGTGGAGAACGTCAAGAAGCAGATGGGTCTCGACATCACGATCGTGACGACCGCCCAGAGTGACGACGAGGGCCGTGAGCTGCTCAAGCTGCTCGGCATGCCGTTCCGCCGCACCGAGACCTCCACCGCGCCGAAGGCCGCCTAATTTAGCACCACTCCGCCATGCCGAAGACCTCCGCCATCGAGCGCAACAAGAAGCGCATCAATCTTGCCGCCAAGTTCGCGCCCAAGCGCGCCGAGCTGAAGGCGATCCTCGCCAATCCCGCCACCACGGACGAGGAATTCTACTCCGCCCAGAAGAAGCTCCAGAAGCTCCCGCGCAACTCCTCTCCCACGCGCATCCGCAACCGGTGCTCGCTCAGCGGCCGCCCGCGCGCCTACAACCGCAAGTTCGGCGTCTCGCGCATCCAGTTCCGCGAACTCGCCCTCGCCGGCAAGATCCCCGGCGTGACCAAGTCCTCCTGGTAAACCCTTTGGCCCACGGGGGTCGGATATGACCCGCGCGGCCGCAGCAAAAAACATCCACCATGACCGATCCGATCAGTGACCTCCTCACGCGTCTCCGCAATGCGAGCAAAGCCCGCTTGGACGACTGCGT
>JACCEB010637369.1_pt1 | contig 14300 bp, 15 predicted proteins | sample 7454761 | NCBI WGS metagenome assembly JACCEB01 (sample SAMN15323454, study PRJNA562643) | freshwater metagenome | isolation source: river surface water | place: USA:Blue River Watershed | collected 2017-08-18 | reverse complement strand
TGATTACCTACACCCTTGAAGGCAATGTCGCCTTCATTGGCCTGAACCGCCCTGACAAGCGCAACGCCATCAACGATCCGCTCGTCGACGCCCTGCGCGCGGCGGTGCTGCGGGCCCATGAGGAGGCCGATGTGGCGGTGCTGCATGGGCACGGCACCAATTTTTGCTCTGGGCTCGACCTGGCGGAGGCCCTCGCCCGCGCCACGGGTCAGATCAAGCCACCGCGAAAGCGTCGTCGCCACAACTGGCATGAGGTGTTTGACCTGATCGCCCGCGGTCCGATTCCGTTCGTCGCCGCGCTGCACGGCGCGGTGGTGGGCGGTGGCCTCGAATTGGCCACGGCTGCCCATGTGAGGGTCTGCGACGAAACAGCGCTGTTCGGCCTGCCTGAGGGCCAACGGGGCATCTTCGTCGGTGGCGGCGGTACAGTCCGCATCCAGCGCGTGGTGGGAACCACCGTGATGATGGACATGATGCTCACCGGCCGACTGCTCACCCCGGCCGAGGGCCTGCAAGAACATGTCGTGCGCTACGTGGTGCCTGCCGGCCAAGCCCTGGCCAAGGCCACCGAGCTGGCACAGCGCATCGCCAAGAACAGTGTCGAGACCAACTGGATGATCATCAACGTCCTCCCGCGCATCCAGGACATGTCGCACGACGACGGCCTGTTTGTCGAACAGCTCAACTCCAACCGTGCCCGTCCGCCCGAAGCCGAAGCCCGTTTGCGTGAATTCGTCGACGGCAAGGCCAAACGGCTGCAGGAAAACCAGGGTTGAACCGCATCATGAGCGACTTCAACTTCTTCCAGGTCAGCGACGAAGATCGCGCCCGCGCCGCCGCCCATGCCAAGCAGTGCGCCGCCGCGGCCACCCGCATCCCGGACATCCCCGCGGAGACAGCGCTTCGGCCCCTGCGCCAGGTGGCTGTCATCGGCGCTGGCACCATGGGCGGAGGCATCGCCATGGCCCTGGCCAATATCGGCGTTCCGGTCACGCTGATCGACGCCAGCGCACAGGGACTGGACAAGGGTCTGGCCAAGATCCGGGACAACTACGCCACCAGTGTGAAGCGTGGCAAGTTGGACGCGGCTTCCATGGCCGAGCGCCTGGCCCTTATCACCGGTTCACTGGAGATGGCCGCCGTGGCCTCTGCCGACCTGGTGATTGAGGCAGTCTTCGAAGACCTGGGCCTCAAGCAAGACATCTTCCGGCAGCTCGACACCCTCGCCCGCTCCGGCGCCATCTTGGCGACCAACACCTCGGGGCTGGATATCGACCAGATCGCTGCGGTCACGAAGCGGCCCCAGGACGTGGTGGGCGCGCATTTCTTCAGCCCCGCGCACGTGATGAAGCTGCTCGAGGTGGTGAGGGCCGCGAAGACTGCGCCTGACGTCATTGCCACCCTGATGGACCTGGGCCGGCGTATGGGCAAGACCTCGGTGCTGGCCCGCATCTAGCCGGGCTTCATTGGCAACGCCCTTTTCCGGCAATACAACCGGGAGGCGCACTTCCTGGTGGAAGACGGCGCCCTGCCACACGAAGTGGACGCCGCCCTCACCCGCTTTGGCTACGCCATGGGCATTTTTGCGGTACACGACATGGCCGGCAATGATGTGGGCTGGCAGACCCGCAAGGCCCAAATGGCCACGCGCGCCCAGGACCGGCGCTGGAACGACCTGATCCTCAAGCTGTGCGACATGGGCCGCTTCGGCCAAAAAAGCGGACGGGGTTGGTACCGCTACGAGTCGGGCGACCGCACCCCTCAGCGTGACCCGGAAATTGAGCGCTTCATCGTGGAGGAGTCTGCGCGCATGGGCATCACCCGCCGGCCGATGGACGAAACCGAAATCCTCAAGCGCTGCCTGTACGGGATGATCAACGAGGGGGCGCGATTGCTCGAGCAAGGCATCGCCCTGCGCCCTGGTGACATCGACATCACCTACCTCACCGGCTACGGCTTTCCTTCCCACCATGGGGGGCCGATGTACTTGGCCGACCGGATTGGCCTGCCGCAGGTTCTCGCCGACATCCGTCGCTTGCACGCCGAGCACGGCGCGTGGTGGCAGCCGGCTCCCCTGCTCGAGAAGCTGGCGGCCGAGGGGCGTTGCTTTGCCGATCTGGCCGCCTCGCAGACGACTGAGCCCACCCTTTAAGCAAACAGGAAACCGCATGGACCTCGGCATCAAGGGGCGCAAGGCCCTCATTTGCGCCTCCTCCCAGGGCCTGGGTTACGCCTGCGCCTTGGCCCTGGCCGAAGAAGGCTGCGAGATCTTCATCAACGGCCGTGATGAGGGCAAATTACAGGCCGCCGTGCGGACCCTGCGAGAAGCAACTGGTGCAAGGGTCACCGGAGTCCCGGCTGATATCAACACCGAGGCGGGCCGCGCCGCGCTGCTCGCCGCTTGCCCGGCGCCAGACATTCTCGTGAACAACAACGCCGGCCCACCGCCTGGGCAATTGGCCGATTGGGACCATGCCGCCTGGATGGGTGCCCTGGAGAGCAACCTCCTCGCCGCGGCCCTGATCCTGCGAGCGGTGCTGCCTGGCATGCGCGAGCGCAGGTTCGGCCGGGTGGTGAACATCACCTCGGCGATGGTCAAGACGCCGCATGCCGCCATGGGCCTGTCGACAGCTGCCCGCGCGGGCCTCACCGCTCTCACCCGTGCCTTGGCACGCGAGGCCATCGTCGACAACGTAACCCTGAACAACCTGTTGCCCGAGCGCTTTGACACGCCGCGGCAAGAGTTCATGGCCCAGCGCATGATGCGAGAGCTGGGGATCGGGCGTGAGGAAGCGCGCCAGAAGATTGCCGACACGCTACCGGCCCGGCGCCTGGGTCGACCAGAAGAATTCGGCCAAGCCTGTGCGTACTTGTGCAGCGCCAACGCTGGGTTCATGACCGGGCAGAACCTGCAGCTTGATGGCGGCTCCTATTGGGGGCTGGTCTAGCGCTATTGGCCTTGCCTGGGCACGAGTTGATCTCCGGGGTCAGGCAACTGCGCCAGCCAGACCCTGAACCAGCGTGTGACATACTGGTCAGCCGGAACGCACGAGTGGCGGACCTCATTACCCGATGCCAAACCACAAGGCTCAAAAGCTTTTCCAGGAAGGCTGCGCGCACCACGATGCGGGGCGCGATGCGCAGGCTCTGGCCTGCTTCAATCGGGCTGTGCAGATGCAGCCGGACTTTGCGCCGGCGCATCTTAACCAAGGAGTCTCGCTCCAACGTCTAGGGCGCTGGCAAGAGTCGGTCATGAGCCTCAGCCAGGCGCTGGCGCTCGACCCGGGTTCTTCCGCGCCGTGGAATGCGCTGGGGGTTGCCATGCGCCAACTTCGCCAGCCCGCAGAAGCTGCGCAGTGCTTCGAAAAGGCGGTGTCGCTGGCGCCCGATTTCGCCGTTGCGCACACCAACCTCGGGGCAGTGCTCCGGGAGCTGCATCGGCTCGATGAGGCCGTTGACAGTCATCGCAAAGCGCTCGCCCTCCAATCGCAGTCCTCTCAGGCATGGAACAACCTCGCGCTGGCCCTGAGAGATCTGGGTCGGTTAGATGAAGCGATGGATTGCTTTCGGCAGTCCATTTCACTCCATCCGCATGCGGCCAGCGTCTGGAGCAATCTGGGTGTGACCTTGGGCATGGCTGGACGCCTGGAGGAAGCGGCGCAATGCCACGAAGAGGCGGTAGCGCTTCAGCCTGGCGACCCTGATTTGCAATGGAATCGCGCGCAGGGCCTGCTTGCGCTCGGGCGTTTCAGCGAGGGATGGCCGGCCTTCGAGTCGCGCTGGCAAAGCGTATTTACTGGCATGCGCTTGCCCTTCCCCCGCGAGCGGCAGTGGAGGGGGCAGGTACCGCTTGAAGGACTCACACTGCTCGTGCACCACGAACAGGGGCTGGGCGACAGCCTGCAGTTTTGTCGCTATGTGCAGAGGCTGACCGCGGCAGGCGCGAAGGTCATCCTTCAAGTGCCCCGTCCTCTGCGTCGCCTGTTCGAGGGCTCGATGGGGGTATCCCACATCATCGATCGAGGCGACCCGACCCCCCAGTATGACTGGCATTGCCCGATGATGAGTCTGCCGGGATGCTTTGAGACCGACCTGGCAGGGCTGTCGTCCTGTGTGCCGTACCTGCGCGCGGCTCCGTCCGAATCGAAAGCCTGGGCCGAGCGTTTGGGCCCGGCGGTTCGTCCCCGCGTGGGCCTGGTCTGGAGTGGGGGTCTCAGGCCCGACCAACCTGAGCTTCGTGCGACCAACGAGCGCCGCAACATCTCGTTCAGGCAGTTGGCCCGCATTCAGCGGCCGGATGTCGACTTTTTCAGCCTGCAAAAAGGCGATGCAGCGATCGAAGAAATGCTTCGGGAGCGACCGACATGCTGGTCCGTCGACAACCTGCATGACTTCACCAGCCAACTCGATGACTTTGCAGACACCGCCGCACTGATCGACAACCTTGATCTGGTCGTGACCGTCGATACCTCGACCGCCCACCTTGCAGGCGCCATGGGCAAGCCGGTCTGGATCTTGAACCGGTTTGACATGTGCTGGCGCTGGCGGCTCGACCCACTTCGGTCTGCCTGGTACCCCACTGCGAGGCTGTTCAACCAGTCAACTCCCGGTGACTGGCAAGGGCTCCTGGATCGTCTGACAGACGCACTGGGCGTGTGGGTAAATGAACGGAGCGACCGACCTGACGAAAAATATGCAAAATGACGAGCGCGAGCTTGAGCCCCAACCATGTAAAAGGAGAACGCATGCCACCGCGTCTGACCGCCCAGGATTTTGACCAAGAACTTTTGGTTCTCTTTGACGCTTACGTGCATGGCACCTTGTCCCGCCGCGGCTTCCTCGACCAGGCCCAGCGCTACGCCAAGGCAGGCGTCACCGCCGCCGGCCTTCTGGCCGCTCTCAGCCCCAACTTTGCCGCCGGCCAGCAGATCAAGCCTGATGACGCGCGGGTCAAGACCGAGACGGTTTCGGTGCCCTCACCGCAAGGCTCTGGAAGCATCAAGGGCTACCTCGCGCGGCCCGCGTCGGCCGGCACGGCCAAGTTGCCGGCAATCTTGGTGATTCATGAGAACCGCGGTCTCAACCCCCATATCGAAGACATCACCCGCCGCTTGGCGCTGGACGGCTTCATGGCCTTCGCCCCTGATGCCCTCACCCCGCTGGGCGGCTATCCGGGAGACGAGGACAAGGCACGCGAGGCCTTCGGCCGCCTTGAGCAGCCCAAGACCCTGCAGGACTTCGTGGCCAGCGCTGCTTGGCTCAAAGCACGCGCAGACGGCACTGGCAAGATGGGCGCGGTCGGTTTTTGCTGGGGCGGTGGCATGGTCCACAACTTGGCCATTCGGCTGCCAGACCTCACCGCCGGCGTGCCGTTTTACGGTAATGTGCCAGCCGTATCAGAGGCCGCCAAGGTGAAGACGCCCCTGCTGGTTCACCTGGCGGGCATCGACGACCGCATCAACGCCCCCTGGCCGGCTTATGAAGCGGCGCTGAAGGCGGCAGGCGTGCGGGTCACCACCCACCAGTACGCGAACACCCAGCACGGCTTCAACAACGACACCACCCCGCGCTTTGATGCACCTGCGGCCAAACTGTCGTGGGACCGGACCTTGGCCTTTTTCAAGGCCAACCTGGCTTAACCATCCAAGCCCTGGGCGGCCGGAGAGACCGCGGGTCAGACCCGCGCCGCCGCCCCGGCCAGACAGCTCACACTGGCCACCAGCGTCAGCTGCAGTCGCAGGGGCAGCCAGGCCTGCTGCTGATGGCGCGCGTACAAGACACGGTCGACCGCATAGCAGGCCCACAGCAAGGCCGCGATCAACACCAGCCCCAGCGTAAGGGGCAGCAGCAATGCCACCCAGCTCACGAGGCTGGGCACAACACCCCAACTCAATGAAGCAGCCGGCGCGGTTTGCGCATCTCGCATCACCAGGCCCCAGTGGATGGCCCCCAGAAAGCTGCAGATGGTGGCGCCGTAGCCCACAAGGGCTGGCCCGGCCAGCGGCCAGCTGCCCGGCGGCGCCAGCCAAAGCGATGCGGCTAGGCCAACAAACGGAATCAGCCCGCCAAAGCCCAGTCTGCGGGCCCAGAGCGAAGGGGCTGCCGCATCAGCGTTCATTCCGCTGCGTCCTGGCTCTCCGGTTTGCCGGGTGTTGCAGGGCTGCTCTGCGCGGGGTGGCACATTTTTTCGCCGTCCCATTGCTGGCCACACCAGCACCGGCCTTCGGGGTCAATGATGCAGGTGCCGGTGCCGCAGCAGCGTGGGTCATCGTTCATTCGCAACTCCTGGGGTTCAAGTCGATGGGCCTCGCGCTGAAATTCAGTTCACTTCGCGAGCGTCCCCCTGGTGGTGAAGCTGGTATCAAGGGCAAGCAGCTGCGCCTTTCATGCGCGCGGCGCCATTTTTTTGCAAAAGGTAATTATGACCATGAGTTCCCCTCTCAACGAGGGGGCTTTTTTGGCGCAGACTCGTTCAGCTCAATGCCCCGCCCCCGGGGCAGCGTACGACCTGTACGATTCGCACCGAGTTCAAACAAGGCGTAGGCTCGGCAATATGCAGGGCAACTTGTCATGCACCCACCGCCGCGTGCTGGCCCTCCACGGCAATTCAACAGGACCCTGCCCATGCATCGTCTTCTGCTTCTTTTCACACTCGTCGCCATGCCCTTGCTCAGTCACGCCATCGAAGAACCCAAGTACGAGATCATCAGGAAAATCGACAACGTGGAGTTGCGCCAGTACGCACCCTACGTCGTTGCCGAGGTGGTGCTCGACGCCAAGGCCGAAGAGGCCGGGAACCGGGCTTTTCCAATTCTGGCCGGCTACATCTTTGGCAAGAACAAGGGCGAGAAGAAGTTTGCGATGACCGCCCCTGTCACGCAATCGGCTGCCCCCGTGAAGCTGGAGATGACGGCGCCGGTGACGCAGGCTGCCGTGCCCGGCGGTATGCAGGTGCAGTTTGTCTTACCCGCAAACGTGACTCTGGAGTCCGCCCCTGAGCCCCTGGACCCGCGGGTGCAACTGCGGCTGGTGCCGGCCAGCCAGCTGGCCGCCATTCGCTACTCGGGCACCTGGTCGCAGGCCAACTACGACGAGCACTTGGCCAAGTTGAAAGCGTCGCTGGCCTCTGCCGGGCTCGCCACGCAAGGCGAGCCGGTGCTGGCGCGCTACAACGGCCCCATGACACCGTGGTTTATGCGGCGCAATGAAATCTGGCTGTCGCTGCGGTGAGTTCAGCGATACACACCGTGATGGTCGCCGACATGGATCAAGATGATGTCCTTCTCCGTCACGATCAATTCCAGCGTGATGCGGTAGGCCATCGTGATGGAAACACTGTGCAGCCCGGCGAGCTTGCACTTGAGTGCGCGCAATCGCAGCGAGGGGCGATGCGGATTGGCCTCTAGCAGGCTCAGCGCCTTGGTGTCGTCGGCGACATCCTCACGAAGGTAGCCATAGTGGTCCTTGCTCATGACCACATACTTGACTTCGCCACGCACGGTGATGTCGGCCTCGGGATCGGACAGCAAGGCTTGATCAATCGTTCCAACGCCCTTGGTCTTGAGGTCATTGGCTGAAGTCGCCTGCATCATCACACTCCTGCCCGTACGATTCAACGCACTGTAGGACGGGTGCTTCGGTGATGTGCGGTAAAGGAAAGGTATGCGCGGTTGGAGGCAAAGATCTAGCCTGGCGCAGCGGCACGACGATTGACAATACGACTTCTAAAGTACCCATGAGGTCGATCGTCATGGCGATGCCTCCGCACCTGCTCGAGCCCGAGCAATCGCGGATATTTCGATCACCGAAACCACAAAAACGCGTTGGACTGTAGTCGCTCCACCAACGATGATCTCGCCCACAAGAGACTTGGAAAGTCCTTTTGCAAGACGGATCCACAAACTAGGAGACACTGATGAAAAAATTCATGTCTGCTGCGCTGACCGTGGCCATGACCTGCGCCACTGCTATCGCACCAGCCCAAGCCCAAGACTACCCCTCCAAGCAGGTAACCATCGTCGTCGGCGTACCGCCGGGCGGATCGACAGACCTGATTGCGCGAATGACGGCGGAAACGATGTCCAAGTACTTGGGCAACCGCATGATCGTGGAGAACCGGCCGGGCGCAAACGCTGCCATCGCCACCCGCCAGATTGCCCGTGGACCAGCCGACGGCTACACACTGTTCTACAACGCAGTGAACATGGCCACCAACCTGGTGGGCATGAAGGACCCTGGTTACAAGTGGTCTGATTTCGAGTGTGTCGGCGGTGTCGCTTATGCCCCCTATGTCATGTTCGTGAACAACAAGGCCAGCAAGGCCAAGACGCTCAAGGAATTCATCGATTACGGCAAGGCCAATCCAGGCAAGCTCACTTTTGCATCGCTTGGCCCGGGAAGTTCGCCCGGACTAGTCGCTGAGCGTCTGAATAGCCTGAGCGGTGTGGGTTATCGCGACGTCCCCTATAAGGGCGGCGGCCCCGCCATGCAAGATCTGGTCGGCGGCACGGTAGACGTCTACTTCCCACTTGCCAACGCCGCCGCCGCCTTGGCTGGTCAAGCGAACATGGTGGTATTTGGCGTGACAGGCGAAAAGCGCAGCGAACTGCTCCCCAATGTCCCCACCTTCGCTGAACTGGGCTATCCCCAGATGACCGATGTTTTGTCCGGTGGCATGTGGGTCGCTGCGGGCACCCCCAAGCCGATCCTGGACAAGCTGCGCAAGGCCATGGCTGATACCCTCAAAGACCCCGATTTCATCGCGGCGCTCCGCAAGGCCGGCCAAGCGCCCTATGAAGGTGACCATGTGAAGTACTTCGCCTCCATGCGCACGGTCGAAGCGATCACCCGCGAGGACTACAAGAAGTTCAAGCTCGAGCCCCAGTAACGGGCGGCTCGCAACAGGAAAGGACCCCCCAGTGTCTCGAGATATCGCCTTTGACATTGCCGAGTACGCGGCGTCACTGCAGCTGCGTGACATCCCGGCCTCGGCGATCGCCGCGACCAAGATGGACCTCATCGACACCTTGGCCACCACGATCGCCGGCGCCTCGGCACCGGGCGTGGGCGAGATGCTCGACTTGTTCGGGGAATGGGGGGGAAATGGACAAGCCACCGTGCTGGTGCACGGTCGGCGGGTCACAGCGCATGACGCCGCATGGGTCAATGCGACGATGGCGCATGCCAACGATTTCGACGATACCCACGACGTCGCCATGCTACATGCCGGCGTCACCGTCATTCCCGCCGCCATGGCGGCGGCGGAATTAAGTGGCGAGGTGAGTGGCGCCGACCTGGTGGCTGGCATGACCGCAGGTCTCGACGTGGTTTGCCGCCTCGGTCTGGCCAGCACCATTGGCATCGTAGAGAGCGGCTATATCTTCACGCAGTTGCTCGGCACCTTCGGCGCGACAGTCGCCGCGGGCCGGGTCATTGGCCTCACACCGGGCCAGATGGTCGACGCGCTGGGAATCGCCTACAGCCAGACCTCCGGCAACTACCAGGTGATTCGGGACTCGGCGCTCACCAAGCGCATGCAGCCCGGCTTCGCCGCAAAGGCCGCCGTGCTCGCCGTGCAGATGGCGCGCAAGGGTATCCGAGGCACCCAGAACACCTTCCAGGGCGTGGATGGTTTCTACCGCGTCTACCTGCGTGACCGATACAAGGCCGAGGTTGTCACCGCAGGGCTGGGCACGCAGTTTGAGCACGAGAACCTGTCGTTCAAACCCTACCCCTGCATGCGCCCGATGCACGTGCCCATCGATGCTGCGCTGGCCGCACGCCGCAAATGGAATCTCGCGCCCGAGCAAATCCGTCGAGTGGAAATGAGCTTCAACGAGCACACCTACTCGGCGGGCTGTACCCCCGTCGAAACCAAGAAGGCGCCCCGCACACCCATTGACGGTCAGTTCAGCATCCCCTATGTGGTCGCTGCCGCCTTGGCGCATGGCCGTGTCGGTCTGTCCGACTTCACCGCAGCGGGCGTAGCCCGCCCGGAAGTTCTTGCGCTGGCTGCCAAGGTCGATGGCGCCGTCGATGAAGGAATCGAAAAAGGCTGGCGAGCACGGATCTGCCCGGTCATCATCCGCATCGAAACCACCGATGGCCAGCATCTCGAGCACCGAGTGGACAACCCGCATGTGATGGATAAGGCCGACTTCGCCGCCAAGCTGGACGACTGCATCGCCTACAGCGGCCGCCCCCTGCCTGCAGGCATGGCCGCCAACGTCACCTCCCTCGTGGACCGGCTCGATGCGCTGCCCGACGTGCGCGCGCTGGTGAACGCCATGGTCGCCATGCCCGCCCCAGCTACTGCATGAGCCCAGAGAACGCCCCTGCGGCAGCCGATTGGCTCGGCCTTCGCGGCCGCGTTTGTGTGGTCACGGGTGCCGGAAGTGGCATCGGTGCCGAGACAGCGCGGGAGCTGGCACGCGCTGGCGCGCGGGTGGCCGTCCTGGACCGCCACGCGGATGCAGCGGCAGCAGTCGTGGCCGAGATCGAGCAGGCTGGCGGGCAAGCCCTCGCCTTGTGTGCCGACATCGCCGAGCCAGACAGCGTGCTTGCGGCGGCCGAGCGTGTCAACCAGGCCTATGGCGCCTGCCAGGTCCTGGTGAACAACGCCGCCATACGCCACCGCGAGCCGCTGATGGAAATCAGCCTGGAGGCTTGGAACCGGGTGCTGAGGGTCAACCTCACCGGGGCTTTGGTATGTACCAAGGCCTTTGCGGCGCAAATGATGGCCGCAGGCCAAGGCGGCAGCCTGATTCATATCGCATCCCTCATTGCTCACTTTCCCCAGGGTGGCAGCGGCCCGTATTGCGCCAGCAAGGCGGCCATGATCACGCTCTCAAATACCCTGGCCATCGAGCTTGCCCCTCATCGCATACGCAGTAACGTCGTCTCGCCAGGGCAGATCCGCACCCCTGCTTCGGAAGTGGTCTACAGCGATCCGGTGGTTGCCGCGACGCGCGCGCGCGCTCACCCTGCCGGCCGGGTGGGTAAGCCGGAGGACTTGGCCAACACCATCGCTTTCTTGGCCAGCGACCGGTCAGACTTCATCAACGCACAGGAAATTCTGGTCGATGGGGGCATCAGCGTCACGCTGATGGACGCCAACAAGCGGCCGGCGAACCTGCGCTAGGTACCCTGCGTCTCCGACGCCACGCGAGAGGTGGACTGCCCTCCCCTTGCCATTGAAAGATAGATATGCCTGCCACACCGCCGCTCTCTGGCATTCGCATCCTCGATGCAGCCACCTTCCTCGCTGCACCTTATGCGGCCTCCTTGTTTTCGGAGTACGGCGCCGAAGTCATCAAGATCGAGCAACCCAGTGGCGATCACATGCGCGAGATCGGTCCCTTTAGAGGGGATGTGTCTTTGTGGTGGAAGGTCATTGCCCGTAACCGGCAAAGCGTCACGCTCGACTTAAACACCCAGGACGGCATCGAGGTTTTCAAGCAGCTGGTGGCGCAGGCCGATGTGGTCATCATGAATTACCGTCCGGACGCGCTGAAGAAGTGGGGGCTCGAGTTTGAAGATCTGGTTCAGTGCAAGCGAGACATCATCTTCTATCACCTCACCGCCTTTGGCGCCGGCCCATATGCCCAGCGCCCCGGCTTTGCCCGCGTCGCGGAGGCCTTCGCGGGCCTCACCAACCGTACTGGCTTTCCGGGACAGCCTCCGGTGCAAAGCGGCTACGCCATGCTCGGCGATGGCATTGCTGGCATCTACGGCGCCTTTGCCCTGATGCTGGCACTGCGGCAACGAGATATCACTGGCGAGCCGCAGATGATCGACCTCGGTTTGTATGAGCCTGTCATGAGCATGATCGAAGATCAGATCATCACCTATGACGAAACTGGCTCGCGGCTGGAGCGCTTGGGAAATGCCAGCCCACGCTGGGCGCCGCATGGCCTGTTCCAGACTAAAGAAGGCATGTTCGTCATCCTCGCCTGCTCCACCGAGAAACTGTGGCGACAGCTGAGGGGGGTGATGGGTGATCCCACGCTCGCCCGTTATGACAACAACAACAACGCCCGCGTAGCTGAACGCGAGCCACTCGAGGCACAGGTGAACGCATGGACGCAGAGCCATGAGCTTCGCGAACTCCTTGAAATATGCGGCAGCGCCGGTCTGGCCATTGGGCCGATCTACTCCCCCGCCGAAATTGTCAACGACCCCCATATCCAGGCACGAGAGTCAATCATTACCGTCGACGAACCCGAAAGCGGCAAACCGATCCGCATGGCCGCACCGGCTGGCCGCTTCTCTGGCTTCAAGGGCACGGTACGCCATGTCGGCCCGCTGCTGGGAGAACACACCGATGCGGTACTGACTGCCCTGCTCCATTACACGCCCGAGCAGATCGACGCCTTGCGCCAAAAAGGCGTCATCAGCCAGCCGCCGGCCAAGCCTGTGCCGGCGAAGAAGGCAGTTTGAGGGCTGGGTGACCATGGTCGAATTGAACGGTCACTGCGACGCCAAGTTCGCCCGCGTGCAGGACGCGATGGTCCAAGGCCTGACGACGGGCGGAGACATCGGCGCTAGCCTGTGCGTGAACATCGACGGTGAAAACGTCATCGACCTGTGGGGTGGATGGCGCGACCTGGAGCACACGGCCCCGTGGAGCGAAGACACCATCGTCGCAGTGTTCTCGGCGAGCAAGACTGTCACCAGCCTGGCCGTGTTGATGCTGGTGGACCGAGGGCAGATTGACCTGAATGCGCCGGTCGCACGTTACTGGCCGGAGTTTGCCCAAAACGGTAAGGAGCAGGTGCTGGTGCGCCACCTTCTCGGGCACACCTCAGGTCTGCCGGCGTGGGAGCCCCCTTTCAGCATGGCCGAGGCGATGGACGTGCCGACCTCGACTGCACGCCTTGCCGCCCAAGCCCCCTGGTGGACACCCGGCACACGAGGCTCGTATCACGCCAGCAGCTTCGGCCACCTCAACGCGGAACTGGTGCGACGCGTAACCGGGATCACTCTCAGTCAGTTCATCGCCCGAGAGATCACCGGCCCTCTGGATGCTTCCTTTTATCTCGGTCTGACCGACGAGGCGCTTCTGGCACGTGTGGCGACGATTTACCCTGCGCCGGAGAAGCCCTCTGGCCAGGTGCAGGCCGCCACAGCCTCCTCGGACGACGGTCTGGCCATAGAACGCGCACTTTCGGCGCGCACACGTCAGGGGTCTTTTTCGGGCATGAAGCGTGATCCGCTCGTCTTGTTCAATTCCCCCGAATGGCGCAAAACCGACTTTGGTGGTAGCAGCGGTCATGCCAATGCCGCAGGACTGAACAAGATCATTTCGGCCTTGTGCCTGGGCGGAGTGAGCCAGGGGGTGCAGCTGCTGTCGCAAGAGGTGATCGATCAGGTGTTCCAAGAGCAGGCCCATGGCATCGACGCCTACTACATGCGCCCGATTCGCTGGGGTATTGGCTATGCCCTGGCCTCCGAAACCGACAACAGCCGCGGACCGCTTCCCTTTCTACGCCCTGGAAAGAAGACTTGCTTCTGGTACGGAAGTGGAGGCTCGTTGGCGATTGCGGACCTGGAGCGGCACATCACATACACCTACACCATGAACCAATGCCAAAGTGGCAAGAATTCGCTTAACGGTCAGTACTACAAGGCGTTCTACGACTGCCTCTGATAGTGGCTGCGATGATTGGAAACAAGGGTTGCACTGATGTACATCGATCGTGAGAAGGCGCTGCAACTGGATATCGCTCCGATGCTGGTGGAGGTCGAGCGCGGTCGGCTGCGTTTTTTCGCTCGCACCATCGGACTCACGGATCCAATCTATTTCGACGTCGACGCCGCCCGGCGCGCCGGCCACCGGGACCTGGTGGTTCCCCCAACCTTTCTTGGCCACTCCCTAGAGCTTGAACTACCCAACCCCATGGGTTGGCTCGCAGCCCTGGGTGCCGACCTGACCAAGACAACGCACGCCGAGCAATCGTTCACCTACCACGCCATGGCATTTGCCGGCGATAGTCTAGTGTTCGAGCGCCGCATCATTGACGTCTACACAAAGAAAAACGGTGCGCTGGAGTTCGTGGTCAAGCAGACCGAGGTCAAGCGCGGGCCGCAGGTTCTCTCGGTGGTCCTGAGCACCATCGCCCTGCGCCATCCGGAGGCGAACCAATGACGCTTCAATCGGTATTCGTTGGTATGGAACTGCCGCCCCTGCAGACCGACCCCATCACGCGCAAGACCCTGGCGCTGTTCGCCGGCGCCTCGGGCGACCATCAGCCCACGCACATCGACATCGACGCGGCCAAGGCCAAGGGCCGCTCCGATGT
>JACCEB010400917.1_pt1 | contig 14301 bp, 22 predicted proteins | sample 7454761 | NCBI WGS metagenome assembly JACCEB01 (sample SAMN15323454, study PRJNA562643) | freshwater metagenome | isolation source: river surface water | place: USA:Blue River Watershed | collected 2017-08-18 | reverse complement strand
TACAATGCTTTGGTATTACAAGTCTCAGCTGATGGTCAAGAGAAGGAATTGAAACAAGCTCAACAGAACTTTGAAAAGTTCAAGAGAGATTTCCTTGATGAGAGGATAAAAGATGAGACAGCGGCCTTGAATAAGCAATTTGAGAATGGTAAAATTTCTCGTAAAAAATATGAGGATGATCTTGCCAAGCTGAGAACAAATGCTTTGGATAAATTGACAGCTCAAGAGAAAGCAATTGTCACTGTTGCTGAGACAGCTCTCTTGCAAGAGCAACAAAAGATCAGAGATAAATTTGCAGCGGAGGAGCTTGCAAAACAGGCAGAGCAAGAAGCTAAAAAGATTGAATTGAGAAAGAAATTTAATCTTTTGATTGCTGATGAATTTGAGAATGAGAGATTGCAAGCTGTTGAAAGTAATCAAGAACAACTCAAGGATCTTGAGGAGGCTTTGAAAGCTGGAATCATCACAGAAGGTGAGGCCCATATTGCCAGGATAAAACTTGCCAATGATCTTGCTGATAAGGAGAAAGAAATCACTGACAAGAAAAATGAATATATCAAGGAGCAAGAAAGGAAGGCAAGAGAGGAACAGCTCAAAGGAATCACAAGTGTAATTGAAGGAGCTCAGAAAGGATTGGATGGACTCAAGCAAGTGAATGATCTTGTCAATGAAATTGATCAAGCAAGACTCAATTCATTGCAAAAGAACAGAGATGAGGATCTTGCCAATCTTGATGCTAATCTCCAGGCTCAGCTCAATCAAGAGGGATTGACAGCTGATCAGAGAACAGCCATTGAGCAGAAATTCGCAGAGCAAAAGTACAATGTTCAGCTCAAGGCATATGAGCAAGAGGAGAAAATTAAGAAGGCACAATTCAACAGAGAGAAGGCTCTGAGATTGGCACAGGTTGGTATTGATACAGCATCAGCCATTGTGAAAGGGATTGCTCAGTTTGGCCCTCCTCCATCACCAGCTGGTATTGCTGCCATTGCATCAGCATCCTTGATTGGAATTACACAAGCATTGGCAATTGCCAACCAACAATATCAAGCATCTGGCCCTCCATCTCCTCCTCAACTTGGGGCTGGAGCAACAGGAGGAGGATTGACAGGTGCCAGTGCATCATCATTCACAGCCAACACCAATGCTCAGACAACAGATCTGACAACATTAGGACAAGGTCAAGGACAGAACATACCAGTGTCTCAGGTTGTTGTGCTTGAATCAGATATCACAGGCACACAGAACAAAGTAAAATTACAAGAGGCTAAGACCTCTTTTTAAGAAATCAACTCCAGCCTTTGAAAGAAAGGCCTCTCCAGTGCTGAAGCATCCATATATTCTCAGGAATTCGGATGCTTTTGTCACATCTGGCCTGTGCAACTTTACATTCTCACCTGGCTGAGCATTGCATTTGTACACATTGAGATATATGCTCTTGATAAAATGGTTGCCATCTTGCCAATTGATCTGATCAAATAGCTTGAGCAACTTGGCAGAGTTCATCTTGACAGGTTGATGGCATTCATAATTGTTGAGAGGGAACTTGTTGTGCATGAGAAATTCAGCTGTATTTCTTGCGGCCTCTTGATAATGTGCTGGATGATTAGGATTGATTTCCAGGATTCCTTTGAAATATACCACATCAGGACTCCATTTCTCTGAGATATAAAAATCATCATTCATATAAATGAAATCCCCTCCAATGTTCCTGGCAAAAGTCAAGATTCTGTTTGTCACATCAATCCCTCTGATGTTGTTGTATTGAGTGCATGGTATATTGAGAGCTCCAGGCACAGCATCTCCAATGGTGTAAATGGTTGCCTCTGGATATACTCTATTGATCCAGGCAATTGATTGCATGATGTCAAAGTGATCAGGGCTCCTCTTATATGGATACACAAATACCATTGAACAAAGATACATAATATAATATGATGAGAGAATTGCCAGTTTATGAGATCATGATTGATCTCCAGGATACAGATACAACAGTGTCATTCAATTCATTGGTTGTGCATCCAGCACATGAGAAACTTTTTGACACCTTCTCAAAGCAAAAGAAATATCAATTCAATGATGATGAGCAGATCATCACAGGGATTGCCATCTCAGCTGATACTCCAATATATCGGAGAGAGGATGATACCAATGAGGAGTATTATGTTGTGTTCACACCAAAGGCCATAAAAGACATTGTTTTTGATTATGCCAGGAGAAACAATTTCAACAATGTGAATCTTGAGCATGATGAGACAAGAGTTGTTGAGGGGATTTACATGGTCATGAGTTATGTGATTGACAATGAGAAAGGATTCACAGCTCCAGAGAGATTCAAGGATGCAACCAATGGCTCATGGCTTGTGAGCTACAAAGTAACTGACAAGGAAGTTTATGAAGCTGCCAAGAATGGAGTGTTCAAAGGATTCTCCATTGAGGGTGTATTCAACTTGATTGAGACAGGCACAACCATGGAGGAGGAGTTCATGGGCCAATTGTACACAGAGCTCAAGAAGGTGAGTGAATATATCATTTTTTTCAATGACTATCCAGATGCTGTTGTGAACAATGCAAGGAGAGGGATTGAGCTAAATGAAAAGAATGGCAACAAGTGTGCAACTCAGACCGGCAAGATCAGAGCACGCCAGTTGTCACAGAGAAAGAATCTCAGCCTGTCAACAATTAGACGCATGTATTCATATCTGTCAAGAGCAGAGGAATACTATGATCCAGAGGATTCAAATGCTTGTGGCACCATCTCCTATCTATTATGGGGAGGGCTTGCTGGCAAGAGATGGGCCGCATCAAAATTGAAACAAGCTGGCATTTTAGAACAATAACACATAATAAATAAACAATAAAATGAATCAAAATTTCAAGAAGGTAATGGATTTGCTATCCGAAATTAAGGGAGCATTCCACAAAAAAGAGGCCTCAAATTTTGAGCAAGCAACTTTGGTTGATGGTGTGACTGTCATTGAGTATGAAGCTCTTGAGGTTGGGATGCCTGTTTTTGTTGTTGCTGATGGTGAGATGATTCCAGCTCCAGAGGGTACACATGCCTTGTCTGGTGAGATGGAAGGAGTCTCAATTGTGGTTGATGCAGAGGGCATCATCACAGAGATCATTGACACAAGAGAGGAAGCTCAATCCGCAGCTGATCCAGGTGATGAGCAACCAGAGGAATTTGAAGCAATATCAGCAGAGCAATTGCCAGCTGTATTGGAGCAAGTGACAGAGGTGATTGCTGAACAATTAGGCCTTGAGATGGACAGAGCATATGATGTTGCAAGTGCTGTTGTAAACAAAATTAATGAAGCAACAGAGATGGAGGCATCATCTGAATTCTCAGCAACAGATGTTGAGAACATCATCAATGCAAGACTTGAATCATTCTCTCAAGCTGTCGAAGGCTTGGCAGAAATGACAAAGGCCATTGCAGACAGCAACACACAACTTGTGAATGAGTTGAGCTCATTGAAAAGTGAATTCGAGACTTTCAAAGCACAACCATCAGTTGAAACAAGAGAGAATGAGAAATTCTCAAAAGTTGGTAACTTGACAACCAGACAAGCATTTCTATTAAAAAATAAATAAGTAAAACAATGTCACTTAAAAAAATGATCAAAGACAAGTTTGACTATGATGTGTCAGGCTTAGCAGCGTATGTTGACGAGCAAAGAGAGCAGTTGACTGTTCGTGCCGTAACAGAGGCAAAAACATTACAATACATCACAATCCAGGAAGGTATCAAAGGATCTGAGGAGATCAAGTTACTTGATGACTCAATTGTTTACCAAGCTGGTGATTGTTCAATGACTCCATCTGGAGATACAGTATTCACTGATCGTGCAATTGCTGTTGAGACTCTTGGATTCATGAAATCATTCTGTAACAAGGATCTTGCTGGATTCTGGACACAATTAGGATTGAGACCAGGTGCAATGGCAGAGGACAAAAACTTGCCATTTGAGCAACAAATTATTGACTACCTTTTGAAGTTACATTCAAGAGAATTAGATTCATTAATCTGGAAAGGTAACAAAGCAACAGGAACTGGCAACCTACAATGGATGAATGGATTCCGTCAATTCTTAACAACTGGAAATGGTTGTGTGAACTTGAATACATCATCAACAGCATCAATCTCTGCAACAAATGCATATGATGTTTTTTATGAGTCATTTGAGAACACACCAGCAAACATTGCTGAATCAGCTGATTTCGTATGTTTCACAGGTCGTGAGAACTTTAATTTCTTGATTAAGGATTTAGTTGACCAGAATTTCTTCCATTACTCTCCAGCTGCAATTGCAACAATGGATGAGGTAATTGTACCAGGAACTAACATGCGAGTGGTTAAAGTTAATGGATTGAATGGTCTTGACAATATTTACACAGGTCGTGCATCTGAGTTTGTATTCGGTACTGACTTGAGATCTGACTTTGACAACTTTGAGTTGTGGTATTCTCAAGATGATGATGTTCTTTATTTACGATCTAAATTCAGAGCTGGTGTGCAAGTACCATTCTTGAATCAAATCGGAGTTTGGAACGGAACAGGATCACCTAACTAAAAATAATTAAGGGAGGGGGCAACTCCTCCCTATTGTATAACAATTAATACTTAGAACAGTGAGCTGTAATATGACAACAGGGTACAATGACAGAACATGTACCAATGGAAAAGGAGGAATCAAGAGTGTCATTCTCTTTCCTCTTGGCAATGTAAGTGCATCAACCATCACAAACAATGAGGTAACATCATTGACAGTGACTGGTGAGGTGTTTCAATACAAATTAAAAAGCAACTTGTCAAGCTACACAGCACCAATCCAAGTAAACAAAGACAACGGCACATTGTGGTACAACCAAACTCTGACAATGATCTTGGCATCAGACACCAAGGAATTGAGATCAGAGATTCATTTGTTGGCACAAAATGAGGTTGTTTGTATTGTTGAGAAAGCATCAGGAGAATATGTTGCTCTTGGCTTTGGAGAAGGATTGCAGATTGCTGATGGATCAGCATATGGATCAGGAACAGTTAAGTCTGACCGTAATGGCCATGATCTTGTATTGACAGGAATGGAAAATGATGAGGTGCCAGATGTTGATGCATCTGTTGTTGCAACATTATTGACACAACAATCTCCATCTATTTAATAAGTGGGTTAATAAATAGGTTGAAAGGGAGGGAGTAATCTCTCCCTTTTTTTTAATAACTTAGTTGCATGGAAATAAAAGCAAAACTAATTGGCACAAAGGCATGGAGCCCAGTGTTCAAAAAATGGATGATCATTGAGAGAGGCAAGGAGGATTTATATCTTGCTTCTGGAATTATTGATATCTTTGAAAAGAGAAAACCAAAACTAATAAAAGATGCTAAGGATTCAAAGGAATTCAACATCAACAATGATAGTGACAGTAACGGAGCTGACAACAGTGACTCCAGTTTACTATCTGTTTGAGTTTGAACATCAACAATCATTTGAGAAGGTATATTGCATCCTCCCAAATATCTCAACAAATACTGAGAGATATGATGAATTCACCATTGAGGATGGTGTGGATGTTACCTTTCCATATGATGGATACTATATATACAGAGTTTATCAGCAAACATCATCCAGCAACCTGGATCCAGAGTTATCTGATGGACTTGTTGAGGAGGGCCGAGCTCATGTGTATCAACTTGATTCTCCAGGTACAGAATTTTCGACAAACATAACATTCAACATATATGAGTGATTCAGTTAAAATGACAAGCCTCACATTCAAAAAGGACTATATCAAGCCTGATGAGGAGAAAGATAGGATGCTTGGATTCATTAAATGGGGTAAAAAGAATGACTATCCTTATTTTTTGATTGATCTATACAATGGATCTGCATGGCATCAAGGTATTATCAAGAACAAAACATATTACATTGCTGGAGGAGGCCTTGAGGTTGTCTCTGGTAATATGCAACCATTCATTGAGAATAAGTATGCAGAGTTTGATATAAATGAGATTGCAGAGATGCTGGCTCATGATTATGAAATGTTTGGAGGATTCTGTGCAATAGGTACATGGAACAGAGATGGATCAAGAGTGGCCGTATGGGAACATGTGGACCTTGACTCAATCAGAGTTGATGAGAGTGAGAGAATGTACTATATCAGTGATGATTGGACAGCAATGCAACAAAGTGCTGAGAAAACGAATCTGAGAGCCATTCCAGCCCTTGATATGACCAATAAGACAGGCAAGTTCATAATTTACTACAAAGATCCTGTCAAGAAAACAAAGAAAGAGAAAGGAATTTATCCCAAGCCTCCATATTATGGTGGGATCACAGCCATCCAAACTGATGTTGATATCTCAAGATTCCATATGCATGAGATTGCAAACTCATTCAAGGGGGGCACAATGATCTCATTCACTGATGGCTATCCAGAGACACAGGAGGAGGCAGAGAATATCAAGGCACAAGTAAAAGGTCGCAGTCAATCTGTTGAGGATGCTGGAGAGATTGTCATCACATTCAGTGATACTAAGGACAAGGCTCCCATTGTACAGAGCTTGAATGGCAATGATCTTGACAAGAGATATGAGACGACTGAGAACAGTGTGCAACAGAATATCTTGGTTGCTCATTCAGTTGTTGCTCCATCATTGTTTGGAGTTGCTCCAGCTGGCTCATTCAATGCAGCTGAGACTGGAGATCTGTATGAGATATTTAAAAAGACATATGTTGAGTCAAGGCAAAAGAGACTTGAGTGGATGATCAACTACATGGCAGAGCTTTCTGGCTTTGTTGGTAAGGTCAAGCTCAAGGATGTGGCTCCAATTGGAGCAGAGCAACCTGTTGTTGAGGCACCATCAACAGCTGGAGATATACCATCAAATGAGACACAAGTGGATGTTGCCAAGTCAGCTCTAAATGGAGCACAGATTGCATCATTGATTGATGTAGTTGCCAAGATAAAAGAAGGATTGTTAACATCAGAGAGTGCATTGAGCATTGTGCTTGCATCATTCCCAACAATTGATGAGGCACAAGCCAGGAGAATTGTGGGATTGCAACCATCAGGAGCTCAACAGATGTCATCATGCAAGCATCAGGAGTCATTCTCAGATGATGAGATTGGATACTTTGCTCAATATGGTACACCATCCCATGAGTTCAAAGTGCTTGCATCCTATCCTATTGTGTGGAATACACCATCAGAGGAAGTGTTCAGCAAGCAAGAGCAGATTTTTGCAACCATTGGAGAGATAAAAGTTGGCCTCAAAGATATTGACAAGAATGTTCTTTCCTTGATTCAGAAAGGTGAGGATGGAGTTGCAATATCACAGGCATTGAATACAACTGTTGAGGAGGTTGCCAAGAGTCTCAAGAGGCTCACTGACTGGGAACTTGTGAGCAAGATGGAAATAACTGAGACAGGATCAACATTGATTGAGGAGGTTGAGGTACCAGCTGAAAGATTCGAGGTTGTGTACACATACAGAGAGATCCCTGGCATTCCTCCAGTGATGACTCAATCAAGAGCTTTCTGTCAACGCTTGATTGGCTTGAATAGAAAGTACACAAGAGAGGAAATCAACACCATCTCAATGAGAGTGGACAGAGATGTCTGGAGATACAGAGGAGGATGGTATCACAATCCAGATACTGGAGCCAATACACCTTGGTGTCGTCATGAGTGGGTGCAACAATTAGTAATAAGACAAAGATGAGCACAATGAACTATTTATTATCAGTTGAGAATCTCAAGAAACTTGGATTGATTCACAACAATACAGATACAAAGCTCCTGGCAGTTGCCATCAAGAGGAGCCAAGACATGCATGTGCAACCAGCATTAGGAACACCATTATACAAGGCCCTATTGAACAGAGTTGAGACATCAACCTGGACACAAGATTACTTGGATCTGATGAATGACTATGTTGTGCCATGCCTTGTGGCCTTTGTTGATTACAGATGTGCCTTGTTGCTCAATGAGAAGTTGACCAATAAAGCTGTTGGCCGAGTGCAAGATGAGAATCTACAACCAAATACAGACAGTGAACAAACAGCATTCAGAGATCAGTTGAGAAAAGATGCATATTTCTACAAAGAGAGATTGATTGGATATCTGATGGATGATCAAGGAGTGAAATATCCTGAGTACATTGAAGGATGTGAGGACCTTACTTGCAATGAGAATGTCAAGAAAGACAGATCTGGATACAAACCAATCAACTGGCAGATATGAAAGACATCAGAATCAGCAAGAAAAACATTGAGAAATTAAAGAAATATCTGGAGAATGGAAAAAACATTAAACCAGCTCATGAGAGAGCTGGAAATAATAGCAACAGAGCACAGGCAAATAAATGAATTCTTTCAAGGAGATTTCCTTGATGCTGTGAGCAGAGATGCTGTGGAATATCCATTGATGGTTGTGACCTTGCAACCTGGCTCCATGTCATCAAGATCAGTCAATGTGAGTCTGATTATCACCATATGTGACAAGTATGATCTCCAGGAGTACAGGCAGATCAATGAGATACATTCAGATTGCTTGAGCATCTGCAATGACTTGAGATTGACATTCCAGCAAGATAGATGGACAGATTTCATGGATGTAAATGGAGATATCCAGACACAACCATTCATCAACAGAGGTCCTGATGTGACAGCTGGATGGACCATGGTTGTGAATGCAAGCATCTTTGATGATGGCAACTGGTGTGCAATACCATATGATCAGTATGACTTTGAGAATGGAGGAGCTCCAGCTGATAATTGTGGGGATCTGACAACAACATACCAGGTGTATGTGAATGGTGTACTTGAGAATACATTCACACAGTCAACAACAACCAATAATACAATTAATATCAACTTATAATGGCAACAACAACAATAAATGTGACAGCAATCAATGGGCTCTTTGCTCAGACAGCAAGCAGTACAGCCATAACAAATACAACAACAGAAACAACATTGATTGGATCTGGAGTGGGATCTCTGTCAATACCAGCTGATGGCTTTGAGGTTGGTGATTCATTCCATGCCAAGCTGATTGGACACATATCTTGCAACTCATCAGCAACAGTGAGACTGAGAATCAAAACAGGATCTGTTGTCTTGGCAGATACTGGAGTGATATCATTGGCAACATCAACCAACAAACACTGGGAAATCAATGTGTATTTCACCATCAGAGCCATTGGAGGAGCTGGTGTGGCATCCATTGCATCAGGAGGGATATTCTCATATGTTAAAAATGCTGGGACAGCCTTTGAAGGTAGCAACTTTTTGTTGATTAATAACACTGATTTTGATACCACAGTGAGCAACACATTGAATGTCACAGCTGAATGGGGCACAGCCAGTGCAAGTGATTCAATTTATTCTGATATATTTACACTTAATAAAACATATTGATGGCATTCAATTGGGATAAAATAACAAATGACACCAAGCAATTCATCAAGACACCATTGGCAGTGATCATGCTATTGATATTGATGGCCCTTGGATGGAGCACAAGATTGCTCATAAAAGCAAAGGATGATGAGCTGCATAATCAGGAGTTGAGGATACAGGATTGTGATGATGAAAGGAAGGCAGACAAGAAATTGATGCAAGAAATTCTGTTTCAACAACAACTAAATGATAAACTCAAAAAAGATGGAAAGTAAAATTTTAATATTTGCAACATTGCTTGGTGCTGGTGGCTTGGTATTCACCATGATCCCGGAGGACAAATATAAAAAGAAGCCAAAGGACAAGATCACAATTGAATCAGAGAAATATCTTGAGGATCTCAAGCATGAGAATGAGGCCCTTGTTGATTCAATAAAAAAGAGTAAATTAGCAAAAAGAAAACGTAAATAATGCTAACAACAGCACAAGCCATCAAGAAATATGGCACACCAAACGAGACTGGAGCTGGTTATTTAGTGACCTTGACATTGCCATATCCAATGAGATTGGCATGGGATACTGATGAGACAGTCACCAGGATGAGATGTCACAAGCTGGTTGCTGCCAAGTTTGAAGCTGTATTCAAGGAATTGCTTGACACATACGGCTTGGCTCGCATCAAGGAGCTTGGGATTGATCTCTTTGGAGGGTGTTTCAATTTCAGAAAGATGAGAGGAGGATCTGCATGGAGCAAACATTCTTGGGGAATTGCCATTGATCTTGATCCAGCTCGCAATACATTGAAAGAAACAAGAGCAACAGCTCGCTTTGCAAGGCCAGAATATCAGCCAATGATTGACATTTTTTACAAGCATGGATTCATCAGCCTTGGAGTTGAGAGAAATTTCGACTGGATGCATTTTGAAATTAAAGCATAAGATATGAAAAAACCAGGTAGGCCAAAAAAGAACTTAAACATCAACATTGACACCAAGAAGGTTGATGTAAAAGTGACGCGAAAAGATGGCAAGACAGACATTAAAATTGACACACCAAAGGTTGATGTTGATATCCACAGAGAAAAGGGCAACAACAGCCTAAAAATAGATTCTGAGAAGGTTGATGTTGAGGTCACAAAAGGTGATGTCAAGGTTGATGTCAATGATCAGAGCAATCTACTTGGCAAGATAGTCAAGTGGATATTTAGAAAGAGGCTATAATTTAGCAGTTTATTCCATATATGTTTTGAGCCCTGGAGAAATCTGGGGCTTTTTTATTTAGAATGATTCTAAATTTCAATAAATTCTAAACAATTTGTTAAATATTATTTTCATATATGAAACAAAAAACATACTTTTGAGTATTAATTTAAAAAACAACAAATATGGAAGATTTATTATTTCAATGTTCAACATGTGATGGTCGGAGGATTCTTGACTATTCAAACAGCCCAGAGCCTTGGGTTGGTGAGTATGGTGCATGCTATGATTGTGATGGCAAAGGTTACAAATATCATGATGATGAAGTCAATCAGAGAATTGATGACATTGACTCCTTGATTGAGGGCATGATGATCAGGCTTGCTGATATGAGCAAGATGGCAATGGAGTGCAAGAGAGGAGGACTTGACAACCTGGTGAACAAGTACACCAATAGAATGGATACTTGTTCAAGAGGCCTTGCAAGATTGAAGGCGTACAGAACTAAATTGATTGCATTATGAGACAGTTCATTCCAAGAGACAAAGATCAGAGAGAGTTTGTAATCTGCCTGGTTGTTATGCCAGTGCTGATATTTTTAACAGCATTATTCGGAACATTATGAGCACTGCTGATTATGAATACTGGTGGCAAAAGTCTGGCAGATTCAACATGGATTTATTTAATAACTATTTAAGAGCAAAGAGAGATGCAGAATTTCAAAGTAACGTACAAAGTAAAGGATGGCAAATGGATCAAGTTGACCAGGATCATTCAAGCCAACAGCCCAGAGGATGCTGTCAAAAGAATGGACATGTGGCCTCCATTAATTATTAAAGTTGAGAGATATGGAAAATTTTAAACAATACAGAGTCTGGCTTGAGGATTCTGTTGAGCCAGAGGGTGGATTCTGGTGGCATTGCTACCTTGATAATAAAGGTTGTTTACAAGATTTTAACCATCCTGATGATGAGCCTGACACATTACAATGGTACATTGATCATGGATATAAAGTTGAGGAGGTATGAATATAAATGATATCATAAGAGAAAGATTTCCAAACGAAAGGACTCAAGATCTTGCTAATGAACTTGGATTGACTTATTCTCAAGTTGCCAACAGAGCTCATTCAATGGGCCTAAAAAAGTCAGAGGAGTTCAAACAATCTGACAAATCAGGGAGGCACAATCTCATTGAGGGAGGAAAGAAATCAAGATTCAAACCTGGACACACACCATTCAACAAAGGTATCAAGATGTCATCTGATGTCTATGACAAGGTAAAACATTCCATGTTCAAGAAAGGGCACAGGCCTCACAACTGGAAAGCTGATGGATCCATTGTTGAGAGAAATGATAAAACTGGCAGATTATATCTGTATTACAAGGTCAAAGATTCTCACTGGATATTGTATCACAACAAGATATGGATGGATCATCATGGGCCAATACCAGCAAAACACATAATTTCATTCAAGGATGGCAACACATTAAACTGTGATATTAGCAACCTGGAGATGTTGTCAATGGCTGAGAATGCCAGGAGAAACACAATCCACAGATTCCCTGATGATGTAAAAGAAGTAATTAGATTAAAAGCAAAACTCACTAAAAAAATTAAACAAAATGGCAAGAAATAAAATATCAGATTTAAGAGATCATCTCTTTGCAGCATTGGAAAGAATTGACAATGATGAACTAACAAATGAGGAGCTACAAAAAGAGCTACAGAAAGCTGAGGCAGTTGCTCAGATTGGAGCTGTGATCATCAACTCAGCAAAGGTTGAGGTTGATTTCATGAAAGCAACAGGAATGATTTCAACAGATTCAGCATTATTCAAAGATATCAAAGGTCCAAAAGAACTACAATGAAAAGAAAATTTCTCCTCAATCTGATTGATAAATATGATCTGGCCAATAACAACAGGCAAGAATCAGAGTGCTATAAACGTTACTATCTTTATTACTTGCTGAGCAGAACAGGGATGGGATGCTCATCCATTTCAAGGGCCTTTGGAAAGAATCATGCAACAGTGATATATGGCATCAAGCAACACAGGAAATGGTACAAGCTCAAGGATCAGAGATATATGGACACAATCAAGCAATTGATGGATGAGGTCCTGATGTTTGAAAATGACATGCAATACATTCCAGTGAGCATTAAAAAGAAAGGTGTGAACTATGAACTGACTTTCACACTGGAATTGGACAAGGAAATGGCTGAATCATTTGAGAACAAAACAACTCTAAATGAGATAGTTGCAAAGTTTATTGAAATCAATACTTTAAGTAAACTGTGAACTGTGAAAAGGATTTCACACCTAATGAATTAGAAAATTGAAATACTTAAAAAAACTATTTTTTTCTCCAGGTGTGAAATTTTCACACTAAGCATCTGAAAGCATTGTCAATACTGAAAAAGTGGTGTGAAATTAGGTGTGAAATTAGGTGTGAAATTTAGTGTGAATTTCACAGTAAACAATAAAAAATTAAAAATGTACCGAGAATCAAAAAATTATTATATTTGCAACATGCCACCACAAATTAATCAAGATATTTTTTGCCCTGTCATTGAAGGATCAGCTGTGGTGGCACCTGGATATGGTGGGGCAATTTTATTTTTATTACCATGCTAATCCCATTATCACATGCCAAAAAACTGATTGACATTGGATATTCTCTGATTGTCTCTGATGACCAAAAAAGGCCAATCGGATCCTGGAAAGAATGTCAACAGAAAGCATTTACCAAAGATGAGTTTGAACAGAGATACTATTCTGATAAAGCCAATTATGTTGGCTTCCTAACTGGATACAATGAGATTGAGGTCATTGATGTGGATCTTAAAGTATTTGCAACTCTCAAAGAGCAGAATGATTTCTGGAATGAATTCCTCCAGTTACTCAAGGACAACATTGATGACTTTGATCTAAAGTTCACCATATACAAGACAATCAATCAAGGATATCATATTCTGTACAAAACAAAGAATGTTGAGGGCAATCAGAAAATTGCAAGACTCAAGGACCATTCAGAGGCTGTCATTGAATCAAGAGGTAAAGGAGGATATTGTGTTGTGTATACCAACAACATCACTGAGCTCACATACTTGGATGTCAAGCATATTTCAGATAAAGATAAAGAAATACTGTGGACCATCTGCAAGATGTACAACTGGACAGGTGATCAAGAGATTGTCACAAATGTATCTGAGCAATATGAGAGCACATTAACACCTTGGCAAGATTACAATGACAGGGTATCAATCTGGGATATCATCTCTGATGAGTTTAAAATTGTATCAAAGACTCATGACAAGGATATCATCAAGAGAAATGGAGGAACATCTCCTCATTCTGGATATGTGTACACAAATACTGGATGTATGTATCTATTCTCAACAGGTACAATATATCCTCATGAGCAATTGATTACACCATTCAAGGCATACACATATAAATGTCATAACGGTGATTTCACAGCATCGGCAAGAGATATTTATTCTCAAGGTTATGGAGCAAGGAAAGAGAAGAAACTTAAGATTCAACCAATTGAGCCAAAGATTAATATTGAAAGAGTTAAATTCCCTATTGATATATTCAGCCAAGACATACAGCAATACATCATCCAGAGTGCTCAGACATTAGGGCTCTCCATTGATTACATGGGCTGTGCTTTCCTTTGGTCCATGTC
>JACCEB010644436.1_pt1 | contig 14303 bp, 14 predicted proteins | sample 7454761 | NCBI WGS metagenome assembly JACCEB01 (sample SAMN15323454, study PRJNA562643) | freshwater metagenome | isolation source: river surface water | place: USA:Blue River Watershed | collected 2017-08-18 | reverse complement strand
TTCGAAGCTAAGGGTTTAGATTATGTATCGGAACTCGCACTACTTAATGCAAAAGATATTATTAAGATTTTAGAATGGAATAGATTACACAATATATATTTCTTTAGATTATCATCTGCTCTTATCCCTTGGGGTGATAATATCGATATTACTCAACTAAAAGATTATAACGAAATCAAATTAGAGTTAAAGAAAGCGGGTGATTTCGCTAAATTTCACAATATGCGTATTAACTCACATCCAGGTCCATTTAATGTATTAGTTTCACCTAACGAATCGGTTGTAGAAAAAACTATCGCTGATTTGGAATTACATGGTAAAGTATTTGATATGATGGGGTTATCTAAAACTCCATATAATAACATTAATATCCATTGTAATGGTGTTTACGGAGATAAAAAAGCAGCAATGGATAGATTTTGTGAGAACTTCAAAAGACTCTCTAAATCGGTTCAAAGTAGGCTTACAATTGAGAACGATGATAAAGGTTCTATGTATTCTGTTAAAGATTTAATGTATATTCACGAAAAGATTGGTATTCCAATTGTTTTTGATTATCATCATCACCAATTTTGTACAGGTGATTTATCAGAAGAGCAAGCACTTAAACTCGCAGCTACAACCTGGCCAAAAAATATTAAGCAAGAGGTTCACTATTCGGAATCAAAAGCATTACACGAGAATAATAATAAAGAAAAACCACAAGCTCACTCACTTTATATTAACGCATTACCAAATACCTATGGATTAGATTTGGATGTTATGGTAGAAGCAAAGGCAAAAGAATTAGCAATATTACCATTTATAAAAAATTAATAAAATGAAACTAATAGTAGACAAAAACAAATTAGGACTAGAAACTAAAGAATTTAAAGAATATCTTAAAACTCCAACTCCAAAGACAGAGATATCACAAGATGAAGCTGATGAGTTGAGAATGAAATTAACACAAGCATTGATTGAAAATCCAGGATTAGGAATTTCTGCTACACAAATAGGAATTAAGAAAAGAGCTTGTTATATTCATTTTGGAGATGAGGAATTATTTTTAGTTAATCCAATTATCAAAGAGCGTTCTAATGAAGGTTTTCTTTTTATGGAAGGGTGTTTGTCAATCCCATCAACTTTAAACAAACCAGTTAGAACTATTAGAGCTTGTAAAGTTGTTGTAGATACTGATAATTTAGGTGAATTGACATTCGAAATAAATCCAGAGGGAGATAAGCAGAATGAACAAATTTCAAAGGAAACAATGATGACCGTAATTGTTCAGCATGAAATCGACCATTTAGATGGTATTACTATTAAAGATAGAGTGTATAATACCCAAGTTGTTAAAAGACAGACTTATGGTAGAAATGATAAAGTAGTAATGAAATCACCATCAGGCGAAATGGTAGAAGTAAAATATAAAAATTCTAATAAATATTTTTTAGAAGGATACGAAATAGTATAATATGGAAATAGTAATAATAATATTAATAATATGTCTAACTCTATCGGTATATGGTATTTATAATCTAATTTCTAAATTAGAAAAATACGAAGATTTCATAGAAGCAGACCAACAAAGAAACGAAGCATTGCTGGAAACATTGCGAATCATAGATGAAAAGCAAATGTTTGAGAAGGATGATGAAGTAGGTTCTTTATTTAATCAAATAAAAGAAACAATACAATCATTCAAAGAGTTTAACAAAGATGCCTAGAAAACCAAGAAATAAACAATATTTTACAAAAGATACTGAAAATGCGATTGTAGAGTATAATAATACAACGGAGCAAAGAATAAAAGATAGAATATATAAAGAAAGAATAGCTCCTGCGTTTGATAAATTAGCGGAGATAGTTTATAATAAATGGAAATTCTCATATTTTGATGATGAACCACAAGATGTTATGGCTGAAGTGGTTGCATTTATGATTGAGAAAATTCATATGTATAGAGAAGGAAAAGGTAAGGCTTTTTCATACTTTACAATTGTCGCAAGAAACTATCTTATCTTAAATAATAACGCAAATTATAAAAGGTATAAAGATACTGATATAATGTCATCCCTACCGGAATCATTCGATACTGAAAATAATTGGGCAGAAGAAGAAACAAATTCAGAATATAAAATTTTTAATAAAAGAATGTTAGCATATTGGGATGCTAATTTAGAATTTTATTTTCCTAAGAAAAGAGATATGCAAATAGCGGATGCTATTTTGGAATTATTTAGAAGAGCTGATTATATCGAAAATTTTAATAAAAAAAGTTTATATCTACTTATTAGAGAAATGACCGGACATCCAACTCATTATATAACAAAAGTTGTTACAAAAATGAGAGAAAAACAAATGGAATTATATAACCAATTTATGGATGAAGGTGATATAAATATTTAATTTATGATTCAACTAGGATTATCAGGGTTTTACCACGATTCAGCAGCAGCTTTGGTTATAGATGGCAAAGTAATAGCAGCAATAGAAGAAGAGAAACTATCGGGCATAAAGCATGATAGTTCTTTTCCGTTTAAGGCAATAGATTGGATTTTAGAATATTCCAAAATAACCATAGATGAAGTCGATATGGTTTGTTGGTATGAAGAGCCTGAATTGAAATACGATAGAGTTAAAAAAACAATTGGTAAATGGTATGGGCTTAAGCATCCCAAAATGTGGAAAGAATTTAAAAAGAGGTGGAGTGAAAATGAGGGCGATATCAAAGGTAAATTAAAATCAATAGGATATGATGGTGTTATAACTTATACAAAGCATCATTTATCACATATAGCTTATTCATACTACACATCTCCATTTGATGAAGCGGTTGCAATATCAATTGATGGAGTTGGAGAATGGGATACTGTTTATGCGGTATCTTGTCGAGATAACGAATTTCGATTTATAGAATCAGCTAAATTTCCACATTCATTAGGATTAGTTTATTCTGCAATAACTTCTTACTTAGGATTTAAACCAAATGGTGGTGAATATAAAGTTATGGGATTGGCACCATATGGTGATTATATGAAATATAGACATGTATTTGAAAAATTATCTTATTTAAAATTTTCTGAATTAGTGAATATTAATATGGAATATTTTACTTGGGATAAATCGGATACAACAATGTTTAATCTTAAATTGGCTAATTTAATAGGATTCGAACCAAGAACTCCTGAATCCAAAATAGAACAACATCATATGGATTTAGCAGCTGCTTTACAAAAATGGTATGAAGCAGAATTCTATTTTATAGTAAATCATTGTATTCATCAATCTGATAATTATAATTTAGTATTAAGTGGTGGATGTGCTTATAATGGAACAGCAAATGGAAAAATACAAAAACATACTTCTGTGAGAAATGTATGGATTCCACCGGCGCCATCCGATGCCGGCTCTGCGATTGGTGCTTGTTTATATCAATGGTATAATGTTCTTAATAAAAATAAACCGGTTGGTGGAGATAATCAATCTCCCTATTTAGGACCAGAGTGGTCTGATAATGATTTATTTAACATAATATCAAAGAATAATAAGAAATTAGCAATAGAATATATAAAAGATTCGGATAGATTATGTAAAGAAGTTGCTAAATTAATAAATGATGGGGCAGTTGTAGGGTGGTTTCAAGGTAGAACCGAATTTGGTGCAAGAGCATTGGGTAATCGTTCTATATTAGCTAACCCACATTTATCTGATGTTAGAGATAGAATTAATAGGGTTGTCAAAAAGAGAGAGATGTTTAGACCATTTGCTCCTTCTGTTACATTTGAAGATTATGAAAAGTATTTTCAATCCGAAGGAGAAGTACCATATATGAATCAAGTTGTACAAGTTACAAAGTACAAATCAATTCCTTCAGTAACCCATGTCGATAATTCAGCACGAATTCAAACTGTTAGAAAAGAACAAAATCCATTATATTATAAATTATTAAAAGCATTTGAGAAAGTTAGTGGAACTCCTATTTTATTAAACACATCTTTTAATTTAAGAGGACACACTATGACGAATGACCCACAAAAAGCAATTTGGACTTTTAAAAATTCTGATATGGATTATTTGGTATTAGGTAATTATTTAATTAGTAAAGTATGATTTTACACGCTTACGGATGTAGTTGGACAGAAGGTGAAGGTGCAAACATTGAAGTAGAAAAAAATTTAACGGATAGAGATGATAAAAGGTTATTTAGAAATAATCACTCTTGGCCAAAATATTTAGCAGATAAATTGGGATTATCACACCATAATAATGGTATTAGTGGTAATGCGAACAATAAAATATTTAATCAAATTGTTACCGATGTACAAGATGGTAGAATTAGAGAAAATGATTTAGTTGTTGTTATGTGGAGTTCATCTTTAAGGGATTATGTTCCCTTTTTACCTAAAGGAGAATGGGTTAGTTGGTCGGTAAAACATTTAATACAAACACCAGAAAAATTTGTAAATTCATTTAGAAGTAATAATGAAAAATACAATGATTTTTTAATTGATTTTAAAAATCTTTTCATAGGAGAATTGTTTAATCAAAACTACTATAATATAGTAAATCAAAATTACATAATTTTTTTACAACAACTATTTCAGCATTATGGTATAAAATATGTAATGTGCGATGGTATAGAATCTATGCTAATTGATTTGCATAAAAAAGATGATGTAACTGATAATATCAATACTAAAAAATATTGGGGATTTAAAAAAGAAACATTTAGAGATTTTTTAAATAATACAAAAAGATTAGATATTTGGGAATATCAAGATGCAACTTATGAAACTAGAGCAACGCAACACCCAAATAAAGAAGGATATAAACTAATAAGTGAAGAACTTTATAATTATATAGTAAAGAATAGAATATTATGAGCGCAGAATTCAAACTATTCGATGGGAAGAATTTATCATCGTTGTTTAAAGATATTTACGAAAATCAACAAAATAAAAAGAAAAATATTTCCGATTTAATTGAATCATTAAGGAAATTAATCAAAAATGTTGGTGAAGCAACTGTTATTGCGCCAATTATAAAAGATTTAATTGATGTATCCGTTAAAAACGATGACCATTTAATTAAACTTGCAACAATTGCACAAAGATTGGCAGCTGCTGAAGCTAAGGGAATTGGCGAAGATGGTTGGTTAAGTGAACACGAAAAAGCACAATTACTTGCAGATATGGAAGATACTATTAATGCGGTTGAAGAAAAAGCTAAAGAAAAATTAACTGACATAGAAATCGAAATAGAAGAAATTAAAACAAAATTATAATTGGAAAACATTAAATCATTTTTAGCAACAGTTGATGTGGTTTATCCAATCACAGCCGATTTACTACCTTACGAAAAGGGAGAAACTGCTGATTATATTCCAATTTATAATGGAAATAAAGATTTATCGGATAAAGATGCTAGATTCTATGGGGCTATAAAATTTATATACCCAGGAATGACAACTGAATACTATGCGTATCCATTTGATAAGAATAATTTCACAATGCCTATAAAGGGTGAAACTGTAATTATAATGGAGATGGGTAATAGTATATTTTGGTTACCATACACTATAACACCATATGCATCTTATAGAAGAGATTATGTAGTATTTAAAGATTCAGAACCAGTAGATGGAACAAAAGCTCAAAGTGATGGAAATGCCAAATCTCAAAGAGAAACCGCTCAAACTGGTGGGCAATCATCATCTCAAAAAAAGGATGATAAAAACAAATATAAGGTAAATGAAAAGATAAAATTTCTAAAACCAAAAGAAGGAGATACGATACTACAAGGTAGAGTTGGAAATACAATTCGTTTTAGTGAGTTTCATTTAACCGAAGATGGTAAAACATCATCTCCATCTATATTCATTCGTAATAAACAAAACCCCGAATTAGATTCTAAAAAGATTGGTGAGTTAGTTGAAGAGGATATAAACAAAGATGGTACATCGATTTATATTACATCTAACAAAGTAAAAGTTCCATTTAAAGAAGAAATCAAAAAAGAGAAAAAGGGATTTAAAGAATATCCAAACTCAAAAGATTTAAGTGGTGACCAATTGTTTGTAAATTCGGATAGAATAGTTCTTTCTGCAAAAGCAAAAGAATTTATTATATTTGGTAAAGGAAATACCGGTGTAATTACCGATGGAAATTATTCAGTAGATGCCGCAAAAGATATCTACTTACATACTGATAAAAATGTAACTATTCATTCATCCGGAGCAAATCAAATTTTTCTAAACTCTGAAAATGGTAAAGTATATTTGGGTAAAAACAAAGGTGAAGGCGATGCTGGTGCGGATGTACAAAAAATGGTATTAGGTGGTGAGTTAGTTCAAATTATGAATGATTTAATAGATGCTATAACAAAGCAACAATATTTAACTCCAGCTGGTCCATCGGCAACGGGACCTACAAATATAGCTCAATTTAACTCTATTAAAAGTAAGTTAAAAACTATATTATCTGCTAAAAACTTTTTAAGTAAAAACTAATGTCTTGGGGAACATTTAAATCTACACTATTACCAGCTATGCAATCGAATGTATATGGTAATGATATTAGTGGATTTGCAAAAACATTTACAATAGCATATGATTTGGCTGTAAAAAGTGGAGGAGATACTATTAATAAAATACCTATAATCAAAGGTAATACGGAATTAATGGAAAATATGCTAGTTATGTTACTAAACCAAACCCAACTTTCAAAAACAACTACATTTTTAGAAGTAATTGGCCCGGCTATTTTGGCATATTGGGGAGGAGCTCAATTAGCATTGTTTCCAACCCCATTGATACCAGCTATTGGTAGTATTAAAAATATAATCACTGTAAATGGTTCAGTATTATCTCCTGGAAATTGGCAATCAATACCAACTATACCAAACAATAATTCATCTATATTTTTAGATACATTTATAACATCTGCAAAAATTCACTTAACAACAATTAACGGAATATTTTCAGTTATAGCACAATATCCGTTTCCAGCGCCACCTTCTCCTGGAATTATTAATTGGAGTGGATATTACATTCCTGATTAAATTTAATCTTTTTATATTTATTAATAAACATATATACAATTACTATGGATTCAAAATTATTAGTCGGATTAATTAAGGAAGTTGTTAAAAGTGAAGTTAAACAACAAGTTAAAGAAGAATTAGCTAAGTTAATTAAATCCGGTGCGGTTACATTAAACTCACAAAGAAAAACAACAACTCCATCTTTAAGAGAAATGACAGAAGTTCCTGCTCAACCTATTAGAAAGCAGCAACCAATTGTACAACAAAGACCTCAAGAAATTAAAGAGTTTACAAAAAATCCTATATTAAATGAGGTATTAAGTATGACACAACCATTTACAGCAGAGCAAAGAAAAGAAGGTGCAACGGCGGTTGGCAGTGTATTGGATATGATTAAACCCGAATTAAGAGTGGATGAGAGTGAGTGGGAAACTATGGATTTTAGAGATGTAAATGTACCATCAAATATTCCTAATTTCCAATCAACCGGAGATTCTTTACAAGATGCAACACTAAAAGCATTGACTAGAGATTATAGTGCATTGACAAAAGTGTTTACAAAACAAGAACAAGAGAAAAGAAGTAGATAATGGCAATAGCGCTTGGAAAAGTTAAAGTAGATGATTTAGTTGAAAACAACTATAAGATTTTGGGAATCGGAATAAACGAACGTTCCCAAAATAATGGTATTTTTTCTGTCAATTATACTACATTAGAACAAGCGAAAGATAATTTAAGAAATTTGATTTTGACCAAAAAAGGTGAACGATTAATGCAGCCTGATTTTGGATGTGATATTTGGAAAGTGTTATTTGAACCAATGGGAACTGATATTGAGCAAATTATTGAAAATTCAATAGTAAGTGCAGTATCTAATTGGTTACCTTATTTAAATGTGGATACGATAATATTCGATTATGATGAAAACGATATAGATACCAATAAAATTGCATTAGATATTAAATTTTCATTAGTATCTAATCCAAATTTATTAGAATCAATACAAATAAATATAAGCAGATAACATGGCAATTAAACCTGTAAAAAAGACATTTGGAAGTAGTAAGAATATAAATTATTTAGGTAAAGATTTTGAATCTTTTAAGCAAAATCTTATTGATTTTACTAAAACATATTTTCCAAATACATATTCTGATTTTAATGAAGCATCTCCTGGTATGGTGTTTGTAGAACAAGCAGCGGCATTGGGTGATGTATTATCATTTTATCAAGATACACAATTAAAAGAATCAATGTTGGCTCATGCTACTGAACGTAAAAATGTTCTAGCATTAGCACAATCAATGGGATATAAACCAAAAGTTACTTCCCCTGCTGTAACTACATTAACTGTTTATCAATTAGTTCCAGCCGTTGGTGTTGGTTCTGAAAATAGACCGGATTCTACATATTACTTAAAAATAAAAAACGGATTGACTGTAGAGTCTACATCAAATACCAATATTACTTTTATAACAACAGATTCGGTAGATTTTTCAAATGAAACTGATAGAGAAATCGAAGTATATGAAAGAGATAATACGACAGGTGCTCCAACCAAATACTTAATAAGTAAGAAAGTAAAAGCAATATCTGCAAAGAAATTAAATAAAACTATTTCATTTCCATCGGAATATGAAGAGTATTTAACAGCTACATTAGATGATATAAATGTAATATCAATTTCATCTGTAACATCAGATGGTGGTTCAGTTAAGTGGCACGAAGTTCCATATTTAGCACAAGAAAGTATTTTTGTAGAACAAGCAAACACCGGAGCAAATAGTGAATTATCACAATATTCCGGCTCCGTTCCATATATTTTAGAAGTTCAAAAAGTTCCAAATAGATTTAGTGTTAAAATAAATTCAGATAACACTGTTGATTTACAATTTGGAAGCGGTAATAATTCATTATCAGATGAAATAATATTACCAAATACTAAAAATGTTGGATTGGGATTAGCAAACTCTATTCAAAGATTGAATAGTGGAATAGACCCATCCAATTTCTTAAAAACAAATACTTTTGGAATAGCACCAAATGGTAAAACATTGAGTATTGATTATTTAGTTGGTGGTGGTGTGGAATCAAATGTTAATCAAGGGGATTTAACAAATATAAGAGGTATTGAATTTGAAGAAGATTTATTATCTCTTTCAAATTCACAACTTAATGTTTATAATGCAACAAAATTAACTGTTGCTGTTGAAAACTTAGAAGCAGCAGTTGGTGGTAGAGGTGTAGAATCTATTGAAGAGATTAGACAAAACGCATTGGCAATGTTTGGTTCTCAAAATAGAGCAGTAACTAGACAAGATTATATAGTAAGAGCATTATCAATGCCTGAAAGATATGGAAGTATAGCAAAAGTATATGTTTCACCTGATGGGGAGATTGATAATAATTCTCCTGCATCTATTTTAGCATCTCCTCAAAATATTTCAGAATTTGTTAATATAGTAGATGGGTTAAAAGATAAAACTAAATCAGAAATACAAAAAGAATTAGTTAAGTACCTTACACAAAAGAAGATATCGGTAGCAGAAGTTAATAACCCATTTGCTATTAATATGTATGTTTTAGGATACGATTCTAATAAAAAATTAACAATATTGAATCAAGCTATAAAACAAAATCTTAAAACTTATTTAAGTGAATATAGAATGATTACGGATGGCGTTAATATTATAGATGGTTTTATTGTAAATATTGGAGTTGATTTTGAAGTGATTTGTTATCAAAATTATAATAAATCCGAAGTTCTATCAAATTGTTTAAGTGAATTGCAATCTTATTTCGATATAGATAATTGGACATTTAATAAACCAATTAATATTTCAGAAATAGAATTAATATTAGCAAATGTTGAAGGTGTAATGAGTGTTCCATCGGTAAAGATACATAATTTATGTGGTGGAGATGGTAATTACTCAACAAATAGATATAATATAGATGCCGCTACTAAAGGTAAGATAGTATATCCATCTTTAGACCCATCAATATTCGAAGTTAAATATCCAAATAAAGACATTAAAGGGAGGGCATTATAATGCATATATTTTATACATCATCATATGACGCGAGTGTATATCTTCAACAACCTGAACAAAACGCAGGTAGAGATGAGATATTAGAAGTAGGTAAACTTTACTACGGCTCTATTAAAGATATAGCTAGAAGTTTTATCAAATTCGATGTTTCTAATATAGAAACTGGTAGTAGTTGGAAAGCATATCTAAACTTAAAATCAGCAAACTCTGAAGAAATACCTTTAGAATATACAATTTATGCAAACGCAGTTTCTCAAAGTTGGACTATGGGAACTGGTACTAAGTTTGATAATATAACATCCGATGGTATTAGTTGGAAATATAGAAATGGTACTTCTACATGGCAAGATAATGTTATAGCCGGTACTGCTGTATTTGCCAATGGAACAACCGGTTCTGCAAATGCTGAAGGTGGCACTTGGTATTTAAGTGGTTCTACATCTCAATCATTTAATTATGAGCCGGATGATGTTAGAATGGATGTTACAAATATTGTAAATTTATGGTTAAGTGGTTCATTGCCTAATAATGGTTTTATAATTCACCATAGTTTAGAAAACGAAGAAAATACATTAGATTATGGTGTGTTGAAATTCTTTTCAAAAGAAACAAATACAATATATGAACCAAAATTAGAAATCGTATATAATGATTTTTCTTTCAACACAGGCTCTTTGAGTATTATACCTGAAGAAAATTTTAAAGTAGTTTATTCTAATTTAAAATCTAAATATACAAAAAATAGTAAAATAAAAATAAGAATAAAAGGTAGAGAATTATATCCAATGAAAGTATATTCAGATACATTCGTATATTCGGATACAAAATATTTACCAACATCATCATACTATCAATTAGAAGATTATGTAACTAACGAAGTTATAGTACCATTTGGTGAATACAGTAAAATAAGTTGTGATAATAGTGGTAGTTATTTTACATTAAATTTAAATACACTACCAGAAAATAGAACTTATAAATTAAAAACAAAAATTATCCAAAGTGGTATAGAATATATCATTGATGATAAATCAATATTTGAAATTGTTTAATAATGACAAATTTAGAAGCCATATCTTTAAAATTAGAAGAGGAAAGAAAAGCTAGATTAGAATCGATATTAATGGTATCGGGTTCGGAATCTATTGCTAAAAACGAATATGGTGTAACATTGGTTGAAGATTCTAATATAGCATCTTCTTTGATATTTAAAACATTAAATAAACCAAAGTATGATGAATCTGAATTAGTAAAAGCAGTTGATATAGAAGTTAAAGAATTAAAGCCTGATATACCTGCTATAAATCGTAATTTAGTTCCAAAACCATTATATGATGAGCAAGTAACCGAAAATGAAGATTTAAGAAAACAAGTAAGCGATTTAACAACAGAAGTTAGTAATTTAAATATAGAAATAACGGATTTAGAATCTCAAATACAATCCGAAATAAATCAAAGATTAAATATTGAGCAAACTAATGATATCGTTGTGAATCAATTGGATACCATCACATCTACAATGACTGATGTGACAGGTCAAATCGCAACATCATTACAAAAGTCAGTTGATGAAAGTATATTAAGAGCGGCTTTACAATCTCAAAACGCTGGATTCAAAGCTCAAATAAATGCATTGATAAAGCAAATTGATTCTTTAAATGCAATTATTAGAGGTTTACAATCTCAATTGGGAGCAGTTCAACAACAACAAGCTATCCAACAATCTACATCAAATTTAGCAGCTGCTAGTGGTGGTGATATAATAAATAAAGTTGTAGTTGTATCATTTGAAGGTAGTAAAGAAGATGCTTCGGTTAAACTACATGGTAAATTAAAACCAAATGATAACCAAACAAAATTTATAGCTGGTGGTGAGTTAAGATTTGTGAATAATGATTCGCAGCCTGTTACCATTGAAATAGTAGCACCAAAACCAAGCGGATTAAAAAATCAATGGCTTACACTTCCAAAAACAAATTTTCAATTAGAAGGTGGTAAAGATGAAACTTTAAAATTAAATGTAGACCCAAGAGGAGGAGAAGGAGTAAATCCTAATAATAGTGGTTGGTTTAGTTCTTGGGGACATAGTCAAAGTTATGATTCTACAATTACATTTACAGTTATAAGAAACGATGGTAGTAAAGATTCAAAAACATACCCAACTAGATTTACAAAAAATCACCCAGATTCATTCTAATAAATTATGAGTATTACGAAATATACAAACATTGATGCAATTAATAATAATTCCGAAAATGAAGGAAAATTTCTTCAATCGGAAGATTTATTTATTGTAAATCAAAATCAGATAGATGACACTGATTTCGGAGATTGTAAATATGATGTTATGGAAGTATCCATATACGATGTAAACAATAACCTATTACCACAATCATCTGGAAATAAAGTTGCTTATATAAAAACAAATGATATTAAAAATTATCTTTATCAAATAACAAATAGAAGCGGCAAAAAAGAATTAGCAATTGATATTGAAAAATTATTAAACACTTTAGGATTTTCAAATGGAATATATAAAGTAAACATTAATTTTGTTAGAAATAGCGTTGGTTCTGAAAATGAATTAGAAAGAGTTTGGATACAAGAGATTTCTCCATCAAGAGAAGAAATTCGTATAGTTCCATTAAAAGTTATCGATAAAACGATAAATCAAAAAAATGTAAAGCAATTTAGCAATCTAAATGTATTTAATGCGGATTTTAAATATTATAAGAAAAATATTTTAGATTCATTGGATTTATTCGAAATGAATTCATTAACCAAAATAGATGATGTTATGGTTAATAAATTTGGAAAAGATTTTGTAAATATTTTAGCAAGTGATTTTGGAATAAACAACTTTCCAAACTTTAGAACAAGAATATTTCAAAATTTTAGAGATAGTATAAAAAATTGGTTAAATAATAGATACTACGATATAACTCAATCAAATTTTGGTAAAAAATCAGAAATAAGATTTGAAGATTGTGAGAAATATGATTTTAATATGCTACTTTCTGAAGTACAATCAATTTTAAACAATTGTATTTCAGCAAATATAAAAACATTAAAAAGAAGAAATGTTTCTTACAAGCAATTACCAAAAGAATTTGGAATAGTTGAATTAAGAAAACAAATACAAGATAATTTAAATACATTTAACACATATAACGAAATTAAAAGAAATGTATTTACTACCGATTCTGTTAATATAAATGTTAGTGGTATTTCGGAATTACCGCCAATAGTATCAAGTGTGGAAAAAAAGGTAACACTACCAATAGTAGAACCAACACCACCACCGGTTATATCCACACCTGAACCAAAAATAGAACCACCCGTTATTGCACCACCAAGCGGTGGAGGCTCTACTGGCGGTAGTGGTGGTGGAGGATATTTAGGTAGAGATTATGGAACTGGCTTTGGTAGAGAACAAGTTATTGACTATGATATGTTACAAAGAGAGAACATAAAATAATCATTGAGATATTTATAATAAATAATTACATTGGAGAAATCGATAGAACAACTTTTTGATTACAATTTCGGTGAACAAGCCGAATTTGCTATTTCTGCGGTAGGTGGGGGTGGTGGTAGTACGACTGATATTTCACCCGTAACACCACCTGCGTATGTTCCTACTACATCGGTAGAAACTTCAAAATCTTTAAATTTCTATTTAAAAACTCAAAACGGAGAATCTGTACAATTTTTTGTTGATGGGGTTTCGTATGGTATAGGACCATCTACAAATGTAAATTATACACCATCTACTTCATTTGGTTCGGTAAGAACATTTACTGCTACAACAAATTCTGGAAAAGTTTTAAGTAGATTTGAAGTAAGAATAGTACCATTCTCATCATATGATAACACATATACGGAGGGTATAAGAATTATAGAATTTAAAAATGATGTACAGCAAGAACCAAAAACTTTTAATACAAGCTTTGGGACATATACATTAGAATTTTTAGTAGAAGCTGTAAATGTCACACCGCCGGCAATTAGTCCAGAACCAATTACTCCAATAACTAAGACTGTAGTAGAAACTATATCTAATCCAAATCCAAATGTAATTTATGAAATTGTGTTTGGTTCAAACTTTAATAATGAGATAGGTACTTCTTTATCATTAAAATATGATATTGTAAGCGCCGATGGGATTATTGTAGAATCTAAAACAATAAATGGTTCAAAATCGGCAACGGGTCAGATAGCAAG
>JACCEB011742327.1_pt1 | contig 14306 bp, 14 predicted proteins | sample 7454761 | NCBI WGS metagenome assembly JACCEB01 (sample SAMN15323454, study PRJNA562643) | freshwater metagenome | isolation source: river surface water | place: USA:Blue River Watershed | collected 2017-08-18 | reverse complement strand
CGAACGTGTTAATTATAAGGAAGTTTCGGTTCCTAATACAACATATTCCAAAGTCGTTCTAGAAGACGGTCATGTAGCTATTATTATTCATCCTGTTTTTGGAGGTGGTTGGTCAACTGGATACCACGCCTATGATCATAACCAACAATTTATTTTTGACAGCAGAATTGTATTATATCTACTATCAGATGAATACAAAAAACTTTTTACCCAAAATACGCGTATTTCTGATGCAGCTATCAAAGCATATGCAGAATTGACGAGATCAATTTTCCCACATATGGAAAATTTTGATCCAGATTGTGGTGTTCGGACATTTACACAATTGGTAGTTAGCTTCATTCCTGAACATACTAGGTTTCGTATCAAAGAGTATGATGGGGCTGAAAGCATTGAGATTCTTGACCTTAATACTTATATGTATGCTTAATCATTTTAAAACTGTTATTTTAGTTTTAACTTTAATTTATTAATTGTATTCTCTAATATTTTTATTTTATTTAATATAGCTTCATTTGATTTATCTAATGATTTTTTTGATTCCTCTGATGATTCATCATCATAATGAATATCATCATTATCATTATCATTATCATTATTATTATAATATTGATTCTCATAATAATTCGAATAATTTTGAGTTATTTCATACCAATTATCTGGAACATCATAAAGATTAAAACTATAAATATTCTCACCATATTTATCAGCTATAAATTTACTATCATCAAAATCAATAGTATAAATATATTCACCATCTGGTTGATTATAAGATATAAAATAGTTATATGCATCTGGATATTTTAGAAGATAATAGAATGCATCAATATGATTAGAACCTTCTTGATTACCTTTCAAAGGAATACGTAATAATAGACTTTTATAATATTTAACAAAATCATTATTAACCATTTGATTAATTTCCTTAACAATAATATTTCCTAAATTTTCAAAATAAGAATCAGAATGATTATAAAAGGCATAATACATACCTTTATATTTGAAAACTAAATAACCGTGAGTTACCATTATTATAATTAAGATATAAATTATTTTAATATCAAACAGTTATTAAACAGCTAAATTCGATAATAATTTTATGGGAAAAATTGAAATTTTTTTCTTATTATGAATTTAATTAAACAGTGTAGAGTTATGACGGAATATGTTCTCGGTCTTGATAAAATATCACCTTACGGTCTTGCATTTGATGAACTTGCACTATATAAAATTCCTTCTGGTTTATCTGAAGTTGTTCAAGATTATGCTTTAGACATTTTAAAAAATAAAATATTTATTGCAAGATATAAACAATTGATTGATATAGTTATCGATTATGAATATAAAAAACGCCCGTTTTTATCTATTCACCAAAAAGTTCTTATTAGAGAACAAATTTGGTCAAATGCCACAAGAAACCTTAATACACTTGTTTTGAATACAGCTGTTAAACATATAATTATTCAGTTAGAAAATAGTGATATTTTAGATTAATATTGTTTTTTTATACTAAAACCAATATACGGCAACTCTCATTATATTTATTAAAAATATAGAAAAATTGATTTATATATATTAAATACATTAATTATATTTTACAATGACTTCAATTCAACCAATTACTATTGAGAAGCTGTATGATTTTGAACGTGTAGAATGTGATATTATTGATGGTAAATATGAAGGGATTTATAAAATGTATGAATTTAATCGTTTATCAGTTATTTGTAATTATAAAAATGGTAAGAAGAACGGTAAATATGAATCTTTTTACACTAACAAAACCAATATGAATAGCAAACATCGTCAGATTGCAAATTATGTTGATGATTTACTTCAAGGAGAATCTATTTATTATTTTGTTTCTGGTGCTATTGCTACAAAATGTAATTATGTAGACAATCATATTGAAGGAGAAAATATTATTTACCATGAGAACGGACAGCCTAAATATGTCTGTAATAATAAAAATGGTAAAATTGATGGAGAATACAAAATGTATTGGAAGAACGGACAATTAAAAGAAATTGTTAATTATGTTAATGGTAATAAAATTGGAGATGAAAAACATTATTACTCAAATGGCCAATTGGCATTAATTTGTAAACATATTATTGATGAAAATAATATTAGTAAACAACATGGACCTGTCGTTGAATATCATTATAATGGAGAAGTTAAAGCTACTTATAATATTATTGATGATGAATATGATGGTGTTTATGAAGAATTTGATGAACAAGGAGGTTTAATTGAATTCACTGAATATGTTAAAGGTGTTAAACAACCAACACTTTAATTATTTTGTGTAAATACAATAAATCACTATTTGATTTAGATGATTAGGAAATAAAGAAACCAAATTTAATTTAATAATTTTATTGCAGTAATAAATGAAAATGTTCATCGGTTGGATATAAAACCTTACTATAATTTTAACATCTGTAAATAAGCTTTGGTTTCACTTACACCAGGTCTTAATATTCTTTTAATCCTTTTTTCAAACTCTTCAAATGAATTGAATTTTTCTATGAATCTTTCTATGAATACATTAAGACAATTTGTAAACATAATCGCTATCTTTGGATATTTTAAGATGAATTTGAACATAAATTTAAAAATTTCAATGTTATTACACGATTGAGAATTAGTTGAAGCAATTATTGGAATTTGCTGCCCAAGTATAGATAATATTCCTGCTTGAAACTTTATAATATAAAGTTCAGTTGGATCTTCCGGGAGCGAATATTCTAGCTCAACTTTTGGGTAATCAGATGTTATATAATAATCAACTTTAAAATATTGACTCAATGTTTGTTCAAAGTTTGTTGTGGTTGAAAAACGATAAACATCAACCATTGCAAAATATAGTTGATATTTGTCCTTGAAATTTTGGTTCTCGTTATAAAAAGAACCCCACATAAATCGCTCAACCTCAAAGCGTGATGTTTTAGCATAAAGGCTGACGAAATGTGGTAATTCCTTTATAATAATCCTGTATAATCTCTTACAAGTAACCATGAAATTATACATTTCTAATGGTCCAAGAAATTCAACAGTCATTAATACGATTTCAGAAGGAATGAGATCTAAATCTCCAAAAGTAGTTAGTTCAAAGGCAGTGTTAGTAGCCATTTGGACACGGTATTTTTTTATAGAATCTATTATCAAATTAATATTCAATTTTTATTATCCGCTATATCTGCGAATCAATATTTATTAAATAAATACATTATCATTATTGAAGCGAAATTAAATATAATTTATTATCATTATATACAAAAGATTCAACATTATATTCATTAAAATTATCTTCATCCACTAATAATATTTTTTTATCTTTAATAAATTTACATAACATCATATGAAAATCTAATTCTTCTTTATTTAGATTATTAATTATATTGACACTGTTTTTAATAATTTCCTTATATTTTTTATCTTCACATACTTTATTCTTATTAAACAATTTCTCATTTATATTTTGTTGCATAAATGTTTTAATATAATCAATTTGTTCAGTCATTATAAATTAACATCATTATAGCGGTGCACATTTAAAATAACATTAAATCAATTTTTATAATCATTAGAATAAACATACAATTAGTAATATGGATAGATATAATCGCCCTATCAATTTTTCTATCGTGGATGCATAATAATTAATTGTCCTTTTTTATTGAAATAAATACTAGTTGCATACCATGAAACACTCAAAAATATATCTAAATTTTTATTTAATATTTTATAACATAATGATTTAACAAATAATGCTTCTTCTTCGCTTAGTTTCATAATACATTCAACATTCCATTCATGGAATGCTTTAAAACTGGTAAATAATGTATCATGATTATCAAAATTAATTAATTCTGATTTTTCATCATCATCGTCTATTTCATAATCTTCTTCTACTACACCATCTTTGTTTATGTAAAAACTTCTTTGATAACCATCTAATATTTCTAGATATTCATATGGGTAGTTAGATTCTGGATAACCATTTATTTCCTGCATTCTGATGAAGGAACATTTTGAAAAATTATCAATATTTATAACAAAATTAATGATATCTTGTTTTGTATATGACATTAAAATATTGATAATAATTTAATCTTTAAACAAATCAATTTTTATGGCTTTTCTAATATTACAGTTAGTTAAAGTTAAATCTACTCATTTATTAATGACTAAACTTTCTAATATTATTTATCCACATTTATTGATTGAGAATAATCATCTAAATTTTTTTGGTATAGAATTTGATGATGAATCATTATTAGATTTTATAAATAAAGTAGATAAATATAGTTTTGTTTGTAAAATGGTTGATAATATATGTAGTACTCAAGAATTTACAGAACATCAAAAAACTATAATTAAAAAAGCTTTTCCAAATCTTAATTTATTTATAAAAAATTGATTAATAAAACTAAGAGTTTTAAACAATAATATATAATAATTAATAATGGCAAAATATTTAGTTATAGTTGAATCACCTGCTAAAACCAAGAAAATAGAAGGTTTCCTTGGTTCTGATTATATAGTTCAAGCAAGTTTTGGTCATGTTATGGATTTAGATTCTAAAAATTTGTCAATTGAAGTTGATAATAATTTTACACCTAATTATTGTATTAATCCTGATAAAAAGAAAACTGTTATTAATCTTCAACATTATAAAAATAAAACAGACGAAGTGATTATTGCAAGCGATTTAGATCGTGAAGGTGAATTTATTGGATATTCCATTTCTAATATTTTAAAATTAAATAACCCAAAAAGAATTGTTTTTAATCAAATTACTAAAAGTGCTATTCTTGATGCTGTTAGTAAACCAACTGTTATTAATATGAATATGGTTCATAGTCAACAAGCTAGGAGACTTTTGGATAGATTAATGGGATATAAAATTAGTCCTATTTTACAAACATATTTACAGGGTTCATTATCTGCAGGCCGTGTGCAAAGTATTGCAGTTATGATTATTGTCGATAAAGAAAATGAAGTAAAAGATAGTATTCAAAATATTATTGATAAACCTTTTTTCAAATCAAGTAGTCAATTTAAATATAAGGATATTGATATTTCAACCACATTAATGAAAGATAAAGAATATTATAAAATTGAAAGTAAAGAAGATGCTATTAGTATTTTAAATAAATTAAATAAAAAAACAATCTGTAAAGTAATTGATGTATTTGTTAATGAACTCAAGCGTAATCCACCTGCACCGCACACGACAGCAACTCTTATGCAAGAAGCATCAACCAAATTTGGTATGAATGCAAAAAAATGCATGGAAGTTGCGCAGAAATTATACGAGGGTGGTCATATTACGTATATGAGAACAGATAGTACTGCTTTGTCAAAAGAAGCAGTTGGTATGTTAAAGTCTTATATTAATGAAAATTATGGTGATAAATATTATCAATATCGCGATTATAAATCAAAAGACGACCATAGTCAAGAAGCACATGAATGTATTCGCCAAACTCATATGGTTGATAATTTAGAAGGTGAAAATATTACTAATGATATGCAAAGATTATATAATATCATTTATAAAAGAACAGTTGCTAGTTTGATGGCACAGGCTATTTTTGATGTTCAAACTATTAATATTGATATAATTGATTGTTTACCTAAAGACACTTTTTATCAATCCATTTATGAAGAATTAAAATTTGATGGTTATCTTGCAGTATATAATAATCAAGAAAATGATAGTGAAAATAATGATGATATTAAGAAAGGTAAATTAGATATTAAAAAAGGCACAATTATTGATTTTGTAGAAATGAATATGAATGAAACATTTAACTCACCAGTTCTTCACTATAATGAAGCAGGATTAATTAAATATTTAAAAAAAGAAAGTATTGGAAGGCCATCTACATATGCATCTATTATTAGTAAAATTTTAGAACGTAATTATGTTGAAATGAAAAATATAGAAGGTATTGCAAAAGATGTTCTCTATATGAGTGTCTCAAATAAAACCTATGGTAAAATTAAAGAAAAAACAAAACAGGTAAAAATTGGTTCTGAAAAACAAAAAATTGTTGCAACAGAATTAGGAATTAAAGTTAATTCATTTCTTATGGAACATTTTAAACCTATTATGAATATTAAATTTACTGCTAATTTAGAAGACAAATTAGACTTAATATCTGAAGGAAAAGTTAAATGGTATAATATATTACGCGAGTATTATGATATTTTTAATCCAATTTGTGAGAAACTATCTCAAGACAAACCACAGAAAGCACTTGGTGCCGCATATACAGCAAATGATAAAAATTTAGGCGAATATAACGGACAGCTAATTTACTTAACTAAATCGAAATATGGTTGGTGTGTTAAAATGATGGATGAAAATAAAACTGGCGAACAGCCAAGTTATAAATATGGTTCTATTGGTAATTTAAAACCCGAAGATGTAACTTTAGATGATGCTATTAAATTTCTTCAATATCCCAAAGACATCGGCAAAATTGGAACATCAAATGTAACTCTTAATAAAGGACAGTTTGGATTTTATTTCAAAATTGGTGCTAAATTAGTTGGTATTAAAGATAGAGAATATGATCCATCAGATAAATCCAATGATGAATTATTAGAATTAGCACGTGAATTGAATGATGATACTAAAGCTAAAATGTCTGAATCTAATACATTTATGATTGGTAAAACAAAAGTATTTGTAAAAGAAGGTGAATTTGGGCCATATCTAATGGTTCCTCATGGGAATACAGGAACACGGAAACCAACATTTATTAATATACCAAAATCAGTAGATGTTAAGAAAATAACAGCTACTAAAATTAAAGAAATTATGGATAATCATGCTAAATATATTAAGAGTAAAGAAGGAAATTATGGAAAGAAAAAATAAACTTTTCAAAAAATATATCAATTGTAAGACACTAATGTTATAATTATGTATAAAAATTGAAATTATTAATTTATATCTATACTTTATATTTTTGTTTATATTAGATGGCAGCAGCTTCAGCTGGATCTATAAATGGTTTAACTAATTATTTACCTTTAGAGATTTTAGAATATATTTTAATTCATTTGAATCCAAGTGATTTGTATAGTTTTATGTATTCGTGCAAGGCACATAAAGAGCTTGTAATATCATTATTAAATATATTTACTAAGCATTATTCACAAAATCTTCCTGATTTTTTTTCTAAAAATGTTTGGATAATGTATTCAAAACTTAAATACAATCATCCAGATAGGTATATTCCTAAAATGAAAGCAATACGTTTCAAACAAATACTGAATGCTTTTAATTTCGCTTCTACAAACAAGTATGAACTTATTTATGACAAATGTACGCGAAAACATATAGAAAGCGGTAGGACACCTGTTATGCCTTATTATGTTCGTATTAGTGAGATTAAATTACGATATGGCTTAATGTATACATTTTTTAATCTAAATATCTATAAGAGCGGAGAAAGAACTGTTTTAAGCCAGGATGAATTTGATCATCAGCTATTGACGCTTGTTAATAGATTATCATCTATACAATTTTTATTTTTTATGACTATCTTAAAAAACTGTCCATCAATTATAAATTTAATTACAACTAGATATGGTGTTTGTGATTTGATGGAGTTTTTAAAACGTCCATCTGAAGCACGTTTTAATGAAATTAAGAAGTTTTTTAATTTGACCATAATATATGGAGGAATCTTTGAGAACCTTATTAGTGTTTATACTCACCATGGCAATCAGGGTTGTTTGAGATACATTTATGCACTAATGTATGGCTTTACTGAACGAGATGCTCATTCTTTTGCAACTAACCGACGTTTGATTGGAACAACTATCGAACAATTACAAACATTCAAAGCCTTAATTCCTATTATTGGTTACAAGTTTGCCAAGCATTTTATTATTGATGTCCCGTATAATCTGGAACAATATCCGCATTTTCTCCCAGTTGTTTCTAAATATTATTTAATGGGATATGTTTGTGTACACAAATGTGCAAAACTTTTGGCAGACCCAAGTGAAGAAAACATGGGAAAGCTTAAGGCTAAACGCCGTCGTCTTGAATAATTACTTTATTTCTTAGTGAATTTAACTATAAAATTGAAACAGCTTTTAGCGATAAGCGTTAATAATTTTACTTATAATAAAAATGATTACTAGTAATCATTTTTATTATGGGAAAAATTGAATTTTTTTTTATAATAAGATTTATAATAATTTGTGTATAATGACATCAGTTTTTGATGACGAATTTAATTCTATTTTGGATAACCTTCCTGAAGAGCTTGTTCATAAAATTATTCTTTCTTTGGATGCATCTGGATTGTTAAATTATATGACAACTTCAAAACAAAATTACGATAGGATAATGGAACAACCTATGATAAATCGAATTGCTACATTATATTCACAACAATCAAATATTTATGGATTTTTGTGGAGCCAATATTTTAATGATACTATTAAATTTCATTTCCCAGATTTTAAAGAATTGTTTTTAATATTCCTTAGAATTGATTACTATTCACATACTCATTCATCTTTTTTAAACTATTTAAATATTTTAGATTCTAATAATGAACAAGATATACAGGAAGATAGAGTTAAAACTGGAATGATTAAACTATTTGCATGTAAAATAGATGAAGAATTATCATTTTGGGAACAAGAACCACAAATGTTTACATTAGATGCATTTAAAATATTGTTTCCTCTTATGTGTAAATATCCTCAATTTATAATTATCAATAAATACAAAATTGAAAATCATATAGACAATATTGCTGCTCATAGGATTACATTTCAAGAGTTAGAATCAAGGAGAACACAGGCAATTGAAGAAGGTATTGACGAAGATGATGATACTATGTTTTATCGTATGTTTCATTATGAAGGATGTCCTTATAATAATCCGGATTATGTAGACGAAGATGTAGCGCACTTTAATGCCTTGTTATTAAATTTTATTTAAACAATATCTTTATTTAGGCATAACTGAATAATCATTTTTAGTTGCATCAAATAATTTAGGAGATACTGTTCCAGAACATCCAGTATATTTACCTCCATTATATGCTTTACCAAATCTATATAATTCTTCAATTAATTCATCATAAGTATATCTTTGACTTTCATCTATGTGATAACATTTAGATAAGATATGAACAACATGACTAGCTTTTGTTTTATTTGTAAATACACTAGCAAATGTTTTTATTAAATAATCGCATAATGCAAATCTAAATAAAGGTGCTGCTTTTTTAATCATTCCTATTAAGTCATCTTTTTTATATTCTGGTTTATATGTAGTTATTGCTCCTAATGTAATAGGTTCATGAGATAACCACATTCCTAATGTTGTTAATGGAAAGTCACAAGCATTTCTATTACATGTTCTTCCATATCCAAGTTTAGTTAAATCATCTCTTAATGAAGTCATTTCTTCAAGCATTTTCATCATAATTGCTGGTCCTAAACCTGTAACTTGTTTATAGGTTTCAAAAGTATTTGGAGAATTATTCAATACACATGTTAAAAAAGTATGAGCAATTCCACTTAAATGTAATTTAGAATAATTTAAATCAGCTGAAGAAAATTTAAATAATGAATGTTCAACTGCGTCATTAGTTCCAAGTGTTAAAGGACTTTTTTTACCAGTTGCACCTATTAAATGTTCAAGTTTAACTAAAGAAGTTAAATCAATTAAATTGGCAGTTACACTTTCACCAGCTTTTACTTCACAACCACCACAAATAGGACAATCAGTACATGTTCCTGTTACTTTATTCACTATAATATTTTCAGCTTTAACATCTAAATGTGATGAATTATTTGCAGTAAAACATTTTAATTGATTTATTACTTGTAATAAAATTGGAATATAATCAACAGATACATTTTTGCCTAACCATGAAATTAAAGATTCTCCTCCATAATAATATAAAGCATATAATTTTTTACCTATTGTTTTATTTGCTAATAAACCAAAAGTTTTGCATTTAGATATAGCATCTTTCATTAATGTATATTGTTCTACCTCCATTTTACCTTGTGGTTCCGCATCCATTACTTTTACAATATAGATAGTATCATCAATTGTATCTTTATATACATCTCCATTTGCACCTTGTGCTATTTTTGTTAAACTATTCGCTTCTATTTTTACAATAATTTTATCTAATACACCAGCAGCACCTCTTTCAATTACATCAACTGTAAAATGACAAGAAGCTCCTACCCCTGATCCATTTAATGAATAATTCATAGATAAATTTTTTAAATTTATATATTTATTTTTATATTTGTAATATAAATATTTATATTCCTTGTTATAATCCATATATAATTATATATATAATATAATTATAAATATTGTATAATTATTAAATTAAATTAAATTTATTTAATAAATCTATATTTACATCATTAGAAGAAAGTATTAAATTTGAATCTTTATCTGATAATGTAGTCACTATTTTATATGCTAATTCTGAAGTTAAACTATGTTTCTTTTTTAAGTCTAAAAACATTTTTAATTTACGTTTTTCTAACCTTCCAATTATTATTTCTTTTGCGAGTTCATATTCAATTCTATGTTTTATTATTAATAAAATAATTTCTTCTATTAAATTATCTGAAATATCATTACTTACTAAATCATATAAATATAATGAAGATATTTCATATTTTTTATAGAATTTTATAATTTTTGATATTTTTAATAATATTTCACTTATATTAGTTGAATCAAACTCTAATATAAATTTATTTATTAATTCATATGATAAATAAGGTGATGAATTAATTATTTTTATAATTTCTTCCATTCTACTTATTTCATATAAATCAAAATTATTACCAAGTAATATAGCAATTTGAACATTTATATTATATTTAGTAATTAATTCTAATATTTGTTCAATTTTATCGGGACTACCTAATTTAAAAATATCATAAGCATTTGATTTTGCAATATTATTTTCTAATATTAATTTTAATGCTCTATTTATTTGAATTACTGTTAAATCTTGTGCATATTTTATAGATAGTTCCATAGTAAAGTTATATTTTGTATATAAAAATAATGCCAATTTTATTTGTTCTCGATTTAAATTGGACTTAAGAAGTTCTAATAAATCTTCTTTATTTAATTTATATTTATCAAATATTTCAAGTCCTTGCATAATTTTATCATTTGATAATTCATTTATATATCTAATAGCTAAATTTGGATTCATTTCATATTTTTTTATTAATAAATCAAATAAATTAATTTGTTCAAGTGTTTTTGATTCTAATATATTAACTATATAATCTGGAATATTTAAACCAATAAATTTTTGATGTAATCTAAAAACTTTACTTTCCTTACATAATACCAAAAACATAGAAAAATTATGATTTATATCTGGTGTATCATTATATTTATTCCAAATATGTATTTCGCTTGGATTTTTAATTTTGAGATTATTTATTATTTTCTTAATATTTTTTTTAATTATTATATTTATAGTTGTAAAACTACCAAAATTTATTATATCTTCACAATTATTTATATTATATATTAATTTTTCTAATAATTCGAATGGTAAATCAGTAATATTTGTACTAGGTTTATTACTTTGCATTATTATATATAAATATATTTTATTTATGTATAATATTAACCTTTTAATATTAACCTATTAATCGTACTCTAGTGCAATAATCTTCTATTTTATTTTGGCATAACAGAATAATCGTCGCGTGCTGCATCAAATAATTTAGGTGATGCTGTTCCGGAACATCCTGTGTATTTACCACCATTATATGCTTTACCATATCTATATAATTCTTCTTTTAATTCATCATGTGTATATCTTTGATCTTCATCAAAATGACAACATCTAGCTATTATATGAACAACATGACTAGCTTTTGTTTTATTTGATAATATGGTTGTATAAGTTTTCATTAAATAATCACATAAAGCATGTCTAAATACAGGTCCTGCTTTAGAAATAATTCCGAGTAATGCATCTTTTGGCATTTCTGGTTTAAAATCTGTTATAGCTGATAATGTTACTGGAGAATGAGATAACCACATACCCAATGCAGTAAATGGAAAATCACATGAATTTCTATTACAAGAATTTTTATAATTAAGTTTATCTTTTAATTCATCTCTAACAGTAGCAAAATCTTCTAATATTTTCATCATAATTTTTGGTGATATTTCTTTTACTGCTTTATATGTGTTAATTGCATCTGGTGTGCTATTTAATACACAAGTTAAAAATGTATGGGCTAAACCTACTAAATTTCTCTTTTTAAATGATAATTCTCCTGGTTTTGATGAAAATCTTCCTAATAACATTTCAATTGGATCATTTATACCTTGTGTAAATTCCATTTGTTTACCACTTGCTTTTACTAAGTCACCTGCTTTAACTAAAGAACTTAAGTCAATTAAATGTGCTATAACACTTTCTCCTGGTTTTACTTCACAACCACCACATAAAGGACAATCAGTACATTCACCGTCTTTAGGATTAACTACTATATTTTCAGCTTTAACATCTAAATGAGATGAATCTGCTTCAAAACATTTCATTTGTTCTCCTACCTGTAATAAAATTGGAATAAAATCTACATTTACATTTCTACCTAACCAGGATATTAAAGAATCGCCGCCATATAAATATAAAACATATGTGTTATTACCAACTGTTTTAGTTTCAATGAAATTTAAATTTTTACATCTTGTAAGAATATCTTTAATTCCATTATATTGTGCTATTTCCTTAGCACCATTTTCTTTATTTAATTCTTTTGCTACATAAATTACACCATCAATTGTATCTTTATATACTTTACCTTTAATACCTTCAGCTATGGATTTTAATGTATTAGCTTGAATTTTAGCAATCATGGCATCTAAAATAGGAGTAGCAGCACCTGTAGTATATGAACCACGTTGTGGTAATAAACAAGACATTTTACCACCAGAACCAGTTAATAAATTATTAGATGAAATTAATTTAAGATTTGTATATTTTGTTTTATATTTTAAATATTTTTTTTCATAAATAGACATTTATATATATATATTTATAAAATAATTTTACTAATCGGAAAAATTGAAAACGCTATTAGCGTTAATAATTTTACTAATTGGAAAAATTGAAAACGCTATTAGCGTTAATAATTTTACTAATTGGAAAAATTGAATTATTTTTATTTAGATATTAATTATTATTATTGAAGCTATGGTTTCAATTGTGAAACATAATTTAAAAATACCTAATCCTATATTACCTATTGAACTCTTAACAAATGTGTTAGACAAAGCAGATATATGTTCCAAAATTATTAAAATGACGAGGAATGGTGTAGCTGTTTTTGATTTCAAAACGAAAAAACTAATTAGAAATATCAATTCATTTTGGTATTTTAAATTATCTGTATCTAAATGTGGACGTTTTGTTGTTGGTTCAAATGAAAACTTTCCTGTTAAAATTTGGAATATTAATAGTGGGTTAGAAGTTCCTATTGATGTTGAATTATCAAGTGAATATGCACCATTACATACATTTACTATGAATAATGAATTGTTAATCACCTGTAATAATGAAATTTATTCATTTGTATTCTGCAATGATACTAATATGTGGAAATGTAATTTTATCTATGAATTTGAAAATATAAAATTTATTGCTTTCATTAAAGCAAATGATTCAACAAATAAATTTATATTTTCTTCAGACACTGGTTATGTTTATATAATGAATTCAACTTCTACTAATATTGAAAATATTTTGGATAATTTTATAGATAAAGAAATTATCAATATTAACTTTACAAATAATATTATTATTATTTCAACATTTAATGAAAACATTGCGTTTATTAAAACAAATCAACTTGATTACAAAAAAATAGTTTTACAAAAACCAAAAGCAAGGTCCAGAAGTATTATTCATCAATTCTACATTAGTAATTATCATATTTTGCCATGCCTTACAAAAGCAATTGGCGGATATTATAATTTATCATTCATTTGGGATCTAACTACTGGAAACATTATAAAAAAAATAAATTTATACATGGCTGAATTTACTTCTCTTTCTCCTAATGGCACATATTTGGTATCTTGTGAAAGAACATCTTCTAAAATAAATATAATTGATATTAAAGATTTATTTTAATTTATAGTATAATGGAATCACTTTATAATTTATATTATTCGTTTATGCAATATTTTACTGCACAACAAATTGACAATCCGATTCATACAGTAAAAAATGTTATTT
>JACCEB011998800.1_pt1 | contig 14315 bp, 14 predicted proteins | sample 7454761 | NCBI WGS metagenome assembly JACCEB01 (sample SAMN15323454, study PRJNA562643) | freshwater metagenome | isolation source: river surface water | place: USA:Blue River Watershed | collected 2017-08-18 | reverse complement strand
GGCCGACCCTCAGGTGCAGCTGTTCAACAGCAACGGCGTGCTCGTGCTGGCGAATGACAACTGGCTCGCCGACGACGCGGCCACGATGGCCTCGGTGGGGGCGTTTCCGCTGACGGCGAACAGCCGCGATGCCAGCCTGGTGGCCACCCTTTCGCCCGGCGCCTACACGGCGCAGGTCAGCGGTGTGAACAACACGAGCGGCATCGCGATCCTTGAGATCTACGACGTGACCGGTTCGGCGCGCCTGCTCAACCTGTCGACCCGCGCGCTGGTGGGACCGGGGGCGAACACGTTCTTCTCCGGCCTGGCAGTGGCGCCGGGCGGCGGTGCGCGCCGCGTGCTGGTACGTGCCGCGGGTCCGGCTCTCGCGGCGCTCGGCGTTTCGGGTGCCTTGGCCGATCCCGCGATTGCGGTGGTCGATGCCGCGGGACGGCAGATCGCCGGCGGCGCGAACGACAATTGGGAAACGGGTGGGACGGCGGCCCTCACCGCGGCCTTCGCCCAAGCCGGGGCGTTTCCCTTCGCCCGCGGCAGCAACGATGCCGCGCTGCTCCTCGATCTCGCGCCCGGCAACTATGTGATCCAGGCCAACGGCGTCGGCGGGGCCGCCGGCACCGCGTTGGTCGAAGTCTACGACCTTACGCCGGAGACACTTTCGACCGTCAGTGTGCGCGCGACGGTGCCCGCCACCGACAACACCACGCTCACACCGGCGATCTTCACGGTCTCGCGTGTCGGCGCGACGACGGCACCGATCACGGTGAGCTATACGCTGAGCGGAACGGCGGTGGCCGGGACGGATTTCGCGCCTCTGCCCGGGACGGTGACGATTCCGGCCGGCGCGACGTCCGCCACCGTCTCTTTCGTGCCGCGGGCCAATCCGGCGAACCTCAACAACCGGACGGCCACGCTCACGCTGACGCCGCAGAGTTCCTACGGCGTCGGGGAAAACGACCAGGCGACGGTCACGATTTTTGCCAACAGCGGCTCGCTCTATGTTTCCACGCTGCGGGCCCTGCCTGGGGCCGCGAGTTCCACGGCCTACGGCACCGCGACCGTGCAGCTGGCGGGGGACGAGAAATCCGCGCTCGTCGGGGTGTCGTTTTCCAATCTGAGCTCGCCGCAGGTGGTCGCCCATCTCGCGATCGACGGCAACTACGTCTTCAACCTGCCGCAGGGCCAGGTCGGCAACGCGCTCTGGACGCTGGCTCCCGTGGGCACCTACTCGACCGCCGATCTCGTCGCGGCGATCAAGGCCGGGCGCGTGACCGTCAGCATCGACACCGCGCTGTATCCGACCGGCGAGCTCGGCGGCAGTTTTGTGCGCAGCAGCGGCAGCGCGGCCTTCAATCCGCCGGCGCCGGCGCCCGCGGTCGACCTTTCCCGTATCACTTCGGCGGATGCGGCGCGGTTCCTGACGCAGGCGACGTTCGGGCCGACGCCGGCGGACATCGCGGCGGTGACGGCCAAAGGGTACCAAACGTGGATCACCGAACAGATGCGGGTGGCGCCCACCTCGCACCGGGCGGAGACGATGCACGATTTCAACCGCAACCAGACCAACGGCGGCACCGGCAACCGCGACGCCATCACCCAGGCCTACGAGCGCCCGGGCGGACCGCACCGGCAGGCCGCGTGGTGGAAGATCGCGGTGACCGGCGAAGACCAACTGCGCCAGCGGGTCGCGTTCGCCCTGAGCCAGATTCTGGTGGTCTCCGACGCCAACGGCACCATCGGCCAGTGGCAGGAGGGCGCCGCCAACTACTACGATTTGCTGGTCAGCGGCGCGTTCGGCAACTTCCGCACGCTGCTCGAGCAGGTGACGCTGAGCCCGATGATGGGGATTTACCTCAGCTCGCTCCGCAACGCGAAGGCGACCTTTGATGCGCGGGGGCAGCCGGTGACGCTGCCGGACGAGAATTACGCGCGCGAGATCATGCAGCTCTTCACCATCGGCCTGCACGAGCTGAATCCGGACGGCACGCTGCGGCTCGACCCGAACGGCCAGCCAATCCCGACTTACACGCAGGAAACCATCGTCCAGGTCGCGAAGGTTTTCACCGGCTGGGGCTACGCCAACGCCGCCACCGGCGCGGCCGCGAACGCGAACCTCTTCCGCGGCAGTCCCGCCAACTACATCGATCCGATGATGCTGTGGCCGGCATTCCACGACGACACGGCCAAGACCATCTTCGGCGGCAAAGTGCTCCCGGCCGCGCAGGGCGGGGTGAAGGACCTGAAAGACATGCTCGACGCGCTGGTCGAGCATCCGAATACCGCGCCGTTCATTTCGCGCCAGTTGATCCAGCGGCTCGTGACCAGCAACCTCAGCCCCGGCTACGTTTACCGCGTCGCCCAGACCTTTGTGAACAACGGCGCCGGCGTGCGGGGCGATCTGGGCGCGGTGGTGCGGGCGATTTTGCTCGATTACGAGGCGCGGTCGCCGGCGGTCGCCGGCACGGCGACGTTCGGCAAGATGAAGGAGCCTCTGCTGCGCGCCACGGCGCTGTTCCGCGCGGTCGCCGGCGGTTCCAATTCCGGCCGCTTCAATATCCCGAATCCCGAGGGTTCCCTGGCGCAGGCCGCCCTGCGCGCGCCGACGGTGTTCAACTTCTACGAGCCCAATTTCGTGCTGCCGGGCGCGGTGGCCGCGGCCGGCCTCTACGCGCCGGAGTATCAGATTCTCACGGACACCACCGCGATCACGCAGCCGAACTTCTACTACAGCTACATCTACACCACGCGGTCGACCACCGATCTCGCGCAGCAAACCGTCGGCCTCGACCTCACGAACTGGATGGCGCAGGCCCGGACGCCGGCGGCGCTGGTCGACAATCTCAACCTGCTGCTGGCTGCGGGCTCGATGCCCAAGGCCGTGACCGACCGCATTGCCGCGGCGGTGACCGCCATGCCGACCAACTCCGTCGCCAACGACACGGAGCGCGTGCGCTCGGCCATCTACCTCGTGCTCACCGCGCCCCACGCCGCGATCCAGAAGTAAGTCCCCGCCGCGCCATGAATCCCAAGAACCCGACCTTCGATCCGAACCGCCGCAAGTTCCTCGGCCAGTGCTGCGCCGCCGTCAGCGCGACCGGCATGCTTTCTACGCTCGCGCAGCTGCGCCTCATGGGCGCGGCGGCGAGCCCCGACAACAGCCCCATGCCCGCGCGCGCAGGCGCCTTGCCGCCGGACTACAAGGCGCTGGTTTGCCTGTTTCTCGCCGGCGGCAACGATGCCAACAACATGATCGTGCCGGGCGATACGGCCGGCTACACGGCGTACGCTTCGGCCGCGGGACGCGGCGCGATTGCGCTGCCGCAGAGCCAGATTCTGCCGATCAACCCGCGGCGCAGCGACGGCCGGGCCTGGGCGCTGCATTCCAGCCTCAACGCCGATGTCGCCGGTACCAACAACTCCGGTCTCAAGGCGCTCTTCGACGAAGGCAAGATGGCGATCCTCGGCAATGTCGGGACGCTCGTGGTGCCTACGTCGAAGCAGCAGTACACGTCGCGTTCGGTCCCGCTGCCGCCGCAGCTCTTTTCCCACAACGACCAGCAGGTCGAGTGGCAGAGCAGCGTGCCGGACAAACCGTTTTCCACGGGCTGGGGCGGGCGCCTCGCCGACCTGACAAATGCGTTCAACACGAACAGCAGCGTCTCGATGTCGATCAGCCTGAACGGACAGAACTCGTTTCAAGTGGGCAAGAACGTCGTGCAGTTTGCCGTCAACCCCGGCTCCGCGATCGCGATTTCCGGATCGTCCACCAGCCTCACGGCCCCCGCCGGGATCCGCACGCGGGCGCAGAACGAGCTGTTGGCGAGTCCCAACGCCAATCTTTTCGAAACGGCGTTCGCCGGCCTCACTTCCAACGCGATTTCGGACAGCGCGATGATCTCCGGCATCCTCAACGGCAATCCGCCGTTCAGCACGGCGTTCTCGACCTCGGGGCTGGGCCAGCAGCTGCGCACCATCGCGCGACTCATCGCCGCGGCGCCGCAGCTCGGCCTGAAGCGCCAGATCTTCTTCGCCCGGATCGGCGGCTGGGATCTGCACGACGCGCAGCTTGGCGCCCATGCGAATCTCTTCGCCGATGTCAGCCGCAACGTCGCCGCGTTCTACCGCGCGACTGTCGAACTCGGCTGCGCCGACCAGGTCACGACCTTCACGGCTTCCGATTTCGGCCGCACCTACAACACCAACGGCGACGGTTCCGACCATGGCTGGGGTTCCAACCACCTCATCGTCGGCGGTGCGGTCAAGGGCGGCGACATCTACGGCAAGATGGCCGATCTCACGATCCGCGGTCCGGACGACAGCGGCACGCGCGGTTCGTGGATCCCGACGACCAGCGTCGATGAATATTCCGGCACCTTGGCGACCTGGTTCGGCGTCAGCCCGACCAATCTGCCCGTGGTGCTGCCGAACATCGGCCGCTTCGCCTCGCCCAATCTCGGTTTCCTCTGAGGAAACGGGGACCGGGTCCCGCGACGAGAGCTCTCCCTATCGTTCATGTCCACCCGGCGTGCGTTGACGGTGGCGGTGTTCGCCGTCGTCGGGCTGGCGGTCTTCAAGCTCTGGCCGCCCGGGCCCCACGGCGAAACAGCGCCGCCGTCGTCTCCCGTTCCAACCGGGGAAACGAGGCCGGTCCCCGCGTCGGCCGCGGCCCCGCGGAGCGAAGCGGGCGATCTTGGGAAAACGGCAACGGCGGCAACGGGGACAGCGGCCGCGCGGGTTGTTTCCGGGGTATTCGCGGCGGAGGATTTTCCGATTGTGGCGCCATTGAACCAAGCGGGATCGACGCTGGCCCGGGACCTCGCGACGGTGGCGGCCGTGCTCGATGCGTGGCGCACCAATTTTCCCCGGGAAGGCAATCCGGTCGGGGAAAACGCCGACATCACGGCGGCTTTGGGCGGTGCAAATCCGCTCGGTCTCGTGCTGATTCCGAAACAGCACCCGGCGATCAACGCGCAGGGCGAGCTCTGCGACCGCTGGGGTACGCCTTTCCGATTCCATCAACTGAGCGGCGAGCACATGGAGATCCGCAGCGCCGGCCCGGACCGGAAGTTTGCGACGGAGGACGACGGCCGCTGGCAGCCGTTGCCGGGCGCACCGTAGACCGGTCGGCCGGAAAGTCGGTGCAACTTCGCGGCGCGCGGGCGCGTCTCGACAACCGAATCGCGTTTCCCAACGTTCCCCTCGCCATGTCCCTTCGCCTTCCCGCCGGTTCGGCCGGCACCGCTTCTTTCGCTGCCGGAGTCCGGCGGCAGTCCCGCCGGGCCTTCACGCTGCTCGAAATCCTCGTCGTGCTGGCGATCATCGGCCTGCTGGCCGGTCTCGCGATCACGAACGTCGACAAGATTTTCGGCGGCGCGCAGCAGTCGACGGTCCAGCTCTTCGTACGCGAGAGCATGAAGACTTCGCTCACCACGTACCGCATCCACATGGGCGACTATCCGTCGACCGGCGACGGTTTGCAGGCCCTGATCACGCGGCCCTCTGCCAAGGGCGACCGCTGGAACGGTCCCTACATCGAAGGCGGCAAGGTGCCGCTCGACCCGTGGGGCGAACCCTACCAGTACGCCTATCCCGGCACGCGCAACAAGGGCAGCTACGATCTCTGGTCGAAGGGCCCCGACAAGCAGAGCGGTTCCGAGGACGATATCGGCAATTGGGATTCCGCGGCGCCGGCGGACAAATAATCCCGCTCCGGACGGACCCGCACGCGCCCGCGGCGGTCTCGGGTCCGCGCGCCCTGTGCCTTCGCTTTCCGCCAATTCCATTCCCCGGGGCCGCCGCGGCGGTTTCACGTTGCTCGAGGTGCTGCTGGCGCTGGCGATCATCGCGTTGCTCGCCGGAGTGCTGATCGGCGGCTCGTCGCATCTGCTCGGCGAGCAGGCGGTGACGCCGCACGATGTCTTTTGGAAGGCGGTACAGGAAGCCCGCAAGACGGCGCTCAAGTCGGAACAGGAGGTTCGCTTGCGGTTCGACGCCCAAAAGAAGCGGTTTGTCCTGCTCGACGGCCGGGCGCCCTCGCGGCTGGCGGCCGACGGCGTCACCCGCGAGGAAGCGGCGTTGAAAGAGTTTCCGGTGCCGGTGCCCGAAGGCTCGGAATTGGCGATCGATTTCCTCTCCGCCGCGAAAGGCGGCAACATGATCTTGGTCGGCGGCCTGATGATGGAAGGGCAGCCGATTCCCTATGTGACGTTCTACGGCGACGGCACGTGCTCGGCGTTCCGCGTGCAGTTCGTGCGGAACAACGGCACGAGTACCCTGACCGTCGATCCCTGGACCTGCGCGCCGATGCTGCCGGCGGCGGATCCGAACGCTCCCGCGACGCCGTGACGATCTTGGGGCAACGCAAGGCGGCGGGATGGCAGCGGTTCGGGCGGCGGGCCCGGGCGTTCACGCTGATGGAAGTGCTGGTGGCGCTGACGATCTTCGCGCTCGCGGCGGTCGTGCTGGGCTCCTCCTACGTCAATGTGCTCAACGGCTACGAAGTCGTTTCGCGCGGCGTGCAGATCGGCGAGGACTTTGCCTTCGCGCGGCAACTCGTGCTGACCGAGACGGACCGGAAGAAATTGGAGGAGGGCGGGGACTTCGAGACATCCGGCGGGCGGCGGGCGAAGTGGAGCGTGGAGATCGAATCCACGAACCTGCCCGACGTGTTCAAGGTCGCCTTCACCTGCGAGATCGCGGATCCGGCACGGATGGAGCCGGAACGGCTGGTCCAAACGTTCACCGTCCTGCGGCCGACCTGGGTCACGGACGCGGGCGAGCGCGGCAAGCTGAAGGAAGAGATCAAGACCCGCATCCTCGAGCTGCAGGGCAAGCAGCAGAAGCGATGAACCCGCGCGCCCCGAACTTCCGTTTCGCCCGCGGCCGGTCCGGTCCGCGCCGGGCGTTCACGCTGCTGGAAATCCTGCTGTCGCTGGCGCTCGTCTCGCTCCTGCTCGTGGCACTCAACACGTTCGTTTTCTCGATGAGCGAGCTCTGGGGGCTGCGCACCGAGCACCGGCTTTTCGACCAGCACGTGCGGGCGGTGACGCGGTTCCTCGAGGGCGAATTGCGCGCGGCGGCGCTGCCGCCGGCGGCCCGGGCCAACTCCACGCCGATCGCGCTCCAGGAAGTGCGGCCGCAGAACGGCATGATGGAGAACCTGCTGACGTTCGAATTGCCCGCCGGCAGCCGGCTGTTCACGTGGCCGGACCGGCCGCTGCCCGAGGTCGTCTGTTCCTTCCAAGCCCGGCAAAACGAGGGCCTCGTGATGCTCTGGCATTCGCGGCTTGAAAAGAACTTCGAATCCGATCCGCCCCGCGAGACCGTGGTCACGCCGCTCGTCAGCGGCTTGGCCTACGACTACTACGACGCCGACACGAGCCGCTGGACCACCGAGACGACGTTGAAGCAGGACGCGCAGGGCAAGCCGATGACGCCCCGCCGGCTGCGGCTGAAATTCACCTATGGCAAGATGACGCGCGAAAGTGTCGTCACCCTGCCGGCGCCCGGGGAGGGGCTGCCCTTGTTCTGACCATGCGCGCCGATTCCCGAATTTCCGGCCCGCGCCGCGGCTCCGTGCTGGTGATCGTGATGGTCACGCTGCTGTTTGCGACCTTTGCGCTGCTGGCGTTCATGGAAAAAGCCAGCGTCGATCTGCTCGTCGAGCAGCGCGAGGCGGTGTCGCGGCGGCTGCGCACGGAGGCCTACTCCGCGCTCGAAGTCACGCTGGCGGTGCTGGACAACTTTCGCGAGGTGGGCAACGGCCTGCGCAGTCCGGCGGAAGGGTGGGGCGATCCGCTGGCGTTCGCGGGCTACGTCCCGGCCGACGACCGGCAGGTCGAAGTCGCCTTCGAGGACGAGAGCGGGAAAATTTCGCTGCCGCGGGCCAACGCGACGGTGCTGACGGCGCTGTTCATCAATTGGGGCGTGGCCAAGAACGAGGCGGAGACGCTGGCCGACGCGCTGCTCGGCTGGATGAAGCGGGGCCATGTTTACGCGACGTCCGTCTCCCCCGGATACGATCGCGGGGCGCTGCCCTACGACGTGCCGGGGCGGCCGCTGCGTTCGTACCACGAATTGGCGGCGATCGAGCAGGCGCGGGATTTCTTCTACGACAGCGACGGCCGGCCCAACGACTATTGGCGCCGTTTCGCGGACAGCGTTTCCCTGCTCGATTTCCGCCAGCCCAATCTCAACGGCGCCAAGCCCGACACCCTCGCCGCGCTCGGGCAATTCGACCCGCAGCAGCAGGAAAAGCTCGGCGAGTATCTGCGCGGCGCGGGCAGCTACCGGTATTCCGGCCCGGGCTACTTCCAAGCGCCGAAGGATGCGCAGGCCGTCGCGGGCCCCGCGGGCGACACGTCGGGTTTCGCGACCACGATCAGCGCCCTGCGCATCACGGTCACGGTGCGCGACGGACGCACGGTGTTTCGCACCTCGGCGGTGATCGCTGTCCCGCCCGGCGGAGCGACCTCGGTGCAAGAGACTGCAACTTCGACGCGGGTCCAGGCGTCTGCGGCGTCGGCGCAAACTTCGACCCAGCAGCAGAACCGGCCCAACGCGGCGACGGCGGCCCCGGCCGCCGACGCGGCGAAGGGTCCGGCGGCCGCGCCCCGCAGCTTGCGCTATCCATTTACGCTCTTGGAAATCCGGGAAAATGATGCGATTCCTCCCCTCCTTGCCGCTTCGAACGCTCCGTTGAACTGAACGCCATGTGTGCCTCGCCTCTCGCCTTGCTCCGCGCCGGTCCGCCGCCGCCCAAGGTCGTGCTGTTGCCGGACACGGCGTTCTTCACGCGGGTCGTGCCGGTCGGCGCGGGCTTGGCCGCGGCCGAGGCCGCGACCCAGATCGAGTTGGCGTTGGAAGGAATGGCGCCTTTCCCGCTCGCGCAGCTCTATTACGGTTGGTTCCGGCCGGATGGCGCGGAGCAGGCGCTCGTGTTTGCCGCCTACCGCCGCCGGTTCACCGCCGAGCAGACCGCGGAATGGGCCGATGCGCAGGCCGTGCTGCCGGCGTTTGCGGCGGTGCTCGGCGCCAAGACCGCGCCGGGCACGACGATTCTGTTGGCGGCGCCGGGCTCCCTGACTGCCGTCCACTGGACCGCTCCCGGTGTGCCTGCGCAGGTGACGGTGCGGGCGGTGGCGCCGGAAGCCTCCGATGAAGAACGCGCGGCCGGGCGCGCGGAACTGATCCGCGGTCTCGGCGGCAGCGTGCAGGTGATCGATTTGGCCGCCGCGCCGGCGGCGCAACCCGTGCGCGGCGACGGGGAACTGGCGTTCAAAGCCGAGGGCTTCGATAGCCAACTGCCGGCGGCGATCGCGGCGGCGCTCGACGTGCGCGACAAAGCCGAACTCGCCGCCTTGCGGGCCGCCCGCCGGCGCGACGTGCTGCTCTGGCGCATCACTCTCGGCTGCGCGGCCGCGCTCGGCCTGTTGCTGCTGGGCGAATTCGCCCTCGTCGGCGGCAAGGCATGGCAGAAGGTGCGGCTCGGTCAGTACGACGCGCAGAAGGCCCTCGTGGAAAAAATCACGGGCCTGCACGAGCATTCATCCAAGATCGACGACCTCGTGACGAAGCGGCTGCTGCCGATCGAGATGGTCAATCTCCTCGATGAGAAGCGGCCGGGCGAGGTGCAGTTTACCCGCGTGCAGGCGGACCAGGCGCGCGGACTTTACGCGATCGTCGTGGAAGGCACGACGTCGAACGCCGCCCAGCTCAATGTCTACGAGGCCGCCCTCAAGGCGCAGACCGCGGCCATCGACCGGGTCGAGAATTCCATCCAGATCCGCGGCGAACGCGCGACCTTCGTGATGACGGTCACGTTCAAACCCGAAGCTCTCAAGCCGGCCGACAGCGCGGCCAAGCCCCCCGCATGATCCGCAGCCTCCGCGCCTATTTCCTCGGCCGCGCCCTGCGCGAGAAGATCCTGCTCTTTGCCTTCGTGGCCATCGGGCTGCTGTGGTGGCTGTCCGCGTTCGGCGGCCGCGCCGGCGTCTGGATGCGGGAGCAAAAGGTCACGACCGCGCGATTGTCCGAGCAGGCGCAATGGATCAAGAACCGCGGCCAGATCGAGGAAACGGCCCGGCAGACCGCCGCGAAACTCGATCCGGCGCAAACCCTCAACGGCAACCAGCTCGCGACCACCATCAGCCAGTTGGCGCGCGAGGCCGGCTTGCCGAACAGCCAGAGCGGCGTCCCGACCACGACCCGCAGCGGCCAGTTCGCCCTGCATTCCGTCGATTACACGATCCGCGGGGCCGACTACGACTCCGTCCTGAAGTTCTACCGCGCCTTGGGCCTGCGGTCCCCGTACCTCGCGGTGGAGCGCTTCCGCCTCGAGGCGACGCCCAACAATCCCGCCCAACTGACATTGGCGCTGCGGGTTTCCTCGGTGGAAATCGCGCGGCCCTGATTGCGCGGCCGGGCGATCTTGACGAAACTTTCCCGCGGGTTCGGCGACTAACCCGCGATCCGCAGCGCGGCGCTGCACCGTGGGAACGGAACTGTTACCATTCTCCCGTTGCCTGGCGATGCGGGTCCCTAAGCTCCACCTTCCAAGATCATGCCGTCCGCTTTCCCGACCCTGAGGGTCCTTGTTTTCTCCGGCCTCGTGGCCGCGGTCGTGCCGCGGGTTTCCCGGGCCGAGAATTCCGTCAGCTTCAAGCATCAGGATTACCGCGAATCCGGCGGCCGGATCGTCATCAAGACCGAGGGACTGTACGCGGAGCAGGACTTCGGCACCGCGACCCATCTCAAGGTCGAAGGCGTGATCGACGCCATCGCCGGGGCCACGCCCAACGGCCAGCCGGCGCCCGCCGGCAGCGACCAGGTGCCGCTCACGAAACTGACCGAACGCCGCAAAGCGTGGTCGACGGCGCTCAGCCATCAGTTCACGCGCACGGCCGTCACGGTCGGCGCCGCCAACAGCCGCGAAAGCGACTACGTTTCCACCGGCGCGTCGGTCAACACGGTCACCGATTTCAACCAGAAGAACACCTCGCTGCTGGTGGGCGTGGCGGCGACCGACGACGACATCCGCGTCTTCTACCAGACCGACCGCGCGAAGAAGCGGACCCAGGACCTCATCGTCGGCGTGACGCAGCTCCTCGACCCGCGCACGTCGGTCACGTTCAACCTCTCGTGGGGCCGGCAGCGCGGCTACCTTTCCGATCCCTACAAGCTCGTGCAGAAGGACACGGAGATCCTGCCCGGCCTGAGTTTGCCGCTGACGTTCGCCGAAAACCGGCCCGCCGAGCGCGACAAGACGATCGCGCTGGCTGCGCTCAACCGCGCCTTCCCGGCCGCCAACGGCGCCCTCGAGGCCACGTATCGCTTTTATCACGACACCTTCGGCACGGGGGCGCACACCGTCGACCTCGCCTGGTTCCAGCGGCTCGGCGAGCGCGTGATGCTGCGGCCCGGTTTCCGGTTCTACACGCAGGACGCCGCGGATTTCTACTACTACAAACTCGACGGCACCAAGGTCGTGCCGGCCGCGGGGGCGCCCCGCACCGGCGGTCCCTTCTATTCGTCGGACTATCGGTTGTCGCGGATGCAGACCTACACTTACGGGGTGAAGCTCGTGTGGCGCGCGACCGATGCCCTCAACGTCGATCTGGCCTACGAGCGCTACGACATGCAGGGCAAGGACGGCGTCACGCCGCAGAGCGCCTACGCCGACGCCAACATCGTGACGGCCGGCCTCAAGTTCACCTGGTAACGGCTTGAACCGGTAAATATGGCCGTCGTCTCCACCACCCAGCGAGTGCCCGCGCCCGTGCCGCCCGGCGCGGCCGTCGCGGGGCCGTTGCGGAAGCTGGCGTTTCCCGCGCTGGGGACGAACTGCGAGGTGCAGTACGTGGCGCCGCAGGGCGACGAGCAGGCGCGGGCCTTCGAGGCGGCCGCGACGGGCTGCGTGGCCGCGTTCGAGGCGAAGTATTCGCGCTTCCGGCCCGACAGCCTCGTGAGCCGCATCAACGCCGCCGCCGGCAAGGCGTGGGTCGACGTCGATCCGGATGCGGAGTCGCTGCTGAAGCTGTGCGACACGCTTTTTTTCATGACGCAGGGCATCCTCGATCCGACGGCGTTGCCCGTGCTGCGGATCTGGGATTACAAGGCGGCGACGCCGCGCGTGCCTGCCCGGGAAGAAATCGCGCGGGCGCTGGCGTTGGTCGGCTGGAAGAAAGTGCAGCGTTCTGCGGGCAGGGTCTTTCTGCCGGAGCCGGGGATGGCGCTGGATTTCGGCGGCTTCGGCAAGGAGTACGCGGTCGACATGGTGGGCCAGCTGGCGGTCCAGCACGGGCTGGCCTGTGCGCTCGTCGATTTCGGCCACGACCTGCGGGCGCTCGGAGTTCCGCCCGGCCGGCCGGCCTGGCATATCGGGCTCGAGGATCCGCACCGGCCCGGGGCAACGGCCGGCAGCGTGGCCGTCACCGGCAAGGGCGTCGCCTCTTCGGGCGACTACATCCGGCACTTCGTCATCGGCGGCAAACGCTACGGGCACATCGTCGATCCGCGGACCGGCTGGCCGGTCGCCAACGGTTGCCTGCAGGCGACCGTGATCGCCGGGAGTTGTCTGCAGGCGGGCGTGCTGTCGACGACGGCCTTCGTCCTCGGCGTGCCGAAGGGCATCGAGTTCATCCAGTCCTATCCGGGCGCGGAGGGATTGCTCGTGACCGAAAAGGCCCGGGCGCAAACGCGCGGATTTTTCAACTATGCGGTCGTACACTAAACTTCTCTGCGTCGCCGCCTTGCTCGCAGGCGCGCTCGCGGCGCGGGCCGAGATCAAGGTCGGGGACACATTTCCGTCGCTGGCCGAGGCGGGCGTCGTGGATTTGGCCGGCGGCGAGCTGCCCGCGTTGGCCGGCAAGGTCGTATTGGTCGATTTCTGGGCCTCGTGGTGCACGCCGTGCAAGGCCTCGTTCCCGGCGCTGGGCCGGCTGCACACGGAGCTGGCGCCGCGCGGTCTCGTGATCGCTGCGGTCGGCATCGACGAAAAGCCCGCGGCGGCGAAGGCGTTTCGCCAGAAGCTGCAGCCGCCGTTTCCGACCCTGCACGACGTGAAACAGAAACTCGTCAGCTCCGTGGTGGTGCCGGCGATGCCGACGAGCTACCTGATCGGCCGCGACGGCAAGGTCCGCCACATCCACCAAGGTTTCCACGGCGATGCCACCGAACGCGACCTGCGCGCCCGGCTGGTCGCCCTCCTCGAAGAAAAGCCCTGAGCCATGAAAAAACGCCTTCTCCTCCCGTTGGGTCTCATCGCCGTGGCCGTCGGTTTTTCCGGCTGCGCCGGCGCCAACCTCGTCCGCGTCAAGCCGTGGGAGCGCGCCACGCTGGCCGACTACACCATGCGTCCCGACCGCGACCCGCTGGCGACCTCGATGTCGGAGCACATCTACTTTTCGCGGGAAACCGCAACCGGCGGCCGCGGCGTCGGCGGCAGCGGCTGCGGCTGCAACTGAGCGCAGGGGGGCTGGGAGGGCCGGCGGACGCTTGACCGTCCGGGCCGGGCCGGGAAGTGTGCGGGGACCCGCGGGACCATGCCCCATGTTTCCCCGCGTCCATGCGGATCCTGGTTATCGAAGACGAACGCCAATTGGCCGGCCACATCACCCGGGCCCTTGCCCGCCATGGCCACTGCGTCTCCGCGCAGGACGACGGCGCCGCCGGCCTGAAGGTCGCGCTCGCCGAGGCGCCCGATCTGGTGGTGCTCGACCTCAATCTGCCGGGCCTCGACGGCCTCGGCGTGCTCGCGCAGCTGCGCGCGGCGCAGTCGCCCGTGCGCGTGCTCGTGTTGACGGCGCGCGGCGAGGTCGAGAACCGCGTGAAGGGCCTGCAGGCCGGCGCCGACGACTACATGGCGAAGCCGTTTTCGATGGACGAATTGGTCGCGCGGGTGGAGGCGCTGGGGCGGCGCGCGACCTCGGCGGCGCCGTCGGATCTGCTCCGCGTGGCCGATCTGGTAATGGATGTCCGGCATCGGCGGGTGACGCGGGCGGGCCGGGCCGTGGCGTTGTCGCCGCGGGAATTCGATGTGCTGCAGGTACTGATGCAGGAGCCGGGCCGGCCGTTTTCGCGGACCGAGCTGTGCGAGCGCGTGTGGCAGCGCGATCACGAGTACGACACGCGGACGGTCGAGATCTTCATCACGCGCCTGCGCAAGAAGATCGACCCGACCGCGGCCGCGCCGCTGATCCAGACCTTGCGCGGCGTCGGCTACACCATCCAGGCGCCCGCATGAAGGCCTGGCTCGCGGCGCTTCTGTTTGCCGGCGCGTCGGGCGCCGGGCTGGCGGCCGCCACGGTCGAGGGCCGGGT
>JACCEB010644746.1_pt1 | contig 14322 bp, 8 predicted proteins | sample 7454761 | NCBI WGS metagenome assembly JACCEB01 (sample SAMN15323454, study PRJNA562643) | freshwater metagenome | isolation source: river surface water | place: USA:Blue River Watershed | collected 2017-08-18 | reverse complement strand
GCTATTAATTACAGAAAGTTTGGTGCTTCGTCTATCAAATACACAATGTTTAATTTAATAAAATTAATTCGGGATAACGACATTTCAACACTAGGATCAAATCTAACCAATGAAGTAGAACGAATACCAGAAACTTGGGCTGGAATTTCAGATTTTGCATTGCACCAAATGAATGGAAAGTTTGTAAAGCATTTACTAGCCCGTATTAGCAGTCAATTAGACAATCTTGTTGGGAAAGACACAACTTATGCCACTTATCACCATCCGAACGGGAAACAATTTGAAATTGAACATATTTGGGCAAATAAATTTGATCAACACCGCGATGAGTTTGACCAATTAACCGATTTTCAAAGATGGAGAAATTCTATAGGGGCATTGCTGTTATTGCCTCAGGGTACTAACCAATCTTTCAACAGCGATAAGTATGAAGATAAAATAGAGCATTATTTGAAAGAAAATACCTTTACTCAAACGTTGCACCCAACATATTACGTTAAGAATCCTAACTTTTTAAAATCAGAACAAATTCAGGAATTGGCATTTAAGTCTCATCCAGATTTTAAGAAAAAAGACATCTCTGAAAGAATCGCGCTCCTTCAAAGACTTTGTGAACATATTTGGTCTGTTAAATATTTTGAACAGGTTAATTTTGAATAAATAACACCACATGAAATTTGGATTCCGCATACCGTCCCTCAAGAAAAGAAAAATGACGAATATTTTTAAGCTGGCAGTTATTATAAATAACAACCCAACACAAGTATGAAAAAACCCATTGCAATTTTAACCTTCACAATTTGTGCCAACTTTTCATTGGGACAAAATGCGTTGGTTAAAGATGTTGACCTTGATGGTAAAAGTGATACAGTTTACATTGATGCTAAAAAATCAACAATAGTTTGTGTTTTATCGTCAATGAATTACAAACCTGTAGCAAGTAAGCCAATTGAAATATTGAATGAAACTTCTGGAATTACCGAAACAAAAAATGGCTTTGAATTTTTCAATTCCTGGATGAGGGCTGGATATAAAAATCAATTCAGATATAATTCCAAAACTAAAAAAGTACAACTCATTGGAATGAGTCGGTATGAGTTCGGAAATGCTGTACATGATGGAAGTGGAGAATCCAGTGTGAATTTATTGACTGGCGATTATATTGGAAATTGGAACTATTTTGATATTGGGACAGATAGATTAGTTAAAATACCAACGATTAGCAAAAAAATGAAATTTAAACCAATCAATTTAGAAGACTTTTCAGAGGATACCTACTTCAACTATGCTGATACATGTGCCGAATTATACAATAGACAAAAGGAAATTAGCTTGAAATAAACATAACCGCTGCCAACAGCAAACTAACCAGCAAGCGCTGATTTTCGGCATGTGTAAATCAGTATGCATTCTGTCATTCTTTTTACATTCAAATTGATTCATTGAAAAATATAGGATTTAAATTATTCTAAAATCATCAGCAATATTCACTATTTTTGACCAACTCTATACAAGAAAACATAGACAAAATGCTGGATATCAATTTTGAAGAATTAAGAAAACCTCAGGACCTAGTACAACGCCATATTAAATCTGCGTTAAGAGACGATAATTCTTTATTGTAAAATTGAAAAAAGCATATAAATATTATAACATCAATTGAATTAACAATATGGCACTACCTATTAATATTGATGAATTGGTTCATGGAAGTACAATTGAATGGGAACGACTTGAACTAAAAAAAGGCTGGAATCCCGAAGTTGTCATTCATTCAATGTGTGCCTTTGCTAATGATTTACATAATTGGGGCGGTGGTTATATTATTGTTGGAATTGAAGAAAGTGAGGGACTTCCTATTCTTCCTCCGTTTGGACTTCAGGAAGATCAAATTGATTCTATTCAAAAAAAAATAATAGAGCTTGGTTATCAAATCCAGCCGAATTATTTCCCAATAGTACAGCCATATCAACTAGACGGAAAACAAATTATTGTTCTTTGGTGTCCTGCTGGCGATAATCGTATTTATACATCTCCATCATCATTGGGCAATAATGCTGGAAGTAGAGAAGCATATGTGCGTGTTGGCTCAAACAGTATTATTGCAAAAGGAGAGACATTAAGGCGTTTACAAGAATTAACAGCGCGCATTCCCTTTGATGATAGAATAAATTATCAGGCAAGTATTAAAGATTTAGATTTAGGTTTAATTCAAGCACATTTACAAGAAGTAAAAAGCGATTTATATGAGGAAAGTAAAACCATGTCGTTTGAAGATTTATGTCGTGCATTACTTATTGCGAAAGGGTCAAATGAAGATGTGCGTCCTGTAAATGTTGGATTGCTTTTCTTTTGCAAAGAACCCGAACGTTTTTTCAATAGATCTTGGATCGAATTAGTTTGGCATAAAGATAATACAAGCACAAACTACAAAGAGCATTATTTTAAAGGACCGTTGCAAAAACAATTACGTGACACATTATCATTTTTGCAGACTAATATAATTTCTGAACAAGTTATAAAAACTGCAAATAAAGCGGAGGCCGTTAGATTCTATAATTTCCCATATGCTGCAGTTGAAGAGGCATTATCAAATGCTGTATACCATAAAAGTTATGAACTACCGAATCCGATTGAAATACAGGTTTGGCCAGATAAAATTGAAATATTAAGCTATCCAGGTCCCGTGCCACCTGTTAATTCTAGCATATTAAAAACGCATAGACGCATTGTTGCTAGAGAATACAGAAATCGGCGTATTGGCGATTTCCTAAAAGAGCTCCATTTGACTGAAGGACGAGGTACTGGCTTCCCAACTATTTATAATGCAATGGCCAACAATGGTTCTCCAGCTCCATCTTTTGAAACAGACGAAAGTAGCACATACGTATTGGTTATTTTACCTGCTCACATTGACATAAGTAATGGAGCTAGTAACGGAGAAATAACGCCTATTTTCAAGGATTTACAAGAAATAATGGAATATGGTAACGGAGTTAGTAACGGAGCTAGTAACGGAGCTGGCCGCTCTGCTATGAATATTATTAGTAGCAATATTCATGACCGAGTTGCAGAGATGCTTGAAATATTGGAAACTAGAATGAAGCGTGCTGAATTATTTGACAAAATGGATTTAAGCAATCAGTCAAAAAATCGAGTTAAATATCTTGATCCATTAATTGAAAACAAGTGGGTTGCCGCAGAGTACCCAAATGAAAAAACCCATCCGAAACAAACATATACAACTACAACATCAGGAAAACGAATTCTTGAGTTACTGAGTATGACTTAAAAACAATGTTGAGCAATTGCAATTATCAAAAAAACATAGCATTAATCAAACGACTATGAAATACTACTATTCAACGTCCCTCAAGAAAAGAAAAACCACGAATATTTTCAATTCGGTTTTATTTATTTTTATGGCTTGCGGGATATTTGTTTTTGGGGGATGCGGCAATAGCGACGATTCGGGAACTGCCAAGAAAGCGGTGTACGTGAAGCCGAGCATCGATTCGAGAGGAAGATTCCGGAAAGGACATGTGCGGATGCCGGTGAGTACGAAAAAGAATGCCATTAAAAGTCAGAGTCGTTCAAGGTATTAGTACCATACTAGGGGCAAATACAGGCGAAAAAAATCTTAGGTTTAGACGATTTTTAGGGAGAATTGAGATCATTTTAATCGATTCAATCTATCCTGAATCATGGCTTTATACTGCTCTTTTAAATCATCACTTAAAAAACTCATATCGATCTGTTGCATCCATTTAGATTCAGATTTCTTCATTTTATTGAAAATATTTTCCTGTTGTTTTTCGTCAAGCTTTGAGGTATTCATTGCAGCAACAAAGTCTTGTTTTTTTAATTTCTTCTTTTTCCCATTAAGACTAAGTGCCATTTCTTCATCATCGGCAGGATTAACCAACGAGGTATTGACCAAATCGTAGGATGGTGACAAAACCATCCCCAAACCTGGTTGCTCCAATAATGAAAAATTCTTTAAGTGCATATCCGCATTGCCAGTTAAAAAAGAAAACAACACTATCTCAAAGAAATTCACCACATCTAAACCTGATGTGGTGGAATATTTTTGAATGGTTTTGGCAATTTGTTCATAGCTTCCATGATATTTATCTTCCGTGAGACGTTCTGTTAATTGACACATATCCTCCATTGCTAGCTTGCTTTTTTTAACTCGATCGACCCGTTTTGTGATATAAGCGAGATTACCTGAAGATAACCGAATTAAACTATGCGGTGCTGTTTTTATTTTTGCGATGTTTGCCAAATGCATTGTAACATCTTCTACTTCGGGTAGTTGTGGATATGATGTAGTCGGTGGTTTTAATATATAGCCACCCCAGAGTCCAACGATAGTGAATCTTTTTCCTGCTTTCACCTGATTGTTGTTGGTTATGTGTAATGATAATTTGGCCTGCACTCCGGTTAATGATGTCTGGCTTTGAATTACTTCCTTCGCCAATGGCTCTAAATCGGATTCTGAATACGGTAAATCTGGCGGCAATGCCTGTCCAAATATTTTTTTTGAGCAGGAACCATGAAAATCCATTTCATTTCCTGACAACGGTAGGTAGCAAAATAAACATCTGCTCATGGTTTTCCCTCCTCTTTTACTGCCTCAATACCTATTGCTCCAATGCAATCTTTACAACAGGCCAATAGTAAACCCATACGGTCTCGTGGATTTAACTTCCAATTTTTTTCAGCGATATCCAACAACCATCCCTCAGGGATTAACCCATCAAAAAATGGGAATAACACATTGGATGTATAAATAGCTTGTCTCATTGGCAGGGTTAAACTTACCGGTTTAGCATCTATTTTGTTCAAATAGTCTTGGGCATATTCAAAATGATACCCGTTATCATCTTGGGTAAGCCAGCCTGCGACTTGCGAATCCATTTTTACGACTGCCTTCCTCATTGTTTATCTTCTTTTTTCTGAGGGACAGGTCCCACTTCAGCCCCAAATAAACTGAGCACTTGGTTTACTTTATCGATGCGCAAACTCTCCTTCCCTTGTTCTAATTCACGAACAAAACGCAATCCCACACCCGCCTTTTCGGCCAATTCTGGCTGAGTTAGTTTCACAGATTTCCGCTTTTCCTTTACAAATTGTGACAGTTCCATTTTATACCCTTTAAGGTACAAATATAAACAAAAGCCAATTAATTATACCCATTAGGGTGTAAAATATTCAACAAATAATCAAATTACACCCTTTCGGGTACAAATAAAAGCATTTCATAAATTTTATACCCGTAAAGGTATAATTTAGAATTGATCAAAGATTCAGTTGAATTTGGGATTTGGATTCCTCTCACAACTCATTCACAGAAATAATTTCAAGACTCAATTTATCTAATTCAACGATGAAATTTTTAACCTTTTTTATGATAAAATCTTGAACACTTGTGAATTCAACCCGTACTGTAATTTTATCTGTTTCCAAGCGAAATTCCCAATTCGACTGCCTAGATAAAATCGTGTAGTTTAAGGATGTGTCGAAGTAGGATTCGAGGGATTTCATTATCTTATTTTTCACATGATATCCCTCAATATTTTTAAATGATGAAAATTGCTGTGTTAAAACTTTGGTTTGCGTTTTAAAAATGGTGTCGGCTTTTCCCACGCCATTACCCGTATATGGATATGGATATCCGAAATATATAAAATTGGTATCAGCGGATAAAATCTCGCACCTTTTACCCATAACTTTCTCTTTCTCCCGATTTCGCATTCTCCTTTGAAAAAAATCATTAACCGAGAGCTCTACGGAATTAGAAAGGTCGAACTTTTCCAATTGGGGATACAATTTTAGTCCTGTCAATTCCTGCTGTGAATAGCCAGAGGCAAATAGCGGAAGAAGTCTTAAGAGGTTCTCCTACCCTGCGCTGAATGTTTCGTTTGAGCGGTTGTTGAGCTAAAAAGAAGGACCAATTTAAATAGATTGACCTGGGGGAGATTCCAAAATCACAACAAAATCCATACCTTAATTTAGGTATTTTTTGGCAATATTTAGGGTTTTGGGGTGTAAATATGAAATTTAACCTACAAAATAATTTCGAGAATTTATATTTGTGTATACAATAGATACCTCACACAAATATGAAAAAAATCTTACCACTAACGTACTTAATATTTCTACAAATCAATCAAATCTTTGGTTTTTGTGCAATCAATTGGGAAGGTTCCCCTTGCGCAGGAAATTCATTGAGGTTCAATGGTTCTCTATCTGGCACAACTCATGATTGGATATTTGAGGATGCAACAGGCAGTAAATTTACGAGTTCAGGTAATATAAATGTGAATTTTGCATTTCTAAAAGATGGCGCTTCAAAGGTGACTTATATCACCACTGTTAATGGGTCAAAATGTACCACTTCTCTCAACATCAATATCAAACAAAGTCCTAAAATTAGAATTAAACTCACAACACTTCAAACTCAATGTTTTGAGAATAACTCTTTTTGTTTTTCAGACAGTAGTTACAACCCCAATGGTGCTAAAATTAAAACTTTGAAATATGAGATTTCGGATGGACAAATATTTGAAAATAATATAGCTTCAAACATAACGAAAAGTCAATTTTGCTTTTCGTTGAAGAATCAAACCGGTGGAACATATAATGTAAAATATAAAATTATCGATGAAAATGGTTGTCAAGATACAACAATGCTGAATGGCGCTATTATTGTGAGAGGTAAAATTGGTGCGTCATTTAGCAGCAACAAACCAGTTGCCTGCGATTCAGTGATGGCTACGATTAAAAATAAAAGTTTAATCTTACAAAAAAATGTAAAAACAATTACATGGAATTGGGGCGATGGCACAACGGATATAACTTGGGGCCCAGACATTACGCATTGGTTTCGTAAAAAGGGAGTGTTTAATAGTCAATTGATTATTCAAACTATTGACGGTTGTATAGATACTTTTAAAATGCAGGGAACTGCTACAGTCTATAAAACAACGGTTAAAATAAATTCTGATAAAGATTCCACCTGTATTTCAAATCCAACTGTGAAATTTTCTGTTGATGAAATTCCATCTAGTCCATCTGGTTTATTATGGAACTTTGGAGATCCAAATTCTGGGCCTCAAAATTCTAATAATAAATCTTGGTCTCCTGAACATTCATTTACTGGCTTGGGTCCTTTCTTAATTAAATTGACCGTCAATAATACAATTTGTGGAACCAAAAGTTATTTTGATACTGTAACAATTTTAGGGCCATCCTCAGCCATAGAATCGGCATTTCAAAGAGTTGCAGATTACGAAACTTACCAATGTCCTAAAGATGTTATGGACACTGTTCATTTTAGAAAAAACCTATCCACTTTTTACCACAACGACAAGAACTATACCGACGACGATAGTATGTTTTACAAAAACGGAACAAGAGTTATCGGGCACAATTTCCAATGGTTAGATCCATCAACAAAGAAAAACCCTAAACAAATATGGCAAAAACCAATAAGGAATTCAGTCAATACGAGTGGGATAAAATCTGTGTATGCAGGAACAGAGGCTCCCGGTGGTGGATTTGATCCATTAAAAAGAGAAAGAGGAACAGCTGTGCGATTATGGGATTTCGGAGATAATTACGCTCCAAGATGTACAACGGACACAAGGATCAAGAAAAATATCAGAGTCAATTGTAACTTTACCAAAGATTCAACACCAAACCATTATTACAAATCATGGGACCAACTAATGTTGAGTCAATTTAAAAACACTCCAATGGAGGATGCACTTTTTATTGAAAGTACAGGGACCTGTAAAAAAGTAAATGTTTGGGCCGACAGTATTTTTTGGGTAGTTCGAGATACATATATTTTGGTTCCAAATTCAGTTTCAGATTTAAACGATCAAAAAGTCTCTAAGTATGTTGGAAATAAGTTGACAACATTTTGGAAAGAAAAAGGATTGAGAGGCATATGTGAGCGATATATTGAAAATTACGTCGATATTGCATTAAACACAGGAGATTCCGTTTACATCAATGGAGTGTTAAAAAAAGGTCCGACTACTTTTTCAGCAAAACCAGGGCAAACTTTAAATATCAAAAGTAAAACCGATAGTGCAACATTCTGGTTTACACCTTTCGTAGTTTTAGATACTATTCCAAATAATTTCTTAAAAATTCGTCAATCAAGGGGAGAAAATCCAGTTAAAATCACTTCTTTTAAACGAAAGCCTGCTGCACCATTAAAAATGGGTGTCGATTATTTCATTAATTTTAATCGATTTAGAGAATTATACTATGCAAAAATACCACAATGCAATGTTGTAAAATTAATACATAAAGAAACGGTAAATTCATTAAAATGCGAAAGCGAAGCTACTAAACAGTTATCGTTGATGCATGCTAACGCCGGTGGTGTAGGCAGTGGTATGATAAAAGACGCCGTTGAATGTCTAGGTAACGCCAATCCGTCCTATGGAGTGTCGTTTTTACTAGGTGGCTTAAAACCAGGTTGTACATTCTCCGAAATTAAAATCAATTATGATACAACTTGCGGTAATTCTGCAAGTAACTGGAATGAATTATCATCATTATCTCCAGGTGGTCGACCATTGTCCCCTCCTTTACCTTTTTGGAGCACAGGTTATCAAATTGCTGGAAATGTGCCCAACAAATATTCACATACTTACAATGCCAATGATGTTTGTGGCAAAAATGGCTGCGTTACCGTAGGAATTATAGTTGGGAACGGAATTGCAGCACCGGGTGGCAATAGTGCTACACGCCCATTGTGTTCAGACACTCAATACTATGCGAATTTTGCATGTTTTCCAATTATTGACCCAAGCTTCAAAGTCTTAAATATCAAACAAAACAAAGACGGCAACTACAAAATTTGCAAAAACAATTCAGTCATGATTAGTCCTTCCGCAAATAATTTATCTCAAATAAAAGATTTAAAAACAATTCGTTATGGAATAAGTACTGGAAATGCTGGGCCAAATTTCGCCAATTCATCAAATACTTATATACAAGAAGATTACCACCACAATCAAATTAAAGTTCCTGGCAAAAACCCTAATTATTTATACAATTATATTGTCATAACCAGAAGTAAAGATCAACCGAAACAAATTCCATGCTCACAAGATTGGGAGGATGGTCAATTAACGTTACTTAAAAAACCAGATACTATTTTTACATGTGAGTATAAAAAATTCAAATTGGCTGCGGATGTTTCAAAAGTTTGGGATAATATTAAAGTTAAACTAGAATCAAGAGGATTCGACCCTTATTCCCTGGCTGATACTCAAATTGCAAAATTGATATGGAATGGAAAAGGAATTATTGGAAATTCAACCTCTGGAGCTTTTGGTTGTATTGATACCGCTGGAATCGGACAAAATATTCAATATTACTTTGTACCCGACATTTCAACCAAAACTATTTTACATTATAGAGATAGCAGTCTTAGACCTGTTGATTTAAATACCTATTATGATCCATTTACAAAAAAAGTTAAAACGTCTAACGCCTACAAGTTTGATACAAAATGGTCTGGCTACCACATTTTATTTTGTAGTGTTGTTTCAAAAAATGGATTATGCGAACAATTTGCCGCTACACCGATTATCGTTGGATTTTCTAATAATCTGCGTTTGAGCGATAGTATTGTTCCTAAACGATATGGAAATGCATTGATTGCATCTACAGATTTTAGATACTTCTCAACGGATCCAATGAATTATGGAACTTGGGATTGGAAATATCAGTGGAATTCAGACCCGAATCAGAATCCTAATGGTTATGATTATTGGCGTGACCCGACAAGGATCAGTCGATCAGCAGCGGGTGATACCAATGTAGAAAGATTTACGCGCTGGGATTGGAACAAATCTGATGATAAATCTTCAACACCTTTTGGAGGTTCACCTTACGGTTTAACAGGAGTTGGAACAACAAATAATCCTTGGATTCAACTTGGCGGCGGCGGAATTTATTATCATAAAGATACAGGAGTGTATACTTTAAGAGTTGCATCGGCGGATTCAACAGGATGTAGAGATACCTCTTCAATAAGAATCTTTGTAACAGCGGCGCTTGCAAACTTTAAACTTACGGAATCTTATGAGGCTTGTAATAATACGTTTACAATGAATGACCAATCAAAGTTACTAGATCCATGTTCATGGGCTCAAAAGTCTTGCAATGGAGAAAAATCAGAATGTGATTTCATCAATCATTGGGAGATTCATTGGGGCGATAACACAATCGATACTTTTAACAGATCAACAAGTTCAGAAATTGGAATTCCGTACAGTGTGTCTCATTCTTATAAATCAAATGGATGGTATAAAATCATCTATAAAATTAGGACCCATAGAGGCGACTTTGATACAATGGCTAGATTTGTGAATGTAAAAGGAGTTAGACCAAAATTTGAATTTACAAACTTTTCGGGCAATGAAATCACAATTTGCCGTGGAGATGAAATTTCTTTCACCAACAAATCAGATTCAGCCTCGATAAATTCAGAATGGTCTTGGAATTTTGGAGATGGTGAATTCTACTTTGGTCCAGATTCAACTTGGTTCAAAAAAGCACCAAATAATAATCCTTACACTGTAGGATATTTTGTTGACACTGTGAAACACAAATTTTCAAAAGCCGGAACTTTTTACGTGACACTTCAACAAATTGACAGAGTTAAAATTTCTCAAACTGATTTTAGAACTTGCTCAAATATATTCCCTCAAGAGAATGGAAAATTAACATTCAAAGTAATTGTTAATGAAAATGATACAATTAGAGCTACTCTTACAAAAAACCATATTAATCCTGGTGATTCAATAACATTCATTGACTATTCTGACACAGGGTTTGACACATTTAAATGGAAATTCATTCATTTTGATAAAACATTAAATAAATGGATAATCGACAGTATTGTAACCTCTAATAAAACTTATGCACGACATTTTTCAGATACTGGAAATTACACTGTAGAGCATGATGCATATAACTCTTCGAATCCTTTAGTTTGTAAATCAAAATCACAGACATTGAATTTTAGAGTAGACAACAGTAAAACTGGTGTAACTCAAATTGACAACAATTTGGGAATATCAATTTCACCAAATCCTGTCAGAGATATCATGAGGATAAAATACACGAAAGAATTCAAATCTGTGAATTTCAGAATAATTGATTATTCAGGTAGGGTTGTTAAAACTGGGGTTTTAAGTCAGCAGATTGATATTTCGAGTTTATCAAGTGGCAATTATATCATCATTATTGGGGATATACCTTTGAAATTTATGAAAACACAGTAAACGTATTTTACTTGAGATAAATGTTTCATTATTTTTTGAGATTATTTCTATTTAATATTGTAAATAAGAATAAAATAGATCATTCGATCGAAATTATGAATAAAGAAAATGTACTGATACTCTCTAAAAATGATTAAATCAACATACTATTTAAAGTTAAGTTTACTCTTAATTCTTGGGATTATTTCATCAAAGCTATTTGCATCGCATATGTTTGGTGCAGATATGTCATACACATATTTAGGAAATTCTAAATACAAAATAATTGTTAGGGCATATCGAGATTGCCGGGGCATTAGCATGAGTACAATTGATTTCAAAGCCTTTGCGGGAACAAACGGAGGCAATGGATGTGGAACAGTTACCCCTGGTACTTTAACTCGAACCTCAATACGAGATGTCACACCAAAATGTTCTACTAGTTCAACCCCATGTAGTCCCACAAACACTTATGGCACCGGGCAAGGCATTGAAGAGCATATTTTCGAGTCGATTATTGACTTTAATTCATCTCCCTTGAACACGTTTGTAAATAAAAGTAGTTGTTGCGAAGTTACATTTTACATCAATCAATGTTGTAGAAATGGTGCCATTACAACAGGTCCAGCAGGGAATGATTTTTACACCACTTGTATGATCAATATTTGCAATCTCAAAAAAACGAAAATCAAATCGAATAACTCACCCATATTTTCTACAGAACCAACAGGTTTTTTATGTTGTAATGTGCCATGGTATTTTAATAATGGAGCCATTGATACTGTAGATTTTGATTCGATTTCGTATAAATTGGTCCGTGGATTAAATGCTATTCCTAACAACTCGGTTTCTTATACATCACCTTATACACAAGACTATCCAATGACTCCATTTTGCATTCCTGCAACAACGATCAAATGCAATCCTATTCCAACGGCCAATCCCCCAAGAGGTTTTTTCTTTGATTCAACCAATGGTAATATTATCGCAACTCCAACAAAATGTAATGAAGCGGCGGTATTGGTCATAGAGCAAACAGAATGGCGGCAAGATACTTCAACGAACGCATGGATTATCGTAGGTAAATCTCGGAGGGATATGCAAATATGGATATTGAATGATTGTGGTTACAACAGAGCTCCAACGATCAATGGAAACTTTAATACAGTAGTTTGTGAGGGAGATAAAATTTGCCACAAAATAAAAGTTAAAGATTCAACTTTTACGCCCTTTCAAGTTATACCAGATACAATTATTGGAAATTGGAACAATGGAATACCATCGGCAACATTTAAAGTTGTGAATAGTAAAAGCCGAGAAAAAGAATACGAATTTTGTTGGCAAACCAAAATTGGTGATGCAAGAACTCATGCATATATGTTTACGGTTACTGCTACAGATCAACACTGTACGCCACCAGTAATTTCATCTAGAGCGTTTAAAGTAAAAGTCAATCCAATTCCTGTAGCAAAAATTAAATCGCGACAGTTAACGTGTAAATTATTTGAATTCTCCACAATTGGCAATATAAGTGTAGACACATCAGCATGGTATATTCTTGATTATTATTCCAATAAAACTATCCATTATTCAAAAAGAAATAAGGATACAGTATCACTAAATCCTGGAAAATATATCATCAAACTAAAAGTAAAGAATCGTTTGTGCGCGAATCAAATAAGTGATACCATAAATGTGACAAATTATGTAAAAAATGATACTGTCTTTATCAATGCTTGTAATGTTTATTTCGATAAAAATCGAAAAATAACCTATACGAAGAACGCAATATACACAGATACTTTAAAAAGCGCCGATGGTCAATGCGATTCAATATATCGCGATAACTATATTCGAATCACGAAACTAAATGATTCTATTGATTATCAATTTCCATACCTGTACGCGAAAGATACTTCTGCCCAATTTTATGAATGGCTCGATTGCAACAACGCATATAAAAGTGTCATACCATCAACTTTAGATAGTATGAAATATTGGCCAAAAACGGGTGGAAGTTACGCCTTGAAAATTACAAAAAATGGATGTGTTGATACGAGTTTTTGCATTCAAATTTCAAGCAACTTGGTTGATAAAGAGAATATTTTTGCATCGTCTATATTCCCCAATCCTGTAAAAAACGATTTAAGAATTTTAGCAAATCAGCCAATGCTGGCCTATGAAATTATTGATATCCATGGGAAACTAATATTCCGTGAAAATGTAAATACAAAATTAATTATTTTGAACTTTAATCATTTTAATCGAGGTCAATATTTCATCAAAATATTTAATATTCAACAGCAGGTTCTAATTCATAAAGTAATCAAAGAATAAAGAACTTTGGGTGTTTGAAATACACTGATAATAGATGATATGAATTTCATAAGGAAACATAAATAAAAAACAAATTATCAAGATAATTGATGATTTATCGAATTTCAAAAATCATTTATACCCCATTTGCAATTATCCGTAATGATTTATTTAAGTGGACCTGCTGTTGGAATGTCCTACCCTTTTTGATTTCTTAAATTGAGGGACACCCACCCTGAGAGAATGTTATAGGTTTGGCATGAATATGAAAAATGAGGGGAATGTAAGAAAAACTGGCGCAATGCCAGACTGATTTGCAAGCTCCTCATATGCAAAGGGGTATTTGTGAAAAGCAAAAAACGATTTTAAACGGGAGTGCTTTTTGAGTTGAAACCACAACTCCCGAATTGGCAATAATGAGCTTTGGGAATTTGACAAATTACAAATGGCATCATTCATATACTTTGAATTAAAAAATACTCTAAATTAATCCGAACATTATTCTAAATATAATATAATTTACAGAAATGTTATTTTTGTAATATTTTGTTATTAAATGCAAATGAGTATGTTTGTATTGTGAAAGTAAACGAGAAACTTAGAGAATTAAGAGTGTTTAAAGGTCTTAGCTTCAATAAAATAAACTATGAAAAATAAAAGCATTCTACTATTTACCCTATTCATTATGATGTTTAGCAAGTCATTT
>JACCEB010964181.1_pt1 | contig 14323 bp, 11 predicted proteins | sample 7454761 | NCBI WGS metagenome assembly JACCEB01 (sample SAMN15323454, study PRJNA562643) | freshwater metagenome | isolation source: river surface water | place: USA:Blue River Watershed | collected 2017-08-18 | reverse complement strand
ATTGAATTCCTTGGTGGCTGTATATGCGAAGGAAATAGAGTCCGGGATTTGTGTTTGTTGGGATGTTGAAAGATTCTGAGGAAACGGACAAATGCGATTGTCCAGGAATCTCCCTGCCCATCGCATCGCACAGAATAACCGCCAAGGGCTTATTGCCAGAAAGGGTGATTGATTGTCCGGCCGTCACTGGATTCGGGAAAAACGACAGTGCGTTCGTTGTGGGGGTTGTCACATTGGAAGAGCATGGCAAACGGTTTATGTATTTCCAGATATCGTTGTTGAAGCCGACGGCCATGGACGCCGCCCCGCTGCCGCCAGGGGCATTTCCCATGCGAATCAGGACCAATTTCTGACTGGGCACTACGTTGATATACTGTCCGTTTTTCCCCCACGCGCAGTACATGTCATTGGGGGCATCGGGATTCAAGCTTCCCGGAAAACGAATTTGCGAACCGGGTGCCATAAAAGCGGACTTTCCGTTGAGCCAAGTGAGGTAGCCGTAGCTGGGGTTGATGGTTTGGCTGCTATTTGTTTGCTGTCGGAAGTAGAGCGTATCGCTCATGATGGTGGTGCCATTCCATTTGCCTTTGTTGAGCAGTAGAAGGCCAAAACGCGCCATGGTACGGGCATTTGAGAAGTACACATTGAGATAGCCAGCTTTCACAAAAAGGCCCTTCATGCCGATATTGGTGGTGAATTTTTTGGCCATGTATACATTGAGATTGCCGCCTGTGGCCCCTTCAATGACTTGGTCGAGCAGGGTGTAAGGTGCATTGTGATAGGCCCATCTGCTTCCTGCCGCAGCTTTGTAGGTAAGACAATTGGGATCGGTGCAGTCGGGGTCGGTACCAGCATCGTTTAATCCAGTGGTCATGGTGAGGTGATGCCATATTTTGATACTGTCTTCGCGGGCGCTGCTGAGTGAGCTCCAACCTGTTCCAAGGTATTTGTTTGAGGCGTCGCTGAGTTTCAGTAGGCCGTCTTGCTGCGCCAAACCAACGGTAAATGCGGTGAGGGTTTTTCCAGCGGATGCCCAATACCAAATGCTGTCTTGGGTGAAGTTGCCAAAGTATTTTTCGAGTACGATTTTACCGTCTTTGAGGATGATAAAGGCTTTGGTATTTTTCTGATTGAGGTAATTGTATAAACTGTCGATGTTGGCATCGCACCAACCCAAACTCTGCGGCGTTATGGTTTCCCAAGTACCCGTGTTGGGTGGAAAATAGGTGGTCTGCGCTTTGGCTTGTTTTGTGACAACCGCACTGAGAATGAATAGGGTTGTGAGCAGGGAGCGGGTGAGTGTTTTCATTGACTTGGCGATTTATTTACCGTGGTACTTGCGCGTTGAAGACGAGTTTTTTCATCAAAGGTTTAATGACCGATACCAATTTTTCCTGGTGTGAGGCATAGGGCATTCGCGCCGAACAAGATTTTGTTGTTTTCTTTTCGATAGGTGCTGAGCGCACGCAGGGGTTCATCGCCCCGCTCTAGGGTAAGGGGGTCAATGGTTGTAAGGATGCAACGGCTGCAGGGTTTGGTGATGTGAAATGTGGCCGTGCCAAGTTGGAATGTGCCAAGTGCGTCCTCTTCATGGGGCTTCAATTGACTCAGTACCACATTCGGTCGGAATCGTAACATATGCATTGCCTCAGTTTGGGGGTTGCTATGTTGGATTTTTTGGTTGAGCAACGCGAGGGAAGCTTCAGAAACGAAGAGGATGGGGTATCCATCGGCCAAACTTACTTGTTGTGGGTTGTTGTTGGGCTGGTATTTTGGGTCGATGGGTCTTTGTGATTCATCCGGCAGATACACCAAATACACCTCGCGCTGCAACTTCTCCGAAAACCATGCGCTGATGGGTGTTGGGGCGGCGAGTACCTGCACATGGTCGTCCCAAACTGTGGCTTCTCTCGCCCCATGCTCTTTTGGATTTAGCGATAATGGGATAGCCAGTGTATCACCCTGAAATGTTACGATGAACCCCGATTTGTCTGCGTTGTAGGCAAGATAAAATCTTCCCAGTTCGGGCGTCTGTCTTTGCGTTAAAAACCGGCCATCCGCCGAGATTAACATATACCTGCGATCGTGTTGAAGTCCGCGCATCCCCACTTTGGCCTCATTCAGCGATATGCCGCCCATGGATTTAATTGGGTAAATATAGATGGCGGTGATCTGAGGCGAAGGCATGTAACGTTGTTGATTCAAAAGTAAATGGAAGTTTTTGAGTAATTTGCTGCCGATGAAAAAGTTTTGTTTGTCGGCCCAAACTGGCCTCATGTTGTTGGGAAGTCTATTGAGTGCATTGAGTGGTTTCGCCGGGTCAGTGAAGAATCAGGCGTTGCATGGGCAACCGGGTGATTTGAACAAGATCATCGCCAAGTACAACATGCGGGGTATGCGCGCCGTTCGGCCAATTCCTTCAGACAGTCTGATATTTAAGCGTTTGTTTGATTTGTCTTTGACCGATGGCCATGCCTACAAGCGGTTGGGTGAGTTATGCAAAGGGGTGGGGCCGAGATTGAGTGGGTCTGACAATGCGGAGAAGGGGATTGTGTGGGCAGTGGATATGTTGAGGGGCTATCAATTTGATACAGTGTTTACACAACCGGTGATGGTGCCCAGGTGGGAGCGGGGTGATGTTGAGATGGTTCGTTTGTATTCAACGGTCTTGACCCAGCAATTAAAATCTGGCAAAACGGAACCCGATTATAACTGTGAAGCGTTTGTGGAGGCGAATCCATTGCCGAAGAAATATTATGATTTACAGGCTTGTGCATTGGGTGGTTCTGTCGGCGGCTCAGTGAAGGCTGCAGTTGTGGTGGTTAATAGCGATGCAGAATTGGAAGCCAAGGGAAAGGCGGGGTTGTTGAAGGATAAAATTGTCTTACTAAACCGTGCATTTGATCAAACGTTGTTGAATACTTTTCAGGCTTATGGCGGTTGCGTTAATCAGCGCGTGAATGGTGCGGCCCCCTGTGCACGGTTCGGTGCGATGGCTGTATTGGTGCGAAGCATGAGCAATCGCTGTGATTTACATCCTCACACGGGCGTGACACATTATGTAGATTCCGTGCGAAAAATTCCCATGATAGCCGTGGCAACGGCCGTAGCCGATTTGTTGGAGTCCGTGAGTGCTTCGGATCCCAAGCATTTGGTAGAAATTCGGCTGGATTGTAAAACTTGGCCAGATCGACAAAGTGCCAACGTGGTGGCGAGTACCAAAGGAACCGTTTATCCCGAAAAAATCATTGCCTTTGGCGGGCATTTTGACAGTTGGGATGAGGGAGAAGGTGCGCACGACGATGGAGCGGGTTGCATGCATGCCTTTGAGGCGCTTCGGTTGTTGAAGGAGATTGGTTACACACCCAAGCACACTTTGCGATGCGTTTTTTGGATCAACGAGGAGAATGGCTTGCGGGGTGGAACCGAATATGCGCGTTTGGCAGGGACATTGGGAGAGGAGCATGTTGCGGCTTTGGAGAGCGATCGCGGTGGATTCGTGCCCAGAGGCTTTGGGGTGGATTCGGCTTTTATTCCGAAGTTGGCAAAATACCAGCGGTGGTTGGATGCCTATGGGATTGGGGAGATCGAGCGCGGTGGTGGTGGGGCCGATATTGGTCCACTGAAAAAGGTGAACCCCAACACGGTGTTTGTGGGGTTCATTCCTGATTCACAGCGGTATTTTGATGTGCATCACGCCGAAACCGACGTATTTGAAAATGTGAACAAGCGAGAATTGCAATTGGGTGCAGCGGCAGTGGCGGCGATGATTTATATCCTTGATCAGGAGTTGGATTGAGGTTAGATTGAAAAGATTCTCTTCATGAGAACCCATTTTTGTCCAGGTTGTGCAGTTGGTATGGCCTGCTGATATTCCCACATCAGTTTTTCCCAAGCTTGCACTTTGGGGTTTTGCGCGTCTGTCAGCGCTTTGGTCTCAAAATCAAAATCGGGGGTTGTTTCAAGAATCATGGTAAGTCGGTTTTCAATCCGATAAATATCGCATCGCACAATCCCTGAGGATTTAATACTTTCTATGACCTCTGGCCATACGGCTTGGTGATGTGCTTCGTATTGGGCGATGCGGTGAGGGTCGTTTTTTAGGTCGAGGGCTAACGCGTATTGAGGCATGGGTTTAGGCAAGTGTTGGGCTGATGCGTTTGGCAAAATAGGTCACTACCGCGAAGCAAAGTACGGGAACGAGGTAGGCGTATTGAAGTCCGAATTGATCAGAGATCGCACCCATCACCAACGGAAAGAAAGCACCGCCCACTATGCTCATGATCAGCAGTGAGGAGGCCATGGGAGGGGCATTTTTGAGCGATGATAGGGATAAGCTGAAGATGGTTGGGAATAGGATGCTCATGAAAAATTGCAAGGGAATGAGTAGCCAAAATCCGGTGGGACCGCCATTCAATGCCACGGTTGTGCTGATGGCTGCAGCAATGAGTGCTGTACCCAACAGTAGTTTTGTGGGGGCTATCCATCGCATCAAAAAGGTACCGGTAAATCGACCCAACATAAACAACAGCATGCCGATGGAAAGTCCGGTTGCCCCAACAGAACTGCTCACATTTCCGTAGGTTGTGGCATATCGAATGAAGAAACTGCCCACACCCACTTGCGCGCCCACGTAGCAAAATTGGGCGAGGATGCCGAGGTTGTAGGGTGTGGTTTGCAACAAGGTTTTTATCTGTTGCCATGCGCTGGTACCGGGTTGTAAATAGGGTTCGCTTGGGTTGACGAAGTTGGGAGAACCGGAAATTGGATTGGTACTCTCTGGATCGATTTGAATCTTTGGTCTTCGGAGGAGGCGTGAAAAACCGATGGTTATCATTGCCACAACAACATAGGGCATAAACAGTTGTTCGCCTCGAAATGCGAGCCACTCAGCGCTGCTTGCCGTTTTGCCGGTGGTTTCGATGAAGTGGGCCAATTCCTCTTCACTGCCAGCAAATAGGGCCATTCCGCCGAAAAAAACCGCGAGTGTGGCGCCGAGACCATTGAAAGACTGGGCCAAATTCAATCGGGTAGTGGCTTTTTGTGGATCGCCCAGCAGGGTTACCAAAGGGTTCGCCGCGGTTTCAAGAAAAGTGAGTCCTGCCGCCATCACAAACAAACCCAACAAGGCCATGGCATAATTTTGTTGAGATCCAAATATGCCAACGATGGCTGCACCCACACCGAAGAAGTACAATCCAAGGGTGATTGCTTTTTTGTAACCTTTTGATTTGATGAAGGCGCCTGCTGGGAGGGCAAAGGCAAAATAACCGATATAGAAGGCGGAGTCGACCAGGGCCGATTGAAAATCACTCAGTATACAAACTTCCTTGAGTACTGGAATCAACAGGGGGTTGAGGTTATGGGCGATGGCCCAGAGGAAGAAGAGTGCGTAGATATATCTCATGGATTTGAGGTTTGTAGGGTTGGAGCGGGTTCAGTGTCCCGCCCTTCTGATTTTAATTTGTAGGGTGTTTGGTATGGGTTTTTCGGCGAATAAGACGAGGTATCCGCCGCCTCCGGCGCCGGATAATTTGTGTCCGAGCACCCAAGGGTGCATCGCATAAATTTCGTTGATGGTTTGATTGATGTGCTCGGATGTCATGTTTGGAAACATGGCAATTTGTGCCTCGAAAGAGGCTGTCATGGCTTGTCCAACTGCCACCGCATCTAGATTTCTTGATGCCGTGAAGAGGTTTTGGGCGGCGGCGGCCAAGGCCGCCGCCGCCTCACTACCCACCCGCGTGTTTTCCAAAACCGAATACCCCAGGGCACGCTCCCCGAGCGGCCATAACCAAATTCGTTTTTCTAAAAATTGTAAAATCGCTTCGCCCCACTCCGATCTAATTTCTTGGGGCCAGTATTCCCCGCCCCCATAATTCAACCAATTCAATCCGGGGTACACAATGCCAATCGCGTCCTGCGACCCCGCAACCTCCGCCGTGCCCGGTGGATTTTCAAAACAAAACAAAGTCTTTGCCAAAACTTCGCGGTTTCCATCCGGAATTGTATAGTTCCACAAGGCCTTGGCGGCGTTGCGGGTGCTGCTCGACATACCGCTTCTGGCATTGAAATCGTGTGTGGGTTCCACCGAAATGGTAATCACCGGTCCGCTCGCCAACCCATTGACAAACGGCTGGTCTAACCATCCACCCGCCAAATCCAACCGAAAAGGGATGTCGCACACCGTTCTCAATGCCGTGGTGCTCCGAGGGGGTAAATGGTTCGCCGGTATGCGGTCTAAAACCACATATTCAATGCCGCGATCTGCCATCAATGCTCGTTTGGCTTGTGAATCGCCATCGGCGTTCACCACAAAAACATCGGGCTCAATCTCGCTCAACTCAGGCAAAAAGTCCAAATGGCCATCGCCCCGACTCACCCTTGCCTCAAACACACAATCCAACGCCTCGAGGCAATATTTTCGTTCAGCTTGGTTGACCACTGGGTAGCGACCTTTCAAAGAATACACCGTTTCGTCACTCCCGATACAAGCATAGACCTGTCCGTATTCCGCCGCCGTTTTCAAAAAGGCGATGTGACCGCTGTGCATCATATCAAAGCATCCCGAGACCAAAACTTTCCGCATATCCAATTTCCGTGGTAAATTGCCCGCAAAATATGAAATCTCTGCGGTATTCGATGGTTTTTTTGGCAGTCTTGGGATTGCACGATGCTTTGAAAGCACATCCCATGAAGGCTCATGCAACATCGCCCAATGACACCCTCGCACCCAAAATGCAATGGTTCGCTGATGCGAAATTGGGCATCTTCATCCATTGGGGTATCTATTCGGTGGATGGGACAACGGAGAGTTGGAGTTTTCACAGCCGACAAACCACCTATCCCCAGTATATGTCGCAGTTGCAGCGCTTTGGTGCTGAAAAATACGATCCCAAGGCCTGGGCCGCCCTCATCAAGGAAAGCGGAGCCCAATATGCCGTGATTACCACCAAACACCACGATGGTGTGGCGATGTATCCCACCCAGCACTTGACCCCGCCTTCGCCTTGGAGCAACAATGCCCAAGAACCCTTGTCCTATCCCAAAGGCAAGAAGAAAGTTTCGGAGACCTACTTGTGGAATCCCAAATACCCTTTGAGTGTGATGGATCAGTCGCCCATTTTATTGAATGCACCAGCGCGTAAGGATGTCATGACTCCCTTGGTGACCGCCTTGCGCGCGGAAGGGCTCAAATTTGGGGCCTATTATTCTTTGCTGGATTGGTCGCACGGAGACTATCCCGGTTTTTTTAAGGATCAAGGACGGTACAAGATTGACGGTGCCGATACATTCCGATGGCGAATGTTTTTGGAATTTATGCACGGTCAAATTGGCGAACTCAGTCGTTTGTACAACCCCGATCTGTTTTGGTTCGATGGCGACTGGGAACACAGCAATGCGGAATGGAATGCGGCCAAAATTCGAAGGGATATTCTCAGCGTGAACCCCAATGCCATTTTGAACGGACGATTGCAGGGCTTTGGCGATTACGCCACACCTGAACAAAATATGCCGATTGCCACGCCGCTGTTGATGGGTAGCGATGGCAAACTGCACAACGCGCCTTGGGAGTTGTGCCTGACGAGCAACGACAATTGGGGATGGCGACCGAATGACACAATGATGAAATCAACCAACGAGGTGATTCGCATTTTTGCTGAGTGTTTGGGGATGGGAGGGAACCTGTTGTTGGATATCGGTCCCAAAGCCGATGGCAGCATCACCCCGGAACAGACCAAATTGCTGAAGGAATTGGGTCGGTGGACGAGCAAGCATGCGGAGGCCATTTACGGCTCCAAAGCGGGTTTGCCATTGGGGCATTTCTATGGGCCCAGCACCATGAGCAAGGATTCTACCATCCTTTACTTGTTTGTTACGCAGGTGCAGGGTATGTCGAGGGAAGACAAATACATCGAGGAGGAAGAACTGGAGGATGCAATCAATGAGGTGTTGGGAAAGTCGGGGGATGATGCCATTGAAATAGATGGGGGTTGTGGCATGACCGCTTCAATCATGGTAAAAGGCTTGAGAAATGAGATTGAATCGGTTCGGGTGTTGGGGACGGATTTTGTGATCAAGCCAAAAGTGGTGGGTAAAATTTCATGGAGTTCGGTGCCAGGTACCGTTTTTATGGATGTGCCTTTTGATGCGCTGGACGAGCAAGTTACGGTGTTGAAATTGAAACTGAAAGGACCTTTGCGCTTGTACGAAGGACAGGGGGGCTTTCACTAAACGATAAATCATGAATATACAATTTAGGATGAATCATGGGATTTTGTGTGGTTTGCGAAGTGTATCGCTGGCTATCCTGGGTTTGATTTTTTGGGGCGATGCCCGGGCACAAGAGCACCATTTGCAGAAGTATTATCCGCCCACTGATACCTTGGTGCAGCAGAAATTGGCGGCCTGGGGCGACATGAAGTTTGGGTTGTTGATGCATTGGGGACCCTATTCACAATGGGGGATTGTAGAGAGTTGGAGTATTTGTCCGGAAGACGAGGGATGGTGTGAGCGTCGCGGGCCGTATGCCCAGAATTATTTTGAGTACAAGAAGGCCTATGAGGGGTTGCAGAATACATTCAATCCCGTGAACTTCAATCCGGAGAAATGGGCCTCCGCGGCCCGCGCCGCCGGCATGAAATACATGGTGTTCACCACCAAGCACCACGATGGGTTTGCCATGTTCGATACCAAATACTCGGATTACAAAATCACCTCGCCCAACACGCCATTTCATAAGAATCCTAGGGCCAACATCGCCAAGGAAGTGTTTGAAGCCTTTCGCAAGGAAGGGTTGTGGGTGGGGGCCTATTTCTCAAAACCCGATTGGCACTGTCCATGGTATTGGGATCCGTATTTTCCACCGATGGACCGCAATCCCAATTATGATTTGGAGCGATACCCTGAGAAATGGGATAAATTTCGGCAGTACACCACGCATCAGATTGAAGAATTGGTGCGCGATTACGGCAAGATGGATTTGTTGTGGTTGGATGGCGGACAGGTGCAGCCGGCATCGCCAGGTTCAGGGTTGTGGAAAGGGAAGGTGATCAACCAAGACATCAAAATGGATGACATTGCAAGGATGGCGCGTGGCTATCAGCCCGGTTTGATTGTGGTAGACAGGGCGGTGGAAGGACCGAATCAAAATTATTTGACGCCGGAGCAGCAGATTCCCACCAAGCCTTTGAGTTATCCTTGGGAGACTTGCATGACGATGGGGGGTAGTTGGAGTTATGTAAAGAATGAAAAATATAAACCCTTGGATGAAATCATCCACAATTTGTGTTTGATTGTATCGCGGGGTGGGAATTATTTGTTGAATATCGCACCGAGCGAAACAGGGGAATGGGACAGTGCGGCCTACTTGCGATTGGAAGAGATTGGGGCATGGATGAAAGTGAATGGCGAGGCGATTTATGGCACGGAGCCCATCGCTCCTTATTCGCAGTGGAAATATAAAGCGCAGGAGTGGATGTTTACTTCTAAATGGGAGAATGGGGAGTGGGTGGTCTATGCGATTTTGCGAGGGAGTTACGATCTGGGTAAAACGGTTAATTTGGATTTGAGTGAATTGGCCAAGGAGTGGTCAGCAAGAAGGGATTCTAGTCTGTCGGCCGATGTTGCGATGAAGGCTGTGTCGGGTTGCAGGGTACAGTTGCTGGGATATAATATGAAAGAGGAAAAATTGTCGGTATTGGGCGAGCAGAATTTGGCGCTTCCCAAGGAGGTGGAGTATAAAACCAGAAAAATAGAATCTGTGGGGCCGCGGGGCAGTAGAATTATTAAACCGGAATCATACCGCGACATGCCCGCGGCGTTGGTGTGGAAATTGCGTTTTGAATAGCGGGAACGCGAAAGGTCAACACCCCCTAAAACAAAAAAGGCCTCGTCCGAGACGAGGCCTTTTTTGAAGAAGATGTTTGTGATTATCCTGCGTTACTTACGTTTACTGCATTTAAACCTTTCTTACCGTCTTTCAGTTCGAAGTTAACGGTATCGCCTTCGCGAATCTCGTCTCTCAAACCGGTTACGTGTACGAAATACTCTTGACCGTCTTCGTTGTCGATGATGAAACCATAGCCTTTGCTGTGGTTGAAGAATTTAACAGAACCTGTTTTCATTAATTGGTATTTAAAATTTATAAAATAATTGAGTGGGCAAGATAAGTAGGTTTTTTAGATAAACAACCTTTTTTGATGATTAATTCAATAAAACAAAGGGTTTTTTGCGATTATGCAGCTTGACCCAGTGATTTCATGTATCGGATGTGTGAACCGACTGCATAAGTGAATGTGGGCATTTCGTTGTATTTCACATTGTATTTTTCACACAATGGAACCAAAATCTTGTTCAAAGCAGGGTAATGTACGTGGCTGATGTTTGGGAACAAGTGGTGCTCTGTTTGAAAATTCAATCCGCCCATGAACCAAGTGGCAAACGGTGATTTGGTAGCAAAGTTATTGGTTGTCATCACCTGGTGGATTGCCCATTCGTTTGGAATGCGCTCACCATTGGTGTCGTATTTCACGCCATCCTCAAAATGCAAGTCTTCCACGGCATGAGCCAATTGGAATACCAAACTCAATACAATACCCATAGAAATTTGCATCGCCATGTAGCAAGCAAAACCCCAGCCAATTCCCAAAAAATATAGTGGTGCAACCACATATAATAGTGTGTAGCAAACTTTCGCTGTCCAGAAAATCAAATGCTCTGTGAAGGACATTTTGGGCATGGGCTGCTCGTTTACAGCTTTGTTGAAGTACTTCATGAAGTCATTGGCATACATCCAAAAAATGATTGAAATGCCGTACAGGAAGAACATATACAAATGTTGGTTTTTGTGGTAAGGCTTGAAAGGTTGCGATTCGCAGTGACGCAATATGGGTGCTTTGGCGATATCGTCGTCCAAACCGTCAACGTTTGTCCAAGTATGGTGTAAAGTATTGTGCTTGAACTTCCAAATGAACGCATGACTACCCATCAAGCCCAGGGAGTTTCCGAACAATTTGTTTACCCAACCCTTGGATGAGAACGCACCATGACATGCATCGTGCATCACATTGAAGCCCGTGAAGGTGTGCATCTGACCAATCAAAACGAACAACAAAATGCTTCCCCAAATCGGCATAGGAATACCCACTGCCGGAATGTTTAATGCCAAAACCAATAAGATGGGCGTTACAATGATGGCAAAAGCGGTTTTGCTCCACAATAGCCAATTGCCATTTTTTGAAATTTTGTTGGTGGTGAAATATGCATCAACTTGCGATCTCAGTTCATTGAAGAAATCGTTGCCGTTGTTGGTGAATTGTAAAGGTTTGGTTGCCATAGATGATTTGAACAAATTAACGCCAAAAATGCCAAAAATTCGTCACCATAGCATCACTTAGTGTAAAATTAACACGTTTTATAGTGCAATTCCTACACGAATTCCCGGATTCGCAAATAACTTGAGACCTTGGTTTTTTCCCATAGGGACGGTTCGTTGATCGGTAATGTTCCCATTATTTTGTACCGTAACATGGCTATTGCCAAAGCTCTGATATAGAAAACCATAGCCCACCTCTGCGCCGATGAAGAGTTGTTTTCCCAAATAGAAATCTGCACCGAAAATCATGTTTGCACCCACGGATACGGATTTTTTCGTGGTGGTGTTGAATGTGCCTCCTTGGGTGAATGTTTGACCATTGGTGGAATTGGTCAAATTGTATTCGTAAAATGACTTCCCCAATACCAATTCGGTGCCCCAATACGGCGATAACCGACGGGTTGCAACGAGGTGTTTTTCGAAGCCCGGAGCGATGAAAATACTGCCTTCTTTGATGCTTCGTTCCATGTTGCCCATGCTCCCAACGATGACGGTGGTTTCGTTGTTTTGGGTGGCCAACAAACGAAGGCGTTGCACCATTCTGTCTGAACTGAATCTACGGATTTTTATGTCATTCAACCCAAATCGCAACGCATTACTTCCGGTTTGCGCATAAAATGTGGCTTCTGTACTCCAGTTGCCTGCTTGGGGCTTGATTTGGGGTTCGGTTTGCGCTGCCAATGCAGTGGTGGAAAATGCGAATACGGCTGAAATCAACAACTTCATGCTTCGAATATCTTGGGTTTGTGGCGAATTATTGATAAGACAGGGGAGAAAGTTGTGGACAGGCATCGCCACGAAAGCCGGAAATTTGTCGTGTGAATGCAAAAACTTGGACACTGACCATGTTGTTGGGCTTGATGCCTGTTTTTGCAATGGCCCAAACGGATGAAGAGGATTTGGGCAATCCCAATCCCACAGATACAGTTGCTTGGAATTTGAAAGACAGCATTCGAACTGCTTTGGTCACAGCCCCCTCCTACAGTATGTGGTTTGATTCGCGCAATTCCTTCATCTCTGCGGATCCTGTGAATGTTTTTGGATTGCGGTATGGCTTGAGTTGGGGTAAGATTTCCGCGTATACGGGCTATTATTTTACGACCTACAATCAAGGCATTGCGGGCGATTCCATCAAATACAAGTTCAACTACTTGAGTAGTACCTATGAATATCGTTTGTATAAGACCCACAGATTTTCCCTCACGGGGTTTGCCCAGTTGGGTGGCGGTATTCGCACGGTTAATCACCTCACCAACAACAATATCGCCAACAAGCAACAGTTTTTCATGCCCATAGAATTTGGGGCGTATGGTTCGGTGCGATTTCTTCGCTACTTGGGCGTGGGTGGTGGTTTGGGTACACGCATCGCGCTGTTTCCCGGAGGACGGAACTTCTCTGGCCCTATTTACTACTTGGGTTTTACCGCGTTTCCATGGACATTCTACGAGGATGTTCGACGTAAAGCGAAGAAGCACGGCATGAATTTGCCTTGACCCAATGCTTCGTCGAGTGGTGAATTAATTCGGTTTGCGATTACTTTTTCTCAGCGGCGGCCTTTTGGGCACGTTCCTCATCGAGATGCTTCAGGAATTCCACCATTTTGTCTACATCGATGCGGTTGGCTACGATTTTGCGGTCTGCATCCAACACGTAAATGGTTGGAGAGGCCACAACATAATAACTGTAGAGTGCATCGGCGTATTTTTGGCTTTGGACTTCGCCTCGAATAAGATGGGTGAAGGCTTGGGTTTCGGGGTGTGAGTTGTAATACTCTTCCCATTCTTTCTTTTTATCACCGCTTGAAAGTGCAATGACTTTCCACCCTTTGTCTTTGTTTTCTTGATAGATTTTGGCCAATTTGGGCATTACCTCTTTGCAATGTCCGCAGGTAGGATCCCAGAAAATCATCACGACATATGGACCGCGGATTTTTTGGGTGTTTATCCAGTTGCCTTTGATGTCTTTGAGTTCCAATTCTGGCGCAGTTTCGCCAATGAGTGTGTGGGCTCTGCGGAAGGCATTTTCACACATTTTCGTGATGGTTGCACTATCAACCCACCAGCTTTTGCCTTGGCAGTAGGTGCTCATCGCCATGCGAACGAAGGCGCGATCCAGTCCCATGATGTTGGAACTTTCAAAGCGGTTGGTCAAATACCAAATGAGGTATTTCTCCATTTCGATGGTGTTCTTGCATTGGTTGAGCAATTTGTCAGCCACCATCATGCAGGTGTCGGCATCGGGCACGATGATTTTGTCGAAGTAGAAATCCAGGCGCTGCTTTACGATGTTTACTGGCATACGGAGCAGTCCGTCGTCACCAAAATCCATGTGATCAAGGTAGTGATTTTTATACCAACGCAACGGGAAGGTACTGTCTTTGGTGCCGTTGGGGAGTGTAGGGAAAACTTCTGGGTAGGGCACGTTGATCATGGCTACGAGGAATTTGGAAAGCAAATGACCAGGGTTTTTGATGATGTAGGCTGAATCGTAGTTGCCTTTTTCGTTCAGGTAGTTGTCGCGAATTGCATTGAGTGAGTCTTTGGTGGATTGTGGTGCCATTGAATCGGCCTCGATGACTTGGTCGATGGCCATGAGTTTCTCAATCACGGCTACTTTGCCTTTTTGGTACTCCAAGAAGGCGGCGTTTTCAACAGATCCGCTCACTGACATGCTCTTGTAGTAATCACGGGTGCTCCATGCAGTATCGAAATCAATTTGGAAATCGAGGTCGTCGTCGATGATGAATTCGAAGTAGTCGCGCTTTTTGGGGAACACGAACAGGTACATACCTCGCTGTAATTTCTTGGTTCCCACGAATTGGGCCACGCCATTTTTGTCGATGACAGCGGTATCGCGAAGGTATTTTCCACCAATGTTGTGATCGGCTAGATATACCGTGTCGCCCGCGTAAATGTTGGTGATTTTGGGTGTGGCTTTCGGTGGGGT
>JACCEB011156521.1_pt1 | contig 14326 bp, 26 predicted proteins | sample 7454761 | NCBI WGS metagenome assembly JACCEB01 (sample SAMN15323454, study PRJNA562643) | freshwater metagenome | isolation source: river surface water | place: USA:Blue River Watershed | collected 2017-08-18 | reverse complement strand
AGAGATGTTACCACCTGTAATGCTCACGTTATTAGCATTCTGAGAAGCAATGCTTCCGAGGCTGCTAGTAGTAGCATACGTGTTAGTATCTAACGTCCAAGTATCAACTGCTGTCTTCTTCAAGAAACCAGAGGTGCCAGCCAAGCCTGCAATGGCAGTCAAGTCACCGTCCAGCGGCTGCTTAGCATCCAGAGCAGTCTGAGTAGCTGTGCTGATAGGCTTGTTCAGATCACTGGTGTTGTCAACGTTACCGAGGCCAACATCACCTTTAACAAGCGTAACAGTGCCTGTCTTGCCAGCAACGCTCTGCACAGGAGCTTTAGCGGCTAAATCAGCCACCGTAGTCTGCGAAGTAGAGCCGCCCTGCACAATAGGCACTAACTCAGTCCCCGCTAAGGGCGTAGTAGCTGCCGGAAGTGCTGAAATTTTTACATCTGCCATGTTAATTATTCCCCAATTAAGTAAGAGCCATCTTCGGCAACAAGGAAGTCCCCGCCTTCCGTCAGAATCTTAGTAGAAGTGCCAACAGTGCCCACCCAAGAGGTGAATTGACTCCATGTAGCACGCACCCAAGTTCCATTCTGCTTAACAATCACCTCTGTAGGCTTAGGATTGTTAACAGCAGCAGGTAATGAGTTAGGATCGAACAGTTGCGACGATTGTGCAATGAGTTTTTCGGCTACTTTATCGTATTCTAAGTAGCCTGCGTTGATTTCAGTGTCGTCAGAGAGCTTAAGAACCAGAGATTTATCAAAATCAATGTAAGCATCTACGACACTGACACCATTTACGCCATCATTGCCATCTTTACCGTCTTTACCGTCACGACCGTTAAGGCCATTGGCTCCCGGAAGACCATCTTTACCGTCCTTGCCGGGAAGTCCGGGTGCTCCTGCGTCACCCTTGTCTCCTTTATCGCCCTTATCGCCTTTGTCGCCTTTGTCGCCCTTAGGCATCTGGAGAACTCGTTTAACTTCATCCCGAAGTTTCTTGAATTCCCTCGCAAGAACAAGTAAATTAGTCTCAGCCATTAGCTGTATCCTTCATTAAATCTTGAAAAACAGCATTCTCACCCTGCTTTTGTTGGTTTTGAAGTTCAACAACCCTTAAGTTACTGTCGATTTCCTTCTCTTTCAAGGCCAATTCAGCTAACTTAACACGCCGTTCAAAGTCCTTAGCCTCGTTATTCTCATCCAAGTTGTTACTCAGAGCAGCAATAACCTTAGCTTTAGCCTCTTCAGGGGCAATCTGAGCCTCAACAGCAGCCTTCTGAGCCTCCGCAGTCTGCTTAGCAGCCTTGGATTGAAGCTCCTGCACCTGCGCCTGCATCAGCGCCATCTGAGCCTGCTGCTGCATCATAGCAGCTTGCTGAGCTTCAGGGTTCGGTTGGCTCATCTGATCCAGAGCAGAGATAAGCTCTAAGCGGTTAGACAGAGAACTATTACCAATGATGCCCTTGAGAATCAGAGGCAGCACCGGAGTGTCAGGGCCGAGGGTCTGTAAGAGTGCAATAAACTGTTGCTGTTCAAACTCCCGAGCCAGAATACCAAGAGTAGCAGTGGGAATAAACGTAACATCAGCACTCGGGTAACGCTCAGCATCAAACTGCATGTATCGCCAAGCAGCCTTGTTGATGAACGGGATAAGGAAATCTTCTTGGAAGTTCGTCAGAGTACGCTTGTACTTCTTGATGATACCTGCCATAGCCATTGACATACCACCAGCGCCCGCATCACGAGGGGCAGCAGTGGGCATACCAGCAGCGTCAACAGTACCAGTAGCTTGCAGCAGTAATCGCTCAAAGTTCTGTGCAGTCTGAATCGACACAGGATCAGTCTGACCGAACTTCAGAGGCATCATGATCTGGTTAGGATCGCCGTTGGTCAAGAATTGAGCACCAGCACGCACTTGGAACTTAGCACCTCGAGGCAATCGAGTAGCATCCATAGCTATCATAGGAGCCGCTGTCAGAGCAACAGAGTCCATATGAGCACGCAGTTGACCATCAATGGCCTTCTGCATGTTATAGGCCTTCTCAGCAGTGCCACGACCAAAGAAGCGACCTGGGACAGTATCATCCTGATAAGCCATCACAGGACGATCCTTCATCATGTAAGGATTCTCTTCAGCCTTGAGCAGTTTCGTGCCGTTAGCGATAACCACAATAGCTTCTACGAGGTCAGCGTAGTCGTCGGCAACAGAATCTTCAGGGAACAGGTCAACAACATCCTGACCTTCATTCTCTAACTGCTTCAGATACTCACGAGGCACTAAGCCGTAATACGTGAGCAGGCGAACCTTACCATCTTGATAAGTCGTAAGATCATCAGTAGGCTCAAGGTCATCATCAGGCATATCAGTGCCAATATCAACCTTACGATAGATACCTCGCTCAATACCTTCGACGACTTTGTGAATCGACACAAACTTTTCAATAGCACAACCAAGTGCATCATCAAGCGATGTAGCATTAGGGTCGATCAGGAAGTTCTTGGGGTTGACGGGCATGAGCTTGACAGCAACACGATCCATCTCTTTAACGCCAATAGCAGCTTGACCAATGACACCCGGAATAGGCTGAGTCGCAGGAACATACTCTTTCTCAGTCTTAACAATAATCTCACCGATGCCTGTACCGTAGATTTCAGCCATCAACTCAATCTGGTCAATAGACTTCTTGATCTTGTCCCGAGCAAAGTCCTCCATCAGCTTGAGCTTAATCTCTTCAACATCCAGGGGATTGCCATTCACATCTGCAATGTCATCCTTGATGTCAAAGAACTCACCCTGACCGAAGATAGCTTCCATGATTTCAGCGTGTCGAGTTTCAATAGCCTGCTGCGTAGCGGGGGAGACAATGCGACTACGCTCAGACTCTCGTGTGCGATCCTCAGCAGCCCACTGACCACGGAAGATACGCTCAAACTCAAGCCAGTTGTCAAGGAAGTTAGTGTCCCGCCAATCACGCCACGAGTCTGTACGGGCAACAACCCAAGAGACTAACTCTTTGTCAGACTCTGTGGGGTTATCAAATTCGTTCTGTTCAAATTTTTCCATAGTCACCACTTAACTTTTGAGGCCCACCAAGCCGCAGACATCTTGCCTTTGGCGATATTCTTTGCATGACGATCTTTAAAGGCCTCATTGCGGGCAGAGCCATCAGGAGAGCCTTTAACGCCTTGCTGACCGAAACGAATAGTCTTGATCTTGTCACCCTCTTTGGCAACAACAACGTGACTCTTGGTTGGATGGTCAGGGGTAGCTTTAGGTTTGTTATAGCCGCTTACGCCAGCCTTCTCAAGCCTAGAATCTTTCTTAGTTGCCATATTAGTATCCTGAAACAGGGTCAAATACTTCATACTCTTCTTCATCGTAATCAGGCATGAATGAAGAGATAGCTAATTGTTCAATGTAAGCCAGAGCATCAACCAAGTCATCATGCACACCCTTAGTAGGGAACATAATCAGTTGATCCTCAAACTCAGCCCAGTCCTCATCCTCATTCAAGATTACTTTACCGTGTTCAAAGCGCCCTTGTAAGGCCCAGATGACACGATCTGTTTTCTTCTTGTTGCCGTGAGTTAGTGTCTGAATATGAGCAAAGGTATTGTACTGCCGCATCATGTCTTGTAATACGGTTATTACAGCATTCTTAGCAGTGCCTCGCTCAATACCTATTTGGATAGGTTCATATTCTTTAATGACCTTAAGAATCCTGAAGCAGGTATCCTTAATGTCCCATCGTCCATGCTGAATCTCTTTGACGAACCAGTCACCATTGTCAGCAACCTTTACAATTGCAATGGCTGTCTCGTCTAACCTCTTCTTGTTCTGCGATCCTGCTGCGATGTCTTCAAAGCCTGCTAAGTCAATGGCAATCACGTAAGAACCATTATTAGGCTCTGAGCCTTTCTTGACCCATTCCTGCTTGAACACATCTGCACCGGCAGTATCGAAGCTAGACAAATACTCCTGCTTGAACGCAAAGGAGCTTAGGCTACGCTTAGCAGCTTCAATTTCTTTAGGGTCGATAGTCTCGTTATCAGCAGTGGTAAAGTGCCAGGACTTCCACTCTTCATCTGTGTCTTCCTGCCCCAGCTTAAAGATATCGTAGAACCAGTTACGGCCACTAGGTGTAGAAATGAACAGTGCTCTGCCTTTTTTGTCAGACAAAGAAGCTCGTAGAATCTTTTGCCATACTTCATCTTTAATGAACGCAACTTCATCCATCACAAGATACACTAACGAGACACCCCGTAAGCTGTCAGGGTTATCAGCACCACGCACTAGAATCTTACGACCATTGATAAGAGTAATCTCTAGATTGTTCACATGGCTAGACTTGATAACAGGTCTGCCAAGGTCATGTAACAAGTCCCAGATAATGCTACGGGCTTGTCCCAGCGTAGGAGCCACATACATGACGCTAGAGCCTTCAGGACAGTTCAGAGCCTCAATCAGCAGTGTAACAGCAGACAATCTGGACTTACCACATCGACGGCCAGCAGCAACAACTTTGAAGCGATGAGGGTCTTTGAAGACCTCTTGCTGCCACTTTAACAGTTGGAAATTAAGGCTTGTCATATGCTCCCTTACTCGTCATAAGCGTCCTTAAAAGAGTCTTTAATATCGACATCAGTCACATCAACATCAAACACTTCATCAGTGGAGACAGAAGGACTGTTCAAGCCACTAATGTTGATACTGATCTGAGGCGTACTACCACCAGACTTAGCTGTCTCAAAGGCAGACAAAGGAGCAATACGATCAACAATCAACTTCCATGCTGCTGCTTGATTCTTATGCTCATCATTAAGTGCAGCATCAAAGATAGATTCTAAGACCCTAGCTGACTTAGGTGAGTTAAGCATACGTAGCTTATACTCATTGATAATAGCAGCTTCACCTTTGGGACGTCCTACTGTACGCTTCTCCTTGATTTCTGCTATGTCAGCTTTCTTTGGTCTTCCAACCTTGTTACCAGATTTAGGTGTTGCCATGTTGATGTCTTTGTCCTATAGTACTCTAGAGGGAGACAGAGTATAACTGTTAAAGAGACATAGTATAAATACTTTTATAAATATATTTAATATATTCTGTTAAAGTACTTCTATACTAACGTGAAATACAACTTATATGTAGCAGAATCTAAGATGAACATATACTTATAAGTTCGCTTTCCAAGCTGTACATGTTCGATCCTATGATGTCTACTACTTAGTTTATTAGATTGCATCTTAGAAGTTGCCGAGGCTTCTATGAAACATCCTAGTTCATCCTGAGTTCTGCAAAGTTAAGTCGTTAATTTAACTTATACGTATATTATACCATACTTTTCAAGATTTGTCAAGTACTTTGTAACATCTGTAACAACTTTTACAAACTTTACACAACTGTAAGGTTGTTAACATCACAATCTTGCCTGCATTTATGCCAATAGTCTAGGATTGTCTAGTCTACTATCACGTTTATTACTTTTAATTATACCAGTTCTGATCTTTATAGTACTATGGTTGCTTAAATTATAGGCACTTCTCAGGTTACTTCTCTGTCTGATCTACGCTTCGCTGGTCCTAATTAATCCTAATTTAGCTTTTTTGTGTGCTCCAGAGGCTCCCGCAAAAGTAACACAACAGCACACCCCCTCCCCCCCTATCGAGTTATCCACAGGAACTCCACAGGTTATCCACAGGTAACAATAGTAAGTATACTTATCAATAGTTATCCACAGGCTATCCACAGCTGTATGTCTATACAGTGTTCATAAGCTGTGCATAACTTTGCAGGTCTAAATGAGAATCATTCTCAATTGGGATGTGTGAGGGGCAAGGTAGGTGCCTATGAAGTCACCTATCAAGTCCCTGCAACCCATAGTCAAAGCCTATCAAGGGTTATCCACAGGTTATTAAAGGCCTGTGTATAACATACTGTCTAGGGTATACACTTATCCACAGGTTAAGTCTTATATAAGACCTGTGTCTGTGGATAACATGCACTAGTAGTGTGGATAACATTTTCCAAGGGGTAGGGCAGGGCAAGGGCCTCCAAGCGATCCTAGGCCGTTTAAAGCGATCCAATGTAAAGTATTGTAAAGCACTGCCCAAGCCCTTGACATGGCCATTCACTGTGCTACACTACATCCATGGGTCGAGCACAGGGCGAGACTCACAACACAGGAACCAAACACCATGCGATTCACAGCCAAAGAGATGCAGAGCATCGAGGTCACCATGTCCAAGCTCAAAGCAGTCGCTTACACCATGTGGGCCTCTGGGTCCACCGATGCCGCCAATGCTCGCGCCATTGACTTCATCATCAGTGAGATGCGCGCCTGTGCCGCTCTGGTTGCCTCTGATGACCGAGCACAGCGCATTGCGGGGTATGATAGACTTGACGACATGCTCAACGCCAAAGCCTGACAGTCCAGCTTACAGGGCCTCAAAAGGGCCTTGTGGGATGCACTGTTAGCATCGTCAACACACACAGACAGGAACAAACATCATGGCAATCCTAAAATTAAACACAACTTTTCCGGTCATTGAACGCAAAGAAACATACAATCATAGGACAACACCTTTGATTGAATGGCGCGTGTGGTATAAGGGACAGGTTGTCAGAGAATGCAAAACCCGCAAAGAGGCCCAAGAATGGGTTAGAATTTACAGCATTTGAAAGGAACCCACATCATGAAACAGTACGGAACCATCCTAGACGCCATCATTGCCTTTGCAGTCTTCGCCGGTATCGGCATTCTGCTGGCACTTGGTGTATAATCAATCTCTGCAATCACTTTGAAGGATCAATCAATCATGAACAATGCAACCCTACTGGACAATGCTTACAACCAAGCGCATAAGCAAGCAAGCCTTGCAAAGCCTTGGATTCTGAAACATGATGGAAAAATCTATACGGGAGTGTTCAACCATAAAGAATGGGTTTATGATGTCTTTGAGGATGGATTCTTTATGATGAAAATCAATACGAAACAATCAAGCAAAGCAAAGGCCTTCTTGTCTAAATATCTTGTCTCATAAGTGACAGCACACCACGAAAGACATGCTACAGTGTCTTTCCTAGTGTTCTGACATGTCGTCAACACTTAACCTTGGCAGGGGTTCCTGTCGCACACTTGGAGATTTTCAATCATGAGCAACACTTTCAAGCAACACATGGCAGAGACTTACAGCCATAATGAATTGGCAGACATGGCAAACCATGGGGCTAACGCAGGCCATCATGGGCTTATCTGGACAACTGACCTAGTTGGCCTGTATGACAAACACGCCGAAGCACTGCATAGTATCTTGGCAGACTATAAGGATGAAGTGGGAGAGTTTCCTCAATACGTTATCGACCACATGGATGACGCTAACCAATTCAAGGGCGCTGTGGTCTACTTTGCCGCTGAATGGGTTGCATATGAGTTGACCCAGGGCGAATATCAAGATCAAGCGCTGGAGGCTTAAATGTATCAAGTAATCTTTATCTCGACAGGCGTTGTCGCCTACAGTGCCTCCACTCGTGCCCTTGCACGCCACTGGTATCAGCGCAACAATTTTGATAGTGACACTGGTGAATGTCTGAACCTTTTCAAGCTTGTCAAAGCGAAAATATGATTAAAATTCTAACCGTGACGGATCAGGAAGAGGCTTGTTCTCTTCTGGTCAGCATTGACACTGAATACACAGGTGCGCTAGTGTATGGCACCAATCAACATGGTGACAAGGTTTCTATGATCTTTGATGTCCACCTGTTAAAACGATTCTTTGATGAGGCATCAAAGGCCATTAAAGCCCAGCCTGCGGAGCATAACGAATGCGGAGAGGTAACCTGCACGCACTTCAAAGAGGATTCAGTATGACAGCTCATCAACTATGGATTGATACCCTGAACGTATCCCAGCAACAGGGCAAAACACTGTCAGAGGCTTTGACAGCGGCCGATAGTGTCTGGCCCTTCAAATACGTCAACAACCAGCAAACAGAGGCTTCTAAGGCCTTAGAAGCCCTGCCTGAGCCTAAGCCCTTGAAAGGCTTTGACAGGGCTTTACAATCATTCGATCAACACGAAGAAAAAGAAGCTTTACTATGAAATGTCTACGTCAATTCGCATATACTTTAAAGGGCTTTGAATTCTACGGCATCTGCGAAATACAGACCGTTGAATGCTTGCCTGTAATGGTAACCTGCACTGATCTTTACATCGAGGGCTTGGGCGACGATAACCCGCCAGATGTTAAAGACATTGTTGACTATCAAGTGATCCTTGACATTGAGGATATGGTAAGGATCGAATGGACTAACCAATAAGGTTAATTGAACATCATGAAACAATCACACTTCACCACACCACGCACCATTGAAGAGTGCTATTTTGACCTGCGAGGCGAGGCTATCGAACCCATGCCCATGCGCCACCGTAGCATCCTGCAATGGTTCATCAGCCTATTCATGCCCAGCAAGGGCCTTTAAACGGCCTACAACGAACGATCACACATGAGGTAATACCATGACAACCCCAGACACTGAAAAGCTCTTGGCAAAGCTCGCGCAAGATGTTGGATTTGTATACATTACAGACTCTAACATCGGCTGGGCGGGCAACTATAACTCAAACCCGCTAACATATGGTAAGCATGTTATGATTAATACATTGTCGCAAATCGCTGAAGAGATTGCTACCATGACAAACTTTGATTCTCAAAATCAATGGGAGGCTGGCTTTGATGAGGCAATATGTGCTGTTATCGTGCGAATTAAAGAACAGATGCAAAATATTGTAAAGGAAACGGAGAATTGAAATGAAGTGCATTTGCTGTGACAAGAAACTGTCAGACTTTGAAGCAACCCGTAAGCACGCCGTGACAGGTGCATACTTGGACATGTGTAACCGATGCTTGCAAGGCCTGGACATTCCTACCAAAGACCGCATCGACCTGCTAACAGAGGCTGATTGTGGTGAAAATACAACTGATTCAGATGAAGAAACACTTGACAAATCTGGAGAAGTTGTGTATAATAATAACTATATAGACACTGAAGAGTGACTAGGATGTCTCTTCTATGTAATATATATACACACTATATACAGATATATATAGACTTATATGTTTCATAGAAGATCATTGTGAACAGACAAAACTTGAAGGAACAGACAATGGATGACTTTGAATACGTACAGGAAGCTGATGACTTTGAGCTTATCAAGTTTGAATGCTTCTATCATTCTGTCATTGATGATGTCGCACAGTTAATCGTTACAAACGGTTACAACAATGTCATGAAGGACATCATTGATGCTGTTGACAGGATCACAGACAAACAGGTATAATATATGCTCTTGTTGTCTATCATTGTCGGATGTCTCACACTTTTAAAGGTTGCACTTAAATGAACTTCAAAGAGCTATTGGATTGGGCTGAAGAATGTAACATGACTGTCACCAACGAGAAAGATTTAGCTATCTTCGTTGAAGGGATCATTCATGAGGTCATTAATGCGGCTTACAATCTGGATGTCTCAGAGTATGTCCACTGGTCATATATTGAAGATGCTCAGGAATCCATAGCTAAACAGATGCGTCAATGGGCAAAGAACAATGGCTTATATCAAGACTGAAAGTAAGTTTGTAAAGCACCTGCCTTGTGACCATTGCGGTAGCTCAGATGCTAACGCACTGTACGACGATGGTCACACACACTGCTTTAACTGTGGCATAACCGAGCGTGAAGGCGCTCATGATGAAAGAACTGTAATGCTTGAGGCTATGAGCAAAAAGCGTGTATACGAGGCTGTAACGCTTCCTGGGGCATACAAGGCCATCCCTGACCGCTGTATCACTCAGCAGACATGCGAGAAGTATGGGGTCACGCAAGAGCCTGGGATGCACCATTACCCCTACTACGATGCTGAGGGCGTGCTGTGTGCGTCTAAGACTCGCAGTGTCAAGGATAAGAAGTTTTCAATCAAGGGGACTTTTAACAATGCTACGCTCTTCGGACAGCATCTATTTCACGCTGGAGGCAAGTATGTTTCCGTCTATGAGGGTGAGTTGGATGCTCTCGCCGGATACCAGATGACAGGTTCACAGTGGCCTAGCGTCAGTATTCGCAACGGAGCACAAGCAGCACTAAAAGATTGTAAAAGTCAGTATGAATGGCTTAACAGCTTTGAAAATGTAGTCATCTGTTTTGATGCTGATGAGCCGGGGAAGAAGGCAGCTAAGGAAGTTGCTGAATTGTTTGGCAACAAAGCCAAGATTGTCCAGCACAAAGTAGGTTACAAGGATGCTTGTGAGTATCTTCAGAGCAACGCGACAAAGGAATTTGTTAACGAGTGGTGGCGTGCACAGCCCTATGTCCCTGATGGTATTGTCAATGCGGCTGATCTCTGGGAAGAGGTACTAAAGCCTGAGCAACCAGCAGAGGCTATGTATCCTTGGAAGGGCTTGAACAAGCTCTTGTATGGGCTTCGCAAGGCTGAGTTGATTACTGTCACGGCAGGATCAGGATTGGGTAAGAGTCAATTCCTGCGGGAGATTCTTTACTCACTTCTGAAGACTACTGACTGGAACGTAGGTGGACTATTCCTTGAGGAATCAACTCGGAAGACTGCTCGTAGTATCATGTCTTTACACGCTAACAAGCTGTTGCATCTGCCAGATACACCAGTGACTGAGAAGGAATTGAAGGAGGCTTTTGATGCTACTCTGGGCACAAATAGGGTATATCTGTTTGACCACTTTGGGAGCAGTGACGTTGATAATATCGCCAATCGGATTCGGTATATGGCGAAAGCTTGTGATTGTCGCGTCATTTTCTTGGATCATATCTCTATTGTCGTATCTGGGTTGGACAATGGCGATGAACGTAAAGCTATTGACAACATGATGACGAAGTTGCGTACACTGGTGCAGGAACTTGAAGTGACATTGATCTGTGTATCGCATCTGCGTAGGCCACAGGGCAACGCAGGACATGAGGATGGTCAAGCTGTTAGTCTGTCGCAGTTGCGAGGCAGTGGCGCTATTGCTCAACTATCCGATGCTGTGATTACACTGGAGCGTAACAGCATGGCAGAGGATGAGAGCGAGCGTCACCGCACTCGTGTGGCTGTGGCAAAGAATCGGTACAATGGTTTTACTGGCCCTGCTTGTGAATTGCAGTATGTCAAGGAAACTGGCAGGATGGTTGAAGTTCAAGAGGAATCACTGTGAAAACCGTTATTCATGTTAATCAGCATAATATCAGAAAAAACATTCATCTTGAAAATAAATTACCAGTCTTGACAGTTAAGACATATAAGTCAAACATATATGCACACGAGGTCATCATTAAAGGTGATTCTAAAATTGTGTATTCTCCTGATAAACCACTATCTTGTGGTGCTCGGGTGTGGATTGAAACCAACAGTGAAGTGGAGATTGTAAAATGACACAATGGCATGGCGGTAAAGGCTCTACACAGCGTCCCAAGAGCATTGCCGATGAAGAGTATGCACAGCGTTGGGAGGCGATCTTCGGTAAGGATTTGAAAGAGGACGATAAAGACTCTTCTGATAATCAATCCAAAGCAGAGGAACAAGACAATGACTCTTGAACATCTTATCGTAGGTGCTACAGGCGTAGGATACCTAATCGTAGGTGTGCTACAGTGGAGCAAGGGTGAGCTATCTAATGGCATGATCTGGACTGGTTATGCCTTTGCTCAGGTTGGACTTTGGATGAACATTAAATGAGGTTGAAGAATGACAGACCTTGAGAAAGCAGCACAACAGGAGCCGGTCGGTCAACTTATGGAAGAAGCCTACGGGCGTGGTCAAGTCTTGTGGTTCAACAAACCTGATGATTTTTCCATGCTCTACACATCCCCACAACGCAATCCGTGGGTGAGTCTGACGGATGATGATTTAGACGATATTGCTACGACTGCCAAAAGAGGAAATCTGTATGACCTACGTCTTGCCATTGAAGCCAAGCTGAAGGAGAAGAACATTAAATGACATGGACACTTGACAGCATCGTAGCTCGTGTGTTAGAATTAGAGGAAGCCTATTTTGATTTGCAGGATAGGTATCAGCTTCTAATTCACCAGTATGAGCAATTGAAAGAACTCTATGAGAGTAGCGGTAGACATCGAAACGAACCTGAGTCACAACAAGATTTGGGTAGTAACGACCACTGACATTGATACCTTTGAGACTAAAGTATGGAACGAAGCAGAGCACTTTCGGGACTTTATAAAGGACGCTACATTGATAGTAGCTCACAACGGAGTAGGATTCGACTTTCCGACCTTGAACAGGCTCTGGAAGACGAAGATTACATTGAAGAAGGTTTCAGATACTCTACTGCTGTCAAGGCTTCTCGATCCATCGAGGGTTCAGGGGCACAGTCTCGACGCTTGGGGAAAAACTCTAGGGTTCAAGAAGACTGACTATCGTAGGGTATACTGGAGACTGCAAGGTATCAGGGACATGCGCTTGGTCAAGGACAGGAAAGATGAGTGGGAAAGCCCTCACATGCCTTTGATGACCAAGTATTGTGCTAAGGACTCAATCATCTGTGCTAAGCTGTATCACAGGCTCGTGAAAGAGCTTGCAGATAAAGAGTTTAGTCAAGAGTCTATTGATCTTGAGCACAAGGTAGCTGCTATCATTGCAGAGCAGGAACGTAACGGATTTAAACTGGACTTGCCATATGCAACTGTGTTACTTGCTGACATCAAGACAAGAATGGGAGAGATATATGAGCAAATGCAAGAGCGTTGGCCTCCCTACGAAGTTGCCAGAGTCTCAGAAAAGACAGGAAAGCAACTCAAGCCATTGCTGGTTACTTTCAACCCAGGCTCAAGAAAGCAGATCGGTGAAAAGCTAATTGAACTTGGGTGGAAACCTAAGGTGTTTACTGAGACAGGACAGGCACAGGTGGATGAGTCTATCTTGGATCAAATCATTAAGGACTGTGAAAAGTGAACGAAATAAAGTTTGGCGATTGTCGTGAAATAATGAAAAAATGGAAGGATGAAGGAGTTAAAGTTAAAACTTGTGTTACAAGTCCTCCTTATTTTGGTCTTAGAGATTATGGGCATGTTGGTCAGATTGGCTTAGAGCAAACACCAGAAGAATACATCAACACCATGGTTGATGTGTTTAAACATGTCCGAGATATTTTAGATGACAATGGAACCCTTTGGTTAAATATCGGAGACAGTTACAAGAATAAACAAAGACTCCTAATACCTGAAAGACTTGCTATTGCGTTATCTTTAGATGGATGGATAGCAAGGGATCAGATTATTTGGCACAAACCTCGAACAACACCAAGTGGAGTTAAAGATAGAACAGTAGCAGCACATGAAATTATTTATTTGTTTGCAAAAAACAAAGAATATCTCTTCAATTATAAAAGTATTGAAGAACCTGCTGCTTATCCAAATCAAAAACGAAAGAAAACGACTGCTTTCAGGCTTGCAGGACAAGAAGGCGACATTGTATGCGGCTCTACTAGACGTAAACGAAGCGTTTGGTCAATAAATCCTGAAGGGTATAAAGGGGCACACTTTGCAACATTTCCAACATCTTTAATTGATCCTTGTATTCTTGCTGGAACAAATGAAGGTGATATAGTATTAGACCCTTTCATGGGATCAGGGACAACAGCGCAAGTAGCAATCAAGCACAACAGAAAATATCTTGGATGTGAGTTGAATGAGCAATACAAATATCTTCAAGATGAACGAATCGCAGAAGCAAGAGCTAAAACAAACAGCAACTCTAATCCGTGATTACCTGATGTTACAAAAACGTGTGGCTCAGATAACATCATGGATCGAAGCTGTAGAAAATGATGGTAGAGTACATGGTCACGTAATTACCAATGGTGCTGTGACAGGCCGTATGACGCACTCAAGCCCTAACATGGCTCAGATTCCCAATGCTGGGTCTGTCTATGGGCATGAGTGTCGTGAATGCTGGACTGTTGAAGATGGTAATGTCTTGGTAGGCTGTGATGCCTCTGGTCTGGAGCTACGCATGTTAGCTCACTACATGAAGGATGAAGGATATGTCAGAACGGTTACAGAAGGAAGCTCTAAAGATGGTACAGACGTACATACAGTCAACCAACGAGCTGCTGGACTATCTACCCGAGATAGCGCCAAGACATTCATCTATGCCTTTCTCTACGGAGCTGGCGATGCAAAGATTGGAAGCATCATTGGAGGAACTTCTAAAGATGGTGCAAAGCTTAAAGAAAAGTTCCTCAAGCAAACACCAGCACTTGCAAAGCTCATTCAACGAGTCAGCAAGCAAGCCGCTAAAGGATGGGT
>JACCEB011199906.1_pt1 | contig 14328 bp, 18 predicted proteins | sample 7454761 | NCBI WGS metagenome assembly JACCEB01 (sample SAMN15323454, study PRJNA562643) | freshwater metagenome | isolation source: river surface water | place: USA:Blue River Watershed | collected 2017-08-18 | reverse complement strand
AATCTTTGATTATTAATATAATATTATATTAATAACCTTTGGTTATCTAAAGATTAGGTTAATAAATGAATGATTTTCAATGCGCGTGATATGATGGAGGATACCTATACTGCGGCGGAGTTTGCTGTTGTGTATATTGTGCGTGCTGAGCCTGTGCTGCTGCCCATTCAGGACGCAGCTGCGGTGGAGGCGGTTGCTGTGTGCGCTGTGCAAACTCGGGACGCAGCTGCGGTGGAGGTGGTTGCTGTGTGCGCTGTGCAAACTCTGGACGTAGCTGCGGTGGAGGTGGTTGCTGTGTGCGCTGTGCAAACTCGGGACTCAGCTGCGGTGGAGGTGGTTGCTGTGTGCGCTGTGCAAACTCGGGACGCAGCTGCGGTGGAGGTGGCTGTGCATACTGCTGGCGTGATTTCTGCTGTGCATACTGCGGAGGAGGTGGAGGCGGTGGCGGTGCATACTGCGGAGGCGGCGGCGCATACTGCGGAGGAGGTGGAGGCGGTGGAGGAGGCGGTGGTGGTGCATACTGTGGTTTAAATTCAGGTGAAACGCCCATAAATATCTCAAAAACCTCCTTCAATATTTTTATCATTAATAAATAGTTCTTTTGAGGCATTATATATTTTGCACGTGATTGAGTGCTCAACAAGCGAAAATTGATATAAATTGCCTCTCCTATTTGGCCATAACGTTCCTTCATCGACACAAGTGTATCAATCATGAGGGAAGTATCAGGACCAGTCTCCATCTCATATGTCTCTGTATGAGACAGGTGTAGTTTCATCATGTGCCTAATTATAATAACCAGCTCCGTAATAAATGCGTTTTTCTCCGGGAAAGACATACCTGTGATTAAACCAGGCAACTCTGCCAGGTTCAGACCAATAAATAATGGGTTAGTAAATATATCATCAACAGACGACATAAGATAACACCTTTATTATAGACTAAATATATACAAATTATTTCAATTTTTATAGGATTAAATATGAGCATAGCTCATATTTAATAATATACTAATTGCTATCATGTTGGCGTCTATATAAAAATATTGCTTTGCAATATTTTTATGACGCACAACAATTATTTCAATTTTTATTAAACAGACATCAAAGATGTCTGTTTAATAACTGTTAATTGTGTGTATAGAAAAATCTATGATTTTTCTATCCCCCAATCAATTTTTATAGGATTAAGAATTCATAAAATGAATTCTTAATATCTTAAAAATAGTGATCACGTAGTGGTTTCAATTTTTATTAAACAGACATCAAAGATGTCTGTTTAATAACTGTTAATTGTGTGTATAGAAAAATCATAGATTTTTCTATCCCCCAATCAATTTTTATTAAACCAACGGTTAGTAATTTCTATTAACCAAAGGTTTAGTTGGCGTCTATATAAAAAAATTAAGGTATAACACCTCGTTTGTTCTTTGCATTTATTTTAATGTATTTATAACCAATCCAAAAAGAATAAATCATTAGAATAAAAAAGAATGTATGTAAAACACTTGAAATAATCATATTAATATAGAGACTATAATTAGAAGATTTAAAATTATCAGAATTAAGATATTTCCATGTATTACAATAAGCAGGGATTCTTAATCCCATTAAAAATATAATTGAAACAAAATGAAAAAAAAATCCTTTGAATATAGATTCTGCGTCTTTGTCATTATTAATATAATGCATATAATCATCAACATCTATTTGTTCATGTAGATTATTCATTCCATGTGATATTAACATTAAACTATTAACATTTACAAATGTTAATAATATGTCTAATAAAAATAAAAATGTTAATAATGTATCATTATTATTATTAACATATTCATAATGAATTTTATATTGAATAACATTGTTATATAATGCAAAACATAGAACAAGAATAACTGTAAATATAAATCCGGAAATAAAATTATCAACACGCTTCTTATAATTAATAGTGATACGCGGTGTATTAATATTATAACATTTGGTTGTAATAGTTTTGTTTATGACAATTGGTTGTGGAATAATTGCTCGACAACAAGGACATGTATGATTACCCTTATTAAACCATGCAATAATACAATTCTCATCAAATTTATGCCCACATATGAGAGAAATTGTAGATGACTTAAATGTATCATAACAAATCGCACATTCAACTTTATCTTGAACAGATGTAATATCCGTCATAACACATTTTTATATAAATATGATAAATTTTTTTATTTCAATTTTTATTAAACAAACTTGTAAAGTTTGTTTAATAATAAACCTACGGTTAGTAATTGGTGTATATAGAATTTATTAAATAAATTCTATATGCCAATCAATTTTTCTAATAATTATATTATTAGAAAAATAGTGATCACGTAGTGGTTTCAATTTTTATAAACTAGAAAGCATTAGCTTTCTAGTTTATGATAATTGTGATTATGCAGTGGTTTCAATTTTTATTAAACAAACTTTACAAGTTTGTTTAATAATAAACCTACGGTTAGTAATTGGTGTATATAGAATTTATTTAATAAATTCTATATGCCAATCAATTTTTCCCATAATTATATTGCAATATACCCAAATACAATGCATATTATTCTTCATTAAAATTACAGACAAATTGACTATATCCAATAGGCTTTTCAAATTCCATAGAAATAACATCACGCGACCATGTTCCAACTAAATCTTCGTTTGTTCCATGATAATCGCCACCACCTCTTCCATTTCCTTCAGCAATTAATAATAATAACGGATGAATTATATTATTACAATTATTTTTTTTTAATTTTTTTTTATCAACATATAATTTTTTAGTATGATTAACAATATAATTAATATTTATATTCTTATAAGCTTGGGGGTGACTAGTTCCATTTGCAAGATTAAATAAATTATCATCTGCATAATCACCAGCCATAACGCAACGAGACTTATGGAATTCTTCACAATATGGAGAAAGTAAAAATTCAATAGTATTTGCAATTAAAGAATCAACCCAAGCGTTTTCCATTAATTTTGCTCCTTCATAAAAGTCATGAGGATTTAAACTAAGAAGGATTTCATTATTTTCTGATAAAATAATAAACTTAAAATATTGTCCCATTATAAATAACCGATATTTTTAAATAAATTTTTAGTTAATAATTAACAGTTACTGGAAAACTATTTTCTAACTGAATTTTGATATGTTTAACAGCTGTGTTTAAAGCGAGTGTATTCAGATTTTTTATTGCATTTTCCCAAATTTGTTCTCTAATAAGAACTTTTTGACGAAGAGATATATTCGGGCGTTTGTTAAATTCTGAATATATAACAGTTTCAATTATATTTTTATAGCTTGTAACAAACTTTTTATTTTTTAAAATTACCAATGAATATTTTAGAACTGTTTCTGCTAATTCAGCAGGAATTGTTCGTTGAGCAAGAACATCAAATGCCAGACCTTGAGGAGATATTTTATTGAGATATAACGCTAATTCCGTCATAACTTTACATTATTTTATTAAGTTCTTAATATGAATAAAAAATTCAATTTTTATTTAATATATAGTTATGCTATATATTAAATAAAAATTAGGTGAAGGAGTAAAATTAACCTATTGTTATGTTTATCACTTACATTCTTTGCATTTATTATTTTTACGACAATCATCCTCGTCGCATAACCATTTTTTGCATTTATTACACGGCCATCCGTGCGTTCCTCTATTAACTTCTGAACCACATGATGTACATCTTCCATAACAACCGCATTCAATATCTGAATCATCATGACACTTATCACACATACTAACATCGCAATCACAACAAACACATTCAATGCATTTTCTGCAACCTAATTTAGAACAACCATGACACTTGCGGCGTTTATCACCCTCTTCTTTAACTTGATTACAATTCTGGCATTTAGTTTTTCTTTTCGGTTTATTTAGTGTATCCATATTAATAATAATTATAATTATTCTTTTAATCAAATAAATCAATATTTATTAAACAATCTTCTTTGAAGATTATTTAATAAAAGTTAATAGGGAATGTCAGAAAAAATAACAAAGTTATTTTTTCTTACGCCCTATCAATTTTTTATCAGGTGAATAAGCCAATCATAGATTATCATAGATTATCATAGATTATCATAGATTATCATAGATTATCATAGATTATCATTATTAATATTATGTGTTGTTTAGTAGGTAATCCTTTAAATTTATCTTCACTATAATATAAAGGTGTATTGGTGTGTTTTATTCGACCCATTCTTGAATTTATAAAATAGTGGAATGTTTTAGACTAACACATTATTATATATTTATATATATATATATATATATAATGAAATATTTATTTATAGATATACGTAAAAGCGATGAAGTTTATTCCAAACATTTTGACCAATCTCAAGAATATAGTTTTTATAACATTCCAATGAATATGATTAGATTTAATTCTCAAACTATTATTAACAATCTAAAAGATTTTGATGAAATATATATTGTATGCCAATCATCAAGTAGGTCTCAATTTATTAAAAACAAATATTTTAAGGACTATGAAAGGATTAAAGTAAGTCAAACTCTTCAATTTATTAATTTAAAACATGGTATAAATAATATATCATTAAATGATGTTAATATGATAATAAATATTGTTGGAAGTAATTCATTTAATTTTTATAATGTTATGAGAATTACTCAGACAATTATGGGAATAATTATGATATTAATTGGATCATATATTTATATTCAATTAACAAAAGAAAACTTATTAAAGACAGTTAATACTTTACCATTAATTATTTTAGTTTTATTTGGTTCTATGGTTCTTTTTAATGGATTAACATCAACATGTACTTTATCTATCTTACTCGAAAACTATCTAAATTAAGTAGGTATTCTATTTTTCCAAATAGTGTAAAATAAGAATAATCCTAATAGATTTTTAGAAAATAGGTCTAATATGTTATACATTATATTTTTAGAAGAATATGGTAAAAATGCAGCTACTCCATATAAACTCCAAGATATTAGAAAGAAATAATATATTCTTTTTTTTTCTTTAGTTGTATTATTATCTTTGCTTGGTTTAATATATTTATCGTATATTTCTTTGAATAAATAAATAAATGGTATCCATCCTAAAATTATTGCTAAATTATAATTAATTATGTTTAATTCTCCTAATAGACCAAATACTAACATTAATAAATTTGCTAATAATATTTTACTTAAAAATTCTTTATTATTTTTTATATACTCATAAAGAGATTTATTAGTACTTTGTTCTAAGAAAGCACTCAAAGTTATTAACATTAAAGGAGTAGATATCATCCAATCATAATATCTATATCGAGTTATATTAGATATTTTATTAACATTAAATATAAACCACGTATAAAATATAAACTCTATAGACTGAACTCCAAGTTCTACTTTTAATAAATCAATAAGTAATTTTTTATTATCTGGTATTTTAATATTTATACCTAGAAAACTAATGAAACCAGTAATAAATTGTATAATTAGTGATATTATTCCAGATTCAAATATCATTATATAATAATAGGATTTTTAATTTAAATTTTTTATATTCTTATTTAATAATGGATACATTTACTCGAATGTTCTGGTTTTTCTCTATACTTTTTTTTATTTTATCTATATATTTATTATGTTGCACCAAAAAGACTAATATATTTTATTTACAAATTGCTTCTGGTTTAGGTATATTTGCAACAAGTAAGATTGGGCGCACATTTTTAGGCTTAGAATAATACTATGGTTATTTATATATTTTTTTATCAGGTGAATAAGCATGCATTATTAATATAATATGTTGTTTTGTTGGTAATCCTTTAAATTTACCTTCATTATAATATAAAGGTGTTTTGGCGTGTTTTATTTGACCCATTCTTGAATTAATAAAAGAAATGCGATAACTATGATAGTCTTGACCAAAAGGTTTATTATTGCGAAGCTTATTAACTGGTATATATTGAAGTTTATATGCTTTACCACCAACTTTTTTATACATCTTAAGAAATCCTTCATCTGTTCTAGTGCCTTTTTTTAAACCACGTGCAACCTCACTAACACCATACATTTCTGCTATTTTTTCATATTTAGATATTGTTTTTAATGATAGCCATGGATATTTTTTATCTTCCATTGATTTCATTTTTGGATAATTTTTAAGCCATGTTTTAAAAACACTCATTGCTTCTTTCATATCATCATTTATATGAGGATGATATTTTGCTCTATTATACATTGTATTAATAACATCAAATTGATAACGTAATGAACGTTTTTCAACCATCTTAATAGTGCTTATTGCGGTTGATTTATCTTTAAAACCAGTATTTTTTAAAGATTTATCTGGATGTAAATCATTATATAATTGTGCTTGCCCGTGGCTCATTATTATAATTGGGTAGATTTCATTTCACTAATTTTGTTATGTGATATTCAAAATTTATATAATATTCGCTTCGCTAATGTTTTAAATTGCAAGTTACCCAAATGTTCTAAATAATGTTTTAATTTCTTCAACATTTTCTTCTGATAAATATGGTATATCAAATAAAGTTGTAAACCCTATAATATTTTCTTTATTTCTTGTTAATCTAATAGGCAAATGATTAGGTTTTTCCTCTAATTTTTCCTTAATAGACTGTAAAACATAAGCTTTATTAAAATTCATCATGTGATTTCCATCTATATAAGCAAAACAATAATTTATTGATTCCTGACTTACTGGATAATAAAATCCTAAATAAAGTGTAGGAGTCATTTTATTTTTTAAATATGCTATAAATTCATCAAGTCTATATATTGGTATATTTTCACATTCAATATAATAAAAACCACTTGTTTTATCTAATATATAATCTAAATATGGATAAAAATTTGATTTAAAAATTCTTGTAAAATAATCTACTGATATTGTAATATTTTTTATATCTTTCTTTGAATTTTCTTTATACGGTATAGGAGGACATTGTTCAACAGTATCTTTCATATAAATACCATAAACTTTATTAGTATATTCGCAATTTTTTAATAAACTATTTAAATAAGTTGGATTATCTTTATTATATATTCTTCCATTTTCATAAAACGATGGTAAACTAGACATATAATCTGCAATACGATGGTCAAAATAAATTGGAGAAGCTGGTTCAGTACTTATTCTCATATCTGTTACTATTTCTAAATCGTTAGAATCATTATTTAATAATTCTTTAATATTTTTAAATTTTAAATCTGTAAATATCTTTAAATATTTATTATATTCATCTGAACTAAATTTTGTAAAACTATAATTACTCATAGCTGTGCATATTAAATGTAACTGACATGATTTACGATAATCATCTCTTTGTCTTAATTTAAAAATATTTGAACCTAATTGTGTTCCAGTATAAATAGCATCATCACATATTAAAATATCTTTTATTCCAGATTTATTAATATCATCTTTATTTACACAAATATTAGCTGGCTTTTTATTTAATAATAAATAAACCATTTTAGCAATCCAATAATTAGATTTATTAATAACTGCTTCTTTTAATAATTGAAAATCACCAGGATTTATTAAATATAAAACAAAAGGTTTATCCCCAATATAACTTTCAAATTGTTGAATACATCTTTTTATTGATTTTACCAAGTCATTAAAAGATACATGGATTGTTCCTTTTAATATTATTTCAAATAAAGCTATTTGTTTTTCAGTAAAATTATTTGTTCTTAATGTTTGTTTATAGTCTTCTAATTTATTTATATTTAATGGATATGTTTTACATGGAATAGTAAAATTTCCATTTATAAAATCATCAATAATAGGGTTTCCTCCAACAAGTTTTTTTAGTGAAGCATTGTTACATAAATCAAGATATTTCATTTTATATTTTAAATATTTAAGTTTATAATAATCCATATAATATATATATTATAAGAAATAAATATTGATTTATTAAATAATAATAACCTTTGGTCTTAATTATTTAAAATAATAAATGGAAACAATTGAATCATCAGATGCACTTATTAAACAAATTCATCAAATGGTATATGATGAATTGAAAACAAAGCGTAAAATTAATAAATTTGTCAAAGATTGTAAGGTATTAAATAAAATTGTTAGTTATAAGGAACTTAATGGTAAAATCCGTGAATTAATTGAAGATAATTATATGATGAAAGATTTAAAATTTAATCGTGAATTAGATGATTACTTTTTTAGTGATATTGAATATATTATTTTTTATTACTTCCGTGAGAATAATTTCAACTATGAGTTATTATGAATTATTATTAGTTAAGTAATTTAAAATAAGCGAATATTTTAATATTCTATCATTTTCTTTAATAATTTGTTCTTTTGATTTTTCTTTTACTTCATGATTTTTATTTGAATCAGATGATGTAGATTTTCTAGATTTCTTAACCATTAATATTATTAAATTAATTAAAAATAATTAATAAATCAATTTTTATAATTAATTAGAATTAATACCATTCCAATTAGCAGGTTTTTTAATTTTATATCTATCCATAAATTCATCCATATTATTACCACCTATTGATTTATTACAATGTCCGCAAATTGGACGAAGATTTTCAATAGTAACTTCACCTCCATTCTTTTCACTCTTAATATGACCGCATTCAAAATTAGTATTGGATATATCTTCCGCACTACAGCATAAACATTTACCAACGTTGTTATCTTTACCAATATAAGTATTCCAAACAATCTTACGAACAGCTGCTGGGATTTTTTCTTTCTTCTTTTTAGGCTTTTTAGTATCAGTTTGTTCTTCTTTTGTTTCTACATCATTTACAATAGGACCTTTTGTCTTAGGTTCTTTTTTAACTTTTGTTTCAACTGGAACATCAACTTTTTCTTTAGGAATACTTTTTAATTTATATTTATTAAATTTAATTATTTCAATATAATATTTTGAAATAATTTTATATAATTCATCTAGTTCTGGTTTATTTATATTATTTTTAAATAATGATACTAATGACATAAAATCTGGATTTGAATCAACATAAAGTAGTAAATTATTTGAGGATGGACTAAATTTTTGAATTATTTTATTTACTTCATTACATTTCTTATGTCTATCACCTAAATCATAAATTTTATTACAATTGGATACAAGTTCAAAATAAACTGGAATAAATTTTAATAACCAAAAATTCATAATAATATTTTTATCTGTTTCTTTAGATATATCAAATGTATCATCTAATACAATATCACATAATTTGGTAATATAATTTTTAGTAGCATCTGACATATTGTTTAAATATGAAAAATTATCATAATTAGTACTTTCATATTTTTTATTGCAATCTGAAATACTATTATTACATGATAATCTATTATAAATATTATTATGAAATCCACTATAATCATTCTTCATATCTGGAGAATCTCTAATAATTTGTTCAAGATCATACATAAACATATTATTAAATAAGTATGAATATGCAATTCTATAACCAAATTTATTATATCCAGATTCAATATCTGGCGCAGACGCTTTCATATCATGAAATTTCTCAATTGCTAATTTGAATATATTAGACAGCATTAATAATCTTAGTTTTATTTATTTAAATAAAATATATCAATTTTTCTAATAAAATGTTGAATAAAACCATAAAAATTGATATAATAATAATTTGATTTAATTCTAGTATATTAATGAATTCAATTAATGACAAACAACCATTATTATCTACTAATAATAAACCACAAATTATTACACAAAAAGAAGTGATTATTGTTAATAATCAAGTTGCATCTACGTATTATTGCACTCGTATTATTATATCAATTATAGTGTTAATTATTTTTATAATTTCAACTATTATAATTGTTAAACATTCTAATTAATTTTTTTTAAATCAAATTATTCAATAGAATCATACATATATTTGAGTTTTCTTTTATATAATTCTTCTAATATATTTTTCAAATAATATTCACTTTTATGAACTTTATATATATTTACTAATTCAAGTTTCTTATCAAATAATAAACTATCTAATTCATATTTTTTAATAATATCATCTTTTAATTCTGCCAAATTATCTGGATCTTTATTATTCATAATATATTTTTTATATTTTTCATCTAATTTATTATTTGTAAGTTCACTAACTTGTTTTTTTAATAAACATATTTTATCATAATAATTAGTAATATAATTAATTTTTATGATAATAGTATTATAATCATTACAATCTTTCAAAAAATTTGATGTATCAATATTTTTACCTAAACAATCATTATTATTATTATGCGCTTTCATACAATGAAAACAATAATCCCAATTAGAACCAGTATTCTTTCCTAGTAATTCAAAATTTAATTTATTAATAATTTTATCAGATAATTCTAAATCAGAGTAATCACCTCCTCGAACATTATTGATACCATATTGTCTCATATATGTTTTTACATGTTGATTAATATTAATGTTATGTGCGTCATAATTAAAAATAATAATCTTAATTGGTTTATATTTTAATACTTTTTCATATTTAATTATATTTTGTTTAATTATTTCTTGTTCTGGACCGTGTTGTAATATTCTATCACTATAATAAATATCAACATAATATTTATTATTTTCACATTCAATTACATATACATAAGTTAGAGTCATTAATTAGGAATATTTATAATCTTATATAAAATAAATCAATTTTTATTTACCTTTTGCACCTAATTTAATTGTTTTGTTTAATCTAACAGATGCATTCCGTGATGCTTTGTCATAAACCATTTTTGCATCATCATTATCACTATAATCTTCAGTTGATTCTACTTCAGATTCAGAATTATCATTATTATTTGGTTCTTCATCTGCACTTATATATTGGTCATCAATTGGTTTAGGTAAAGGTAATGAATTATTTGAATAAATGTCAACTAAAATATTAAATACATTATCCATTCGTTTAGATACATTATTAAAAGCTTCAATAGAACGTTGATTAAATTGACAAGGATAAGTTAAATAACCATAAATATTATAATAAATATAATAGATATTTGGGTTTATATTAAACATATGTAAATGAGTTTTATACCAATATTCATAGATACTTAGATTAAACCTATGGTTAGTTGTATGGTTTTCTAATGAGAATGGTGAAGATGTTTGAAATATATCAATTCTTAAATAATTTTCTAATAATTTAATAAAATATTTAGATTTATCATTAATAACATTTGCAATAACTTTAAATAGGTCTTCATTATATTTATAATATTTGGAATGTTCAATACCATTTTCAAATAATTCTTCAATATCAGTATTAGAAATAGGAAAGCAATGAAGTCTTAATTTAATATCATCCCTAAAATAGATATCTAATGCAGTTGAAATATATTGACAATCTTTATTACCAGTGATATCATAAATAGATGTTAATAGTTTAATCATAATCTGTGGTAAATATGGTTCATCCTTTGTAACAACTAAAGTTCCATTAATAGATGCCTTAAATTTATTCATATCTACTTTAGAAATATCATATAGTTCTTTAAAAATCTTATCATCATATTTTTGCAATAATTGATCATTTAATAGCAAGTATCGCTTATCAATTAGTTTATATTTAGATTCATCTAATGGATTTTTCCCAACAAACCAATTTTTAATCTTATCAGCAAAAGCACTCAGTTTATTAATAAAACTATCTGCCTTTTCTATAGTTGAACCAGTATAACTATCTATACCATAATAAATATAATTATTAATTTGAGTAGTAATGTTATTAATTACATCATTAATTTGTTCATCTAAATCTGTTTTTTTCTTATCAATATTTGATAATTTCGATAATCTATCATTAATGATAACTAATTTATTTGTAACAGAATCTAAATCAGTAATGCTTAATGAATAAATGTTATTTAATTCCATAATAATATGGTGTTGAATAATGTTTTTATAATTACTAATAATATCATTTAAATCATTTTTAAAAATATTATAACCTGTATCTTTCATCCAATCGTCATATAATGTTGATTGTTTATGTTTAATTAATCCTTGAATAAATTTTTGTTTGTTTAATAGAGAATTTAATTTATTTAATTCTTTCTTACCACATTCATTCATAATAATTTTATCTAAATGTTTCTCATCAATAGAATCAATATTATTTTTAATACTACGAAATACATATAAATCAGATGCACAAAGTGGTGAAATACTTACATCACAAATATCTTTAACATCTTTAAAATATTTATTTGTAGTTTCAACACATCTATCATATAATTCTTGTAATTCATCATCATTAAATTTAAAAGTATTATTTTGATAAACAACATCATCACATTTATTAATAATAATATGAACATAACCATATTTATTCTTTTTAATCTCATTTGCAATAACAGTTAAAATATTAACTTCATCTGTTGTATTTAAACCAGAATTAATATCAAATACCAAAAGATAAATATCAATATCTTTTGAGATTTGTGAAATATAATTGAAATACATATTATCACCTCCGCCACAATTTAAACCAGGCATATCAAGAATAGAATAAGTTGCAGTTTTATCAGGTAGTTTAATAAAATCATCAATACATTCTACATAATATTTGAGTTCTGTAAAATCAGTTTGGGTGTATTTATTTTCTTCTCTTAATTTTAAAATATTTTCATTAGATAAACGATTCTTTTCATAAATTTCATCTTGAGTATCAATAATATCTTTATTTTTAGTAGTATGATAAATTTGAGGTAACATAGTAGTTTTTTTCCTTTTCATATCACTAAAAGTGTTAGAAAATAACGCATTCAAAAAAGTAGATTTACCAGCAGATACTGGACCTAATATGGCAATATGAATGTTTTCAGTCATTATTATAATATTTTTTTATTAAAATAATAAAATAATCAATTTTTTTAGAAGATATTAACAGTGCAATTAATAACTTTATTTGTTCTGGGGTCTTTATTCATATTAGAGTAACTTACAGATTTTCTAAATACTTTATTAATTGCATCTTTATGATCAGGATACATCATACATAATTGGTCAATAATTTTTCTTTGATAATGAATTTGATTTTGCATATTATCATAAATTCTAATTTGAATTGGGTTTGATTTAACAATTTCATATAAATCATTTGAATGAATATTGATTAAAACTGACATTAAATTAAATATAATTATTTTTTTAAATAAATAAATCAATTTTTAATGCTTTCCATCTTTTTTTTAAGCAATGCTTTATATTTCTCTAATAATTCATCTTCAGTACCATGTTGTTCGCAAAATAATTTTAACTTTTGTTTTTGTTCTTTATTAAAAATCATTAGTGAATAGTACTGAACACTAATATCAGTTTCATGAATATATTTATATTCATATTTAATTTGAATATAATTAATATAATATTGATTTATAATACTTATTTGATTATGTTCCTGATTATTATCCCTAAATTGTCTTAATTTTTTCAAGTCCTGTTCTATTTTTTGAAGTTTATTATCATTTCTATGATTATAATATTTGTTTTTTTCTTGATTTAATTCTTGAATCTTATGTTCTGCCTTTTGATATTCAATAGTTTTATCAATATCAACATTAATTTCAGTACTATAAATCTGTTGTTTTATTTTTAATAATTGTTGTCTAATATTAATAATTTTTACAAGTTCTTCATCAATATCAGTTACATTATTTATATAATTATCTATTGTAGATAAGATTTTAGTCTGTTCCACAGGTTGCAACAATTTAAATTCATGCTCTAAACTTTTAATCATCCATTCATCTAATTCATGTTTATTATAACTACCTCCGCGGACTTTATTAATACCATATTTTAACATATATTTTTTAACAGTTTTATCAACATCGCACAAATCTTCTGTTTTAATAACTTCAATTAATTCACTAATTTCATCATCATCATTTATGTAATTATTAATATCATTAATATCCTTAATACCATTAATTGGTTCATTTTGATAACCAACTAAAATATGATTATTAATTAACAAAACAACATATATGTAAATCATTATAATACTATATTTTAATGACAACCAGTAGAATAATCAATTTTTATTCTCTATCATTCATTGCTTTAATAAATTCTTCATGTATTTGTTCTTTTGTATAACCACGTTTTAATAGATATCTTTCAACCTCATTATAATCAGTCCAGTCATCAGCACTATCATATGGACTGTCATACAAATATCTAAAACAAAAATATGGTGATAGATTTTTTTGAGTTCTTATACATCTCCAAGAATCATAATAACCTATAGTT
>JACCEB010167246.1_pt1 | contig 14328 bp, 12 predicted proteins | sample 7454761 | NCBI WGS metagenome assembly JACCEB01 (sample SAMN15323454, study PRJNA562643) | freshwater metagenome | isolation source: river surface water | place: USA:Blue River Watershed | collected 2017-08-18 | reverse complement strand
TGCTGGTGCCGAGGATGTGGAAGGCGAAAGCCATGCGGGAGGCGATGCAACCCCGTGACCTCGCCGTCTTCAAGCCGCCATTCGACCTTTTCCGCTTGAGGGCGACCGCGACCGGAGGGAAGGTAGGCCATCCCGCCATGCCCTCCCTTCCTCGCGTCATCAGCATCATCATGGGGGGCGGCCGCGGCTCCCGCCTGTATCCCCTGACCAAGGACCGGTGCAAGCCGGCGGTGCCCCTCGCGAGCAACTACCGTCTCGTCGACATCCCGATCAGCAACTGCCTGAACTCGGGTTTCAACCAGATCTTCGTGCTGACGCAGTTCAACACCGCTTCGCTGCACAAGCACATCCAGCAGACCTACAAGTTCGACGGCTTCGGCCGCGGCTTCGTCGACATCCTCGCCGCCGAACAGACGGGCGACAAGGAGAGCTGGTACCAAGGCACGGCCGACGCGGTCCGGCAGAACCTGCACCACTATAATCTCAAGGACGAGGACCTGGTGCTGATCCTCTCCGGCGACCAGCTCTACCGCCTCGATTTCGACGAGCTCGCCCGCCAGCACATGGAGAACGCCGCCGACGTCACCATCGCGGCCAAGGCCCTGCCTGCCGACCAGGTCTCGGCCCTCGGCGTCATGCGCGTCAACGCCGACCTGCGCATCGTCGAGTTCGTCGAGAAGCCGAAGGACCCGGCGGTCATCTCCTCCCTCGTGCTCGGCGGCCACGCCCGCGCCCGCCTCTCCGACAAGTCGGACAAGCCTTACTGCCTGGCTTCGATGGGCATCTACCTCTTCTCGGGCAAGGTCATGCGCGAGGCCCTGGCGGACCATACGCAGACCGACTTCGGCAAGGAAGTCATCCCCGGCCTCCTCGCTTCGAAGCGCATGATGGCCTACGTCTTCGACGGTTACTGGGAGGACATCGGCACCGTCGGCTCCTTCTGGGAGTGCAACCTGACCCTCACGGATCCGGTGCCGCCGTTCGATTTCTTCGACGGCCAGAATCCCGTCTACACCCACGCCCGTTACCTCCCGCCGGCGAAGCTCAACGGCGCCCGTTCCTCCCGCGTCCTCATGGCCGACGGCGCGATCGTCGACGACTCCGAGCTCGACCGTTGCGTCATCGGCGTGCGTTCCGTCATCCGCGCCGGTTCCCGCCTCGAGAACGTCGTCATGATGGGCGCCGACGCTTTCGAGCGCCCGCACGACCTCGCCCGCAACAATTCCCTCGGCCGGCCGGATGTCGGCGTGGGCCCGAACTGCCTCATCCGCAACGCGATCATCGACAAGAACGCGCGCATCGGCGAAGGCTGCCGGCTGGCCCCCACGGGCCTCCCGGAGAAGTGGGAGACCGAGGCCTTGTTCGTCCGTGACGGCGTGATCGTCGTCAAGAAGGGCGCGATCGTGCCTCCGGGCACGGTGGTCGGGGAATGAAGACCTACGCCCTGACGTATTGGTTCACCTGGGCTTTCCTGGTGATCGCCGCCGCGCTCACCGGGGTGGCTTCGCTCAAGGGCGCCTTCTTCGGCGGACTCTTCGCCTCCGGGCTCTCCGCGCTGCTCACCCGTACTTATGTCCGGGCGGGCGCCCGCTATGCGCCGCTGCTCGGCGCGACCGCCGGCACCCTCTGGGTCGTCCTCATGTTCTTCCGGCTGCGTTGGTTCGGGCAGCCCGACGATTTCCTGTCCGCGCAGTGGACGTTGGGCACCGACATCTCGGTGCATGCCGCCGGTTTCGCCGGCGCCGGCCTGCTCGTCGCCCTGCGTGAACGTCACGGCTTCGGCCGCGCCTTGGGCGGCGGCCTGCTGCTGGCGGCGGCGATGACGGCGGTGCCATACGGCGTGATCGCCTGGGTCGATCACCGCGTCGCGGGTCCTCTCGAGGTGGTGCTGCTGGTCCACGCCGACGTCCGGCCGGACGAGGGGCCGGTCCGGCGCGCCGGCGCGGTGCGCGCCGAGCTCACGCCCGCCGAGGCGGCTTTCCTGAAGGAGCGTATGCTCGTCGTGGACGGCCCGGGCGGGACGGAGGTCCTCGACGAGGCCGGCCGTCGTTACTGGCCGCTGTGGCGTCGTCGTCTCGTCTATCCGGGCAATCCGGGCGGCCCCGTCCGCACCCTGGTGGTGCTGCTGCCGCCCGACCTTCCGGCGGAGACCTGGGAGTTGCCGGTCCATCAGGACCCGACGGGCCTCGCGCTGGCGGTCCTGGGCCCCGCCAAGGGCGTCCGCTTCAGCGGAGGTCCGGCGAGTCAGGCCGTCCGCCTCGGGCTCTCGCTGGCGGTGAAGTCGCGCGACGGCGTACCGGCGTATCAGTATCTGCAGGCCGAGGTCTTCCGCCGTTCACCGGTCGGTGATTTCTACGCGCCGGTGCAGACCAAAGGTCTCGCTCCCGCTTTCCCGACCGAGGTCTCCGACGAACCCGCCAAGCCTGCCGGCCCGGCGAAGGGTCGTCCGGTCCGTCCGCAGTTCGGCGAGGCGCCCGCGGCCAAGTGAGCCGGGTCAGGTCGTCGAGCTGAGGAAGTCGCGGTGCAGCGCGGCGTAGGCGCCTTGCCGGGCGAGCAGCTCGTCATGCGTGCCGCGTTCGACGATGCGGCCCGCGTCGAGCACCAGCACGCAGTCCGCCCGGCGGATCGTGCTCAGGCGGTGCGCGACCACGAAGCTGGTCCGGCCTTTCATGAGGCGCGTCAACGCGACCTGGAGGCGGGCTTCGGTGAGGGTGTCGACCGCGCTCGTCGCTTCGTCGAGCACGAGGATGCGCGGGTCGGCCAGCAGGGCGCGGGCGAAGGCCACCAGCTGCTGCTGGCCCATCGAGAGGCCCCGCCCTTTTTCCGAGCACGGGGTATGGATGCCTTCCGGGAGGGCTTCGATGAGGTCGAGGCAGTCCAGGTCGCGGAACGCCTGACGGACTTCCTCGTCGGTCGCCTCGGGCCGGGCGGACCGCACGTTGTCCGCGATCGTGCCGGCGAACAGGAAGTTCTGCTGGAAGACGAAGCCCATCTGGCGGCGGAGCGTCTCCTGCCGCAGGTCGGCGAGGTCGTGCCCGTCGACGAGCACCTGACCCGTCAGCGGCAGCTGGAATTTCGCCAGCAGCCCGATGATCGTCGACTTGCCCGAGCCGGTATGACCGACGAGGGCGATCACCTGCCCGGGCTGGGCGGTGAAGCAGATGCCGTGCAGCACCGGCCGATCCGGGACATAGGCGAAGCCGACGTCCCGGAATTCGACGTGTCCGCGCAGGCGAGGGCATTCGGCCGCGCCCGGCTTGTCGGTCCAGGCCGGCGGGGTGTCGAGCAGACGGAAGTAGCGCTCCGCCCCCGCCATCGCGAGCGTCGCCTCGGAGAGCTGGGTGCCGATGATCGTGATCGGGGAGAAGAAGAGGTCGGCCAGGAAGAAGAACGTCACCAGGTCGCCCAGTCCCGTGCCCGTGCCGGAGAGGGCGGCCCAGCCGCCGACGCCGATGAGCGCGGCCATGAAGCCGTGGGCGTTGAGTTCCAGCAGCGGCAGGTAGAGCGAGGTCAGGCTGGCGGTCTTCACGACGTTGCCGGCGAGGCTGCGCACCAGGCGCGTGAAGATGCCGGCGTTGGTGTCCTCGCGCGCGAAGCCCTGCGTGACGCGGATGCCTTGGACGGTCTCCGCCAGCGCGGAGGTGACGCGGGAGAAGGTCTCCTGCTGCACGCGGGAAGCGTGCAGGATCTTGCCGCGGAAGAAGGCGTGCACGAGCAGCAGGCAGGGCACGATCGCCAGCAGGACGAGGAAGAGCCGGGGGTTGGCCAGGAGCATCAGCCCCGCGGCGCAGGTCATCTGGCCGAACGAGACGAAGGTGATGAAGAAGTTGTTCTGGACGCCGTTGCGCATCGCCTCGATGTCCGAGACCATGCGGCTGATCAGGCTGCCGTGGCGGCGGGCGTGGAAGAACGAGAGCGGCTGCGTGAGCAGGTGCGCCATGAGGCGGTCGCGGAGGTCGCGGAGGACGTTCTCGCCGATCTGGTGCGCCAGCCGGATGCGCCAGTACAGGGCCACGTCGGCCACGACGAAGAAGACCGTGAACAGGCCGAGGGCCCGGAAGGTCGCGGCGCCGTCGCCGGCCTGGACCGGCCCCTTGATGATGGCGCCGACGAGCCAGGCGAGGCCGGGCAAGGCCATCGCCCGGAACACGCAGAGGACGAGCAGGGTGTTCCGCATCCGGCGGTGCGGGCCGGTGAAGGCGAACAGCCGGGCGATGGTCGACCAGCGCAAGGGGAGCCGGTCCGGCTCTTCTTCGTCGGGGCGCAGGCGGCGGACCGCGATCTCAAGGGGCGGCTTGCTCATGCGGGGGCTCCTTCCGACTGGACGAGGATCGCCCGGCGGTAGTGTCCGTCCTCCGCCATCAGCTGGGCGTGCGTGCCGGCCTGCGTGAGGCGGCCGCGGTCGAGGACGAGGATGAGGTCGGCCCGACGGAGCGTGCTCAGGCGATGCGCCACGATGAAGGTCGTGCGGCCGGCCATCGCGGCCTCCATGGCCTCCATGATCTCTTTCTCGGTCTCGGGGTCGATGGCCGAGGTCGGGTCGTCCAGCAGCAGCACCGTGGGTTCGAGGAGCAGGGCGCGGGCGATGGCGATGCGTTGGCGCTGGCCGCCGGAAAGGTTCACGCCGCCCTCGCCGAGGAAAGTCTCGTAGCCCTCGGGCAGAGCCGTGATGAAGTCGTGGGCGCCGGCGATGCGGGCGGCCCGTTCGATGCGCTCCTGAGTGGCCTCGGGATGACCGAAGGCGATGTTCGCCGCGATCGTGTTGGAGAACAGGAAGTTCTCCTGGAAGACCATGCCGACCTGTCGGCGGAGTTCCGGGAGCGGCAGCCGGCGGATGTCATGCCCGTCGAGCGTGACCCGGCCGGACCGAGGGTCGTAGAAGCGGGGGATGAGCGAGAGCAGGGCCGATTTGCCCGAGCCCGTCGCCCCGGCGATGGCGATGCGCCGGCCGGGTTCGGCGACGAACGAGAGGTCGCGCAGGACGGTCGCGTTGTCCTGGAACTCGAAGCTCACGTTCTCGAAGGCCACGCGGCCGAGGAAGCGGCCGGGCGAGCTCGCGCCGGCCTCGGTCTCCACGCCCGGGTCGGTGTCCAGGATCTCGAAGATGCGTTTGGCGCCCGCCAGGGAGACCTGCGCGTTGTCGACGACCGAGGCGAGCGTCGTGACCTGGGCGGAGAACTGCTGCAACAGGCCCGCGAAGGCGACGAGGCCGGTGCCGAGGGCGATCTCGCCCTGCGCGACCATCCAGCCGCCGTAGCCGATGAGGATGGCCATCGAAAGACGGTTGAGCGCGTCGATGACGGGCCAGAACAGGGCGACCTCGCGGAAGACCTTGCGTTTCTGCGTGCGGATCGCCTCGCTCCAGCCGGCGAAACGTCCCTGCACGCGCGGCTCCAGGGCGAAACCCTTGACGACCTGGATGCCCTGGACGTTCTCGGAGAAGCCGAGCACCATGCGGTCCATCAGCTCGCGGTTCTCCTCGTAGGCCGGACGCACCCGGCGGGAGAAGCGGATCGCGAACCAGACCTGGAACGGCAGGACGGAAAGGCAGGCCAGCGTGAGCCGCCAGTCGGTGCGGAACATGTAGGCGGCGCAGGCCGCCAGGGTCAGGGCGATGATGGCGAGCTGCAGCACCACGCCTTCGATGAAGAGCCGGATCGCATGCGCGTCGGAGGTGACCCGGTTGATGATCGAGCCGCTGGCGTTGGAATCGAAGAAGCGGAAGCTCAGCTGCTGGAGCTTGGCGAAGACCTGGGACCGGAGGTTGACCACGATGCGTCCGTGCAGGAAGCGCACGGACACGAGGCCGAAGACGAAGGCGAGCGTCGCCCGCAGGACGGCGGCGACGAGGATGCCCGCGCCGAGCCAGACGAAGACGGCCTGGTCCGTGGCGTCGGCCGGGACGAAGAAGGGCAGGGCGGGCGCGGGGACGGTGCGGTCGGCGCAGTGGCGGACGAAGTCGATGCCGACTCCGGCCAGGGCGATGACGGCGACGGTCAGGAAGACGACGGCGAGCTGGAGCCCGAGGAGCTGGAGGCAGTCCGCGCGGTATGACCAGGCGATCCGCAGCAACCGACGCAGCGTGGCGTCACGGGCGTCGGGGGTCGGAGGAGCGGGGTCGGCGGGCATGCGCGTCTGGGCGCAGGCGTTCTCAGCGGATCATCTGGCCTTCGCGCGAAGCCTTCTTGCGGAACTCGGCGAGGATGCGGGCGGTGAGCGGACCGGGCTTGCCGGTGCCGATCTTACGGGCGTCGACCTCGATGACCGGGATGACTTCCGCGGCGGTGCCCGTGAGGAAGCATTCGTCGGCGTTCCAGACGTCGTAGCGGGTGATGTTCGTCTCGACCGTCGGGATGCCGAGGGCGGCGGCGACTTCGAGGGCGACCTGGCGCGTGATGCCCACGAGGGCGCCCGCGTGGGAGGCCGGGGTGATCAGGCGGCCTTTGTGGATGAGGAACACGTTGTCGCCGGTGCACTCGGAGACGTAGCCCTGCTCGTTGAGCATGAGGCACTCATGGAAGCCGTGCTGCTGGGCTTCCATCTTCGCCATGATGTTGTTCAGGTAATTGAGCGACTTGATCATCGGCGGCAGCGCGGCGGGGCTGATGCGGCGCGTCGGCGCGGTGATGATGCGCATGCCCGTGGTGTAGAGTTCCTCGGGGTAGAGCTTGATGGTGTCGGCGATGCAGACGATCGAAGGCGTCGGGCAGTTCTTGGGCGAGAGGCCCAGGTCGCCGAAGCCGCGGGAGACGACAAGGCGGATGTAGCCGTCGGTCAGCTTGTTGCGGCGGCAGGATTCGCAGACGATCTCGGCGATCTCGGCGCGGGTCCACGGCATCTCGAGGCAGAGGGCCTTGGCGGACATCTCGAGGCGCTCGAGGTGCTCGTCCAGGCGGAAGACGCAGCCCTGGTAGAGGCGGATGCCTTCGAAGATGCCGTCACCATAGAGGAAGCCATGGTCGAAGACGGAGATCTTGGCCTCGGCCTTGGGATAGAACTTACCGTCGATGTAGACTTCCATAATGGTGAAAAGCCCACCTTGGCGGGTAGGGTGAGGTTTTTCCAGCCCGAAAGCCCCTTTTCCGGCGGTTATCTGCCTGGCTCAGGCGGCCTCGCGGACCGTCAGGCGGAATTTACCTGAGTCCTCCGGGGTGACGAGTCCGACCGAGGCGGTGGTGACCTGGCTGCCCAGCAGGAGGGTCAGGCGCTCTTCGAGCATCGCTCGGGCTGAGACCAACTCATCGCCGGCACGTTCGGGCAGGAGGCTGAGGTGGGCCGAGCCGTCGGCTTTCTGGCGCAGCTGATAATGGGCGATGCCGCTGACGTCGAGGAAGGCGGCGTCGACCTGGCGGGTGGTGAGGAGGCGGCCTTGAGCGTCGCGGAGGGAGTCACGTTTGCGCCCGTGGACGATGAACCCCTCGGCGACCTGTTCGACGAGGTCGCCGATCTCGTAGCGTATCAAGGGCAGGTAAGGATTCGTGAGCGTCGTGACCAGCAGTTCGCCGACGCCGGTCTGAGCCGTGCACTCCAGCAGCGCCGTCTCCGGGCTCGGGCGCATGACGCCATCGTGGTCGACCAAGAGGTGGCCGGTCTCGCTGGAGCCGTAGAGATCGATCACCGGCACACCGAACACCCGCTCCATGATGGCCCGATGCGTCACGCTGGCGTACTCGTAGCTCGTCAGGATGAAGCGCAGAGAAGGGAAGCGACGCCCCTGGCGTTCGCAGTGCAAGGCGAACCACGCCCCGTGCACGGGGTCCACGTCCAGGAACACCGGCGCCCAGGCTGCGACTTCATCGGCCATGACGGCCAGCCGGTCTTCGCCGAGGCTGAAGGGGATGCGCGACTGGTTGACGTAACGGCTGTCGCCGAGGGTGCGTTGCTCGAGGTTGAGCCAGCGGTTGTAGCAGCTGACGCCGCTGCATCCCGGCGTCGTGAGGACGGCGCGCCGCAGGCTGACCCGGTCTCCGAACAGTTCCGCCAGGAAAGGATTGCGGACCAGGGCGCGACGTTCCTGTTCGGCCCACCAGCTCTTGCCGAAGACCACGCGCACGCTGGCGCCGGAGGTCCCGGAGGTGCTTTCTTCCTCGACCAGGCCGCGGGCCACCAAGGACTCAACGGTCAGGCCCTCGCGCAGGAATCCCTCGGGCGAGTGCTCGCGGAGCCGGCTCTTGGTGATGCGCGGCAGGTCGGAGAGATGAGCCGATCGATCGGCGAAGGCCTCTTGCCAGCCGGCGGAGGCGTAGAAAGGAACTCCGGAGGTCTGCCGGATGACTGACCGCAGGCGCGCGGCCTCGGCGGAGGCGCGGGCGACGGGGGCGGGAGAGAAGGACATGTCCTGTAAGGAGCAAGCAAGGCCGGTGAAAGCAAAACGGGTGCGACATTTAACGGCAGAATGTCTGCATATAGCTGCGGGCGGGTTCGGAGACGGAACTATCAGGATTGAACGGGGTCTTCGGTCTTCATATCACCCCGCATGCGATCACCCCGTCGTTCTTTTCTGCGCAAGGCCGCCGTCGCCGCGCTTGGTTTCACGATCCTTCCCCGTCACGTCCTCGGTCGCGGCTTCATCCCTCCCAGCGAGACCCTGAACCATGTCATCGTCGGCTGCGGGGGCATCTCCGCGATGCACTCCGAGCCGCGCATGACCGGCAAGAACCGCATCGTCGGCATCTGCGACGTCGACGCCCAGCGCGTCCAGAAGAAGCTCGACCGCATCAAGCAGGCCGGCGGTGGCGCGCCGATGACGGCCGAAGATTTCCGCGAAGTCATCGCGTTGCCCGACGCCGACGTCGTCCATGTCTGCACCCCGCCGCATTGGCACGGCGTCATCGCCGCCATGGCCGCCCGTCGGGGCAAGGCCGTCTGGTGCGAGAAGCCGCTGACCCGCACCATCGGCGAAGGCATCGCCCTGAGCCGCGTCGTCCAGCAGACCGGCGTGCCTTTCCGCGTGAACACCTGGTTCCGTCTGAACCGGACCAACTATTACGGCGTGGGCCCCGCCCGGGAGATCCGCCGGGTGGTCGCCAGCGGCGTCCTCGGCGGGCCGCTGACCGTGCGCCTCGCGCCGGTCGGTGGCATCCAGTGGAAGGTCAATCTCTGGACCGGCAGGCCGGACCTCAAGCCCGAGCCCGTTCCCGCTCATCTGAACTGGAATCTCTACTGCGGTCCGGCGCAGCTGATTCCTTACCATCCGCACCGGTGCCATGGTTCCTTCCGGGGTTATTGGAATTTCGACCAAGGCGGCCTCGGTGACATGGGTCAGCACTTCCTCGACCCGGTGCAGTACTTCCTCGGCAAGGATGGCGAATCGCCCGTCACCGTCGAGTGCGACGCCCCGGCCCAGGACGCCATGGCCTGCGGCGTCTGGAAGACCGTCACCCTGACCTACAAGGACGGGACCCGTATCATACTCGAGTCCGAGCTCGCCGAGCGTAATCCCGAGAACCCCTTCCTCGAAGGGCCGAACGGCAAGCTTTTCGCGGGCATGCGCTGCAGCCGCCCGGAACTCCTGGCCAAGGCCGCCGAATTCCCGTTGCCCGAATATCAGGAGGACGATTTCGATCTCTGCGCCCGCGAGAAGCGACCTTTCGGCTACGGCGTGAGCGAAGCCTTCCGCAGTTCGACGCTCGTGAACCTCGCGGCCCTGAGCGTCCGACTCGGCCGTAAGCTCACCTTCAAGGCCGATGGGTCCGGCTTCGTCGGCGACGACCAGGCGAACCAGCTGCACTCACCCGCCTTGCGCGGCTCATGGTCGATCTGAACCTCCAGTCCGCCCGCCGCCAGTTTCTCCGGCTCGCCGCGCTTGCCTCGGTCCTAGGCCTCATGTCCGTTTGGGGCGCTCACGACCGCGTGGTCTGGATGCTGGAGGTCCTGCCGGTGTTCGTCATCGCCGGCGCCGCCTGGCGCCTGGACTGGACGCCGAGCCTCTTCCTCGGCCGCTGGATGTTCTTCCATGCCCTCGTCCTCATCGTCGGCGCCCATTATACCTACGCCGAAGTGCCGGCCGGAGCCTGGGTGGCCGGGTGGCTGGGACAGACGCGTAATCCTTACGACCGGCTGGGTCACCTCATGCAGGGCGTCGTTCCGGCGCTGATGATCCGCGAATGGCTGCTCCGAGGCCCGGCCGCCGGAGCCGTCGGTCTGACCGCCTGGGCCGGCCTCTGCTTCGCCGGTGCTTTCAGCGCGGCCTACGAGATCTTCGAATGGGGTTCGGCGATCCTGCTCGGCCAGGCCGCCGACGCTTTCCTCGGCTCCCAAGGTTTCGTCTGGGATACCCAGGCGGACATGCTCTGCGCCTTCCTCGGCGCGGCCTTCGCCATGTGGGTGCTCGGTCCTTGGCACCGCCGTTCGTTGGCCGAACTCACCCCCCTGTCCTGACCGCTTTTTATCGTCATCATGAAGTCTCGTTTCCTCCCGCTCCTCCTAGTCTTCGCCGGCTTGTTCGCCGCCGAGGCCCCGACCGACGCCACTTTCGCGGACCTCGCCGTCCCGGAGAAGCGCCTCGTCGCCCAGCAGGCGATCCTCGACCACTCCCGTGGTTTCACCGTCGCCTCACCCGAGGCCAAGGCCTGGTTCGAACGCGTGCGCATGGCGGCCAAGTCCGTCGACAATCCCGAGGCCCAGGCGGCCCTCCAGCAGGTCCTGATCTTCGACCCCAGCTCGAAGCCACGTCTGCCGCTCAACCCGAAGCAGCCGAACACCTATGAAGATCCCGAAGGTACCACGCCGGAGACCAAACTCGCCCAGCTCGAGCGCATGCTCGATCAGCGACGCTCCGCGAAGGAATATCCCCTGACCGTCGAGGAACTCGTCGCGCTCACGAAGCACGAGGATTTCGCGACCGCCCAGCGGGCGAACCGTCTGCTCCGTCGCATCAGTTACTCCGCCGCCGCGCCGATCCTCTGGGAGCGCCTCGCCAAGCTTTCGCAGCGCTCGCAGGTCCAGGAAGTCGAGGACGAGATCCTCCGCCTGCCCGTGTCGCAGGCCACCAAGCATCTTCCGGTCGAGTTCACGGGCTCCTCGCTCGCTTCCAAGGCCGCCTGGGTCCGCATCGTCGCCGTCCGCGCTTCCAAGAACCTCAAAGTGCGCGCCGGCCTCAAATCCGCGGTGCTTCCGTTGCTCAAAGGTCCGGCCAATGAACTGACCGAGGCCGCCTGGGCCGCGGTACCGCGGCTCTTCGCCGAAGCCGACCGCGCCGCGTTGACCGAGGCCGCGCAAGGTCTCTCCGATCGCCTGGCGCCGAAGGCCAAGGCCGCGTTGGAAGCCTTGCCCGGCAAGTGATCCTCCCGACGCTTGTCGCTTGCCGAGGGGAGGGGAGGGCCTTGCTATGGTCGCATGTCGCCCGTGGCCAACAAGGACAACTCACCGAACCTGATCCTCGCCGGATTCATGGGCACGGGGAAGTCCGCGCTCGGACGGCAGCTGGCCAAGCGCTGGCGGCGCCGTTTCTACGATACTGACGAACTCGTCGAGAAACTGGCCGGCGCCACGATCGCCGACATCTTCGCCCAGCACGGCGAGGAGCATTTCCGCGCGCTTGAGAGGCAGGTCGTCGAGACCTTGCTCCCCGAGTGCGGCGCCGTCATCGCCTGCGGGGGCGGCCTGGTGGTGCCGCCCGGCATGGGGGAGCTTGTCCGGTCCAAAGGCATCGTCGTGACCTTGTTCGCCTCGGTGGACACCATCCTTCGCCGCACCGCGGGAAATTCCCGGCGTCCGTTGCTCAAGGGCGAGGATCCCGAGACCCGCATCCGCGAGCTCATGAAGAAGCGTGAGCAGGCCTACATGCGGGCGGGCATCGCGGTCTACACCGACGGCCGGTCGTTGCAGCAGCTTTGCGTGATCGTCGAGCGCGTCTATGAGCGCGAGGCCCGCGCCTTGCTCAGGTCGCGTCCGAAGCCGGAGTGACGAAGGCGTCGCCGGTCGGCGGCTCATCGCGGAAGAGCCTCACGGCGCCCAGGAACTCCGCGCGGTCGACCGCGAAGGCGCCGAGGCTGGCGAGGTGCGCGGTCGGCACCTGGCAGTCGATGAGGACGTAGCCGCAGGCGGTGAGCCGGGCGACGAGCGTGGCGAAGCCGACCTTCGAGGCGTCGGCCTTGAGGTGGAACATCGATTCGCCGTGGAAGAGCCGCCCGAGCGCCACGCCGTAGAGTCCGCCGACCAGTTCCCCCTGCCAGGTCACCTCGACGCTGTGGGCCACGCCCCGGCGGTGCAGGTCGCAGTAGGCCGCGATCATCTCCTCGGTGATCCAGGTGCCGTCCTGGCCGGGGCGGGGGACTTCGGAGCACCGGCGCATCACGGTCTCGAAGGACCGGTCGAAGGTCACGCTCCAGCCCGCCTTGCGCATCGTCTTGCGGAGGCTGTCCGTGAGGCGGAAGTCCGACGGCCGCATCACGAAGCGCGGGTCCGGACACCACCATTTCACCGGCTCGCCTCGCGAATACCATGGGAAGACGCCGGCTCGGTAGGCGCCGATCAGGGTGTCCGCGCTGAGTTTGCCGCCACGGGCCAGCGGCGCCTGGGTGGGGCCTTTCGCCGGGTCGCCGCGGGTCCATTCCTGCATCGGCGCACTCTCGCCGAGACGCTGCCCGCGGGCAAGTTCAGTCCTTGGTGATGTTGTAGACCGACGGGATCGAGATGCCGAGCTCGGCCGCGATCTCGCGCACCGGGGCGCCCTTGCGGCGCATCGCCTGGGCCTTGTTGCGCATGCTGTCGGAGATCTGGGCGCGGGCGCGGTTGGGGCGCGAGAGGAGCTTGATCAGGCGCTTGGCGAGCTCGGGCTTCGAGAGGCCCGCGACTTCGCGTTCGATCAGCGTCTGGCGTTCGCTGTGCTCGTCTTCCCAGGCCTGGACCGCCAGGTCGCGGGCCTTCGAGAGGGCGGCGCGGACGTAGGCGTCCTTGGAGGTGAAGGCGGAAGGGTCGAGGTCGATTTTCATAAGTGTGGGTCTGGGGCCGGCGGGGCCTGAGGTTGTCTGCGACAATCCTAATGCTTTGCCTGCTCAATCAAGGGTTTTATAATATTACCAATTGTCAAACTTTGGTAAAAAGTTTTTCACCCTAACCGACGTCGGCGTATCCTTTTCTATCCGCCGCTCACTTGCTCCACTCGAGCATCCGGCGGAGCGGAATCTCCGCCGCGGCCCGGATGTCTTCGGGGAGCCCGATCTCGGGCGTACCGTCCCGCAGGCAGTCGCGGACCTTCGCCAGCGTGTTCATCTTCATGAACTTGCAATCATTGCAGGAGCAGCGGTCGGTCGGCGCGGCGACGAACGTCTTGCCGGGCACCTCTTTGCGGAGGCGGTGGATCATCCCGGATTCCGTCGTGATGATGATGGTGTCCGCGGTCTGCGCCTTGCACCAGCCGACCATGAGTTCTGTGGAACAGACCATATCAGCCATGTCACGGACGGCTTCGGTGCATTCGGGGTGGGCGACGACGGGCGCGCCCGGGTGGGCGGCCTTGGTGCGGAGCAGGGCGCCCGGCGTGAACTGCACGTGGGCGTAGCAGTTGCCCGGCCAGAGCTGCATCGCGCGGCCGGTCTTGCCCGAGACCCAACGCCCCAGGTTCTGGTCAGGCACGAAGAGGATTTTCCGGTCGGCGGGCACGCGGCTGACGATCTTGGACGCGTTGCCGCTGGTGACGATCACGTCGCAGAGCGCTTTCACCGCGGCGCTGCAGTTGATGTACGCGACGACGTAGAGCGAAGGATCCGCGGCCTTGGCGGCGGCGAGTTTCTCCGCCGGGCATGAGTCGGCCAGCGAGCAGCCGGCGGCCAGGTCGGGCAGCAGCACGCGTCGCGTCGGGTTCACGATCTTGGCCGTCTCGGCCATGAAGTGCACGCCGCAGAAGACGATGGTGGACTGCCGGGCTTCGGCGGCCTTGTAGGCCAGCCCGAGCGAGTCGCCGACGTAGTCGGCCACGCCTTGGATGTCCTCGCACTGGTAGTTGTGCGCGAGGATGAGGGCGTCCTTGGCCTGCTTGAGGGCGATGACTTCCTTCTGCAGTTCGGAAAGGGGCGTTCCGCCGAGGGGCAGGGGAGGGAAGACGGCGGCGGTCGGGTAGGTGATCATGAACGGGCGGGCTTGCGGCGCGGGCAACGGTCGTTGAGGCAGGCGGCGGTGACCTGGAGCTTCTGGGAGATGGGACGCATGCCATGCTTCGCGGCCACGGCCTTGCCGTACCATTCCATGAAGGGTGCGTCGACCTCGACGATCGAATCGCAGTTCTCGCAGATGAGCTGGGCGCGGAAGGTGGCGCTGCCGGCTTCGGCCAGGTAGTATTTCTGGTCGCGGCCGACGTCCATCTCGCGGATGACGTTGCTGCCGACC
>JACCEB011255270.1_pt1 | contig 14329 bp, 12 predicted proteins | sample 7454761 | NCBI WGS metagenome assembly JACCEB01 (sample SAMN15323454, study PRJNA562643) | freshwater metagenome | isolation source: river surface water | place: USA:Blue River Watershed | collected 2017-08-18 | reverse complement strand
AATTACAGTATGGACGCTTAAAGGTGGAGAGGGTAAAACCACCATTGCTTGTGCGATAGCATTAGAGGGAGATTGGGCTATCATTACAAATGATATTCATTCAGACCTTACTTCAGCATTAAAAGAAGAACACTACCTGGTTCTAGATCCAGATCAACCATTGCCAACAAAAAAAGATTTAGAAGGTGCTAACATAATTTTTGATCCAGGTGGATTTTTAGATCATAGAATGATTGATGCCGTCAAGATGAGTGATTATGTGATTATACCAGTTTCCGAATTTGGTAAAAAGCTGAATACAGAGCGCTTTATTGCCAGTGTTCTAGAAATAGAACAATATAATAAAAATATTGTGATCGTTCTTAATAAGATTGCTCAAGAAAATGTAGAAGAGGCCAGAAAGGCTTTAAAAGAATTGATGTCGAAAGAATTTAAGGGCACTTATCCCATTTTTGAAATTAAGAAGAACGAAGCATTTGAAATGATGCTAAACACAGGATCTTCCATATCTGAAATTGTAAAAAAGGGAGGATTGTTCCGCCGTTGGTTTAAGCCTGTGGATGGACAATTACAAAAATTAATCAAATTTATTAATGAGGGGAAATAATATGGCTAAAAAAATTGACCTAACAAAGTTTAAAAGACCTACTCAAAATTATCTTAAGGAAAAGGAAGAAACAAAAGTGCAAAACGAGGTAGTGGTACCAAAAGAAGCTAAGAAGGTTCAAAAGGCAGAAAAAATTGGTAGACCAACGATTGGTGATGAACCTGTTTCCAAAAGATTTTCGTTAGCATTCACCGAGACAGAATATAATACTCTAAAAGAAAATGCCGGAAAAATTCCATTAGCATCTTTTGTTAGAGATGTTTTGAAAGATGCCAAAGTGATTTAACATAAAAAACACTTTTAACACTAAAAAGTGAAAAAATGAATAATTCAAAGAAAAAAGATCTAGTAGAATATAAACAGACCCAACCTGAACAACTTAAATTGTTTGAATCGGAAGAGAATTATTCCAATACAATTGAGTTGTATGATTCGATGCCGAAATATTACTTTGGTGGAGTTGAAAGGGAGAAGGGTAAAAATGTTGATTCTTTGCCGATCCTAAACAGAGAATTTACTCATCGTAATCGTAACTATAAACTAAGCATTTCGCCCGCAGCTGTTCAAGATAAAAAAACCGGCAAAACTATTAATTATTATCCATCTCAGAGAGAGGAAATAATTGAAGATGTGATAAGAAAAATATCTACAAAACCAAATCGCGCAATTTTATTTGATAATGATATAGGTGTAAAATTTACCTATTATGAAGTTCAACAAGAGCTAAAAAAAATTGGTCATGGTTATTCCATAGATCAAATAAAGTTAGGAATAGAAATCCTCAACAAATCGGTTCTTGAAACTACATCAAAAGAAGGAAACGAAATATCCATAACATCAAGTTTGTTTTCTTATGTTGGAAAAGAAACCAAAGAGATGGGTGGAAAGGAAAGGGTGGTGGTAATTTTCAATCCCCTTGTTACTAGATCAATTAATCAAGGCACATATAGACTGATTAATTATGAAAAGCTAATGAGGATGAAGATGCAAGTTTCTAGATGGTTGCATAAAAGAATTTCTCACATGTTTGTTCAGGCTGCATTAACTAATCCTTACCAAATTCTTCTATCTACTATTGTTCGTGATAGTGGAATGAGGGTTTATAAAACTGTTTCTGAGAGAATGAGACAGATTGAGAAAGCACTAGATGAGTTGAAAGAAAACAAAGTAATTTCTGAGTGGAAATCAGATCTTCAGAAGGAAAAGAATAAAATTCTCGATGTTTTATATTCACTTTACATGAGTGATGAGTTTGTTGCCGATGCTAAGAAGGCAAATAAATTTACCAATATGAGATTGGAATCACCTGAAGCGGAAGCGGAAGTGTATGATGTTGATGAGTTGAGACGCGAAATGGAGCTGCCAATTTATCGTTTAAGTAAAACCGTAATAAATAACCTGATTGGAAATATAGGAAACAAAGAGGATTTTGACAAAGTATCAAATGGTCTAGAGGCGGCAAAACAATATTTACAAACCAAGAAGATTGAGAATCCAGCTGCTGTGGTAAGAAACGCAATAAAAGAAGGATGGCTACCAAAAAAGAAGAAAGATGATGATTTGTTTAAGCAAACCACTGACATGAAAATAATTGAAGGTGAAAAAGAAAATAAAAAGCGTGCTCGCAAAGAGTCGCAGGAAAATCCGATTTGGCCAAAAATAAGAAAAAAACTTGAAACAGAGTTTAAGGGTGAGAATTGGGACAAGTGGTTATCAAAGTTAGAAATCTTTCAAATAGAGAAAGAAGAAATTGTTTTTGCTGCGCCAGATAAGTTTGTTAGAGATTGGGTGATCAGATTATTTGTGGAATCAGGCTCAGAGAAAAAATTAATAGAAGTAATTCAGAAAATTTCTCCTACTGTTGAGAAAGTAAAAGTTATTTTTGTTCAAGAGTAGGTGGGGGTAGTGATGTTAGATATTTGGATTTATTTATAAGATAAATTATGGAAAAAGATAATAAGGACTACACCGATAACAAAATTGGTTTCTTCATTTTAATAGTAGTTTTGTCCTACTGTTGCAGCATCATCAATGTTATTCCAATATTACAGCACTTAAATCTATCTGAGTGGGGAGCGGGTGATCTAGTTGGTTTTGGTAGTATACTATTTTGGTTATTGGTTATTTGGTTCGTGGATTATGTTAGTAGTTCTTATGTCAAAATTACAAAAAGAAGAGTGTTAGTGCCTTTGTTTGTAATTCTTTTGTCTTACAGCTTTGGATTTTTGAAAATATACAATGTTTCACACAATGGTGTGAATAATGAAGTGACACTAAGAAATGGTGATAAATTTGATTCAAGATTGGTGATTCTTGGTAAGAAATTTTCGTATATCATTCAAGAAAAAGGTGGTGTGATTGTTAATTCGGAAGAAGTTGATAGAATAATTCTTAACAAAGAGCGCTAATCCGAAAAATTATCCAATCTTCTTGCTAAGAAGATAAAAGCGGAGTCAATTTAATTTCTTTGTTTTTCAGTTGAAAATTGACCTGTCCTAAGTGGCGTTTTTCTAAAAAAGAAAAACTGGTCTGTGGGTTTTAGCGTCAGCCATTTATTTGAAGTCAAGGTAGATAAAACCTGCGCCCGCACCACTTCTCTTCACTCTTGGCGACTGTAAGCCACAAATTTTTTGATTCTTAGTTTTTCAATCGAAGAAAAATTTCTGACTAACATTCGCCAGTCATTCGAGAACCGAGGCTCGGTTTTCTTCCACCTTTCCCTCCACTCGCTTCGCTCCTTCTGGTGACTTCAAAAAATGTCCATCCGCTCCATGCCGCTTCACTTCGTTACGCTATAGTCGCTTCTCCTGACGCTCGCCGCTTGGCAGGGTTTGAGGCACGGCGCTTTCAGCGCTTCGCTTCAAACCTTATTAACAAATGGAGAATTTTATGAATACATCAACTTTAGTGAATCTACTAAAAGACAACAACCAAGATCACGAATTTTACCCAACAACTGATGAAATTATTGAGCGATTTTATTTTGATTTGAATGGCGAGGCGAGAAAAGAATATTGTTTCCCCTCTTTTAACATTCTTGAAATTGGCTGCGGCAATGGAAAAGTTTTTAGAGAATTTGAAAAACTATCAAACGAGCAAAAAGAGGCTCGAGAAAAGGAAGATGAGCGCAGAGGCTATGCCTCTTTAGGTTCATGTTATGGAATCGAGAAATCAGAAATTTTAATTAATCAGCTGCCTACAAATGTTGTGATTGTTGGAACTGATTTTTGGCAACAAACTTTAATCGATAAAAAAGTGGATGTTGTTTTTTGTAATCCTCCTTACAGCGAATTTGAAGATTGGGCGGTTAAAATCATCAAAGAGGCATCGGCAAAATACATTTACCTTGTAATCCCTCAACGCTGGCAAGAATCATCAAAAATTGACGCCGCAATAAAAATCAGAGAAGCAAAATCTTCAATTCTGGGAGATTATGATTTTTTAGAAGCTGACAGACAGGCGAGGGCAAAAGTTAATTTGCTTAAAATTGACCTCACAAGAAATAATGGTTATGGTAGAAAAGAAGCGGTCACAGATCCTTTTGAAATCTGGTTTGAAGAAGAATTCAAAATCAAGTGTGATAAAAAAGAAGAATATTCAAGTGCTAGAAAAGAAGCTGAAGAGGAGGAAGCTTCTAGAAAATCAGAAATTAATAATGAAGTTGCTGCCGGTCGTGACTTAGTGCAAGTTTTGGCAGGCTTATATCAAAGAGATTTGGCAAAATTGATTTTAACCTACAAAAGCCTTGAGTCAGTTGATGCAGAATTGATGAAAGAGCTGAATGTAAAGCTTGATGATGTTAAGAAGGCTCTGAGGCTTAAAATCCAAGGTTTGAAAAAGCTTTATTGGAAAGAAATTTTTAACCGCTTGGATAAAATAAAAGAAAGGCTTTGCAGCAAACAAAGGATGAGGTTGCTTAATAGTCTAAATGAAAATTCTTCAATCGATTTTACTGAGTCAAATGTCTACGCGGTCGTGATCTGGGTTATTAAAAACGCCAACAAATATTTTGATGAACAGCTTGTTGATCTTTACCAATATTTAAGCACCAAAGACAACATCAAGAACTACAAGTCGAACCAAAAAACTTGGGAGCAAGACAATTGGAGATACACCAAAGAAACAATGAGCCACTATTACCTTGATTATCGCTTGGTACTTTCAAAATACCGCTGCTTTGATTTTAGTTTTTCTGGCGAAACTCGCGGATTAACTTCGGAAGCAATCGCCTTAATTGATGATTTGATGACGGTCGCAGTAAATCTTGGTTTTGATGGGCAGAGTCAACAAAGTTTCGGATGGAATTACAATCCTAACGCTGGCGAAAAGTTAGAATTTTATATGAGACCAAATTGGCGAAATGATAACACCGTCAAAAGAATTTTGTTCATGGAAGTCAGATTTTACAAGAATGGAAATATTCACCTCAAACTAAATCAAGACTTCATCAAGGCTTTAAATATTGAGGCGGGAAGGCTTTTAGGTTGGGTGAAATCTGCTGAGGACGTTGTAGAAGAATTTCCAGATGATTGCAAAGTGACTTCAGAAGATGCCAGCAAATATTTTAAGAAAAATTATCTGATGATTTGCAGTTCTGCGGTAAATCTTTTGGAATCGTCGATTTAGAATTCATCGGAGCTTGTGCGGTTTAATTCACAAGCTCCAGATCTTCACAGGAAGTAAACAAAGCGTCTAAAGAGGAATCAATTTAGGTTTTTTATTTTTTTAAGGAAAATTGATCGGTTCTAAGCGGTGTTTTTCTAAAAAGAAAAACTGGTCTGTGGGTTGGGGCGTCAGCCATTTTTAAAAGATCAATGTAGTAAAATCCTGCGCCCGCACCACTTCTCTTCATTCCAGCCAAATCTAAGCCACAAATTTTTAGGTTCTTTATTTTTAGTCGAAGAAAAATTTTTGGCTAAGATTTGCTAGTCATTCGAGAACCGAGGCTCGGATTTTCTCCACATTTCCCTTCAGTCGTTAATCACTCCTTCCGGTGACTTTTAAAAAAGTCCATCCGCTCCCTATCGCTTCGTTTCACTCCGCTTTCGTTCGCTACTCCTGACGCTCGCCGCTTGGCAGGGTTTGAGGCAAGACGCTTTCAGCGCTTCGCTTCAAACCTTATCAACGACATGGAGAAAAATTTATGACCGCAGAAATTAAAATCAGTTTTAAAGAATATCTTTCAGAGATTTACGACAAACCAAGTAAGTTACACGAAGCTTACAGGTTGTTCCGAAATTATAGCCCAAGAAATAGAATTCTTGCCGAAAGCCAATTACTTTTTCTTGAGCCGATCAACACTTACAAAGGATGGCAGGAGCTAGGCAGACAAGTTAAGAAAGGCAGCAGAGGAATTTCTTTGTTTTTGCCAGTTGTTAGTAAAAAGAAAAAAGACGATGAAAATAAGATTGAAAAAGAAGGGGAGGGCGAAGGCGATAACAACCTAGAAATCAAACTTTCTTGCTCAGCTCAATTTGTCATGAAAAGGCACTGGTTCACTTTGTCGCAGACTGAAGGGGAGGAGTTTAAGCCGGAAGAATTACCGAATTTTGACGTTAAAAAAGCCCTCGAAGTTTTTGGCATTAGCCAAGAGAATTTCCGCAGCATCGATGGTAATTGCCAAGGCTATGCAATTCCGAGCAAGAACATCATCGCCATTAACCCTTTAGCTTACGCACCTTACAAAACAACCATTCACGAAATCGCCCACTGCCTACTTCACCAAGAAAGTGCTGAAATTGTTGATGGGAGTGAGCTTGAATCTTCAATAAAGGAGTTTGAGGCGGAAACAACGGCTTATTTGGTTTGCTGCTCGCTTGGTAAGTTTAACCATTTGGAATATTCCAGAGGCTACATTTCAAACTGGATCACAAGAGATGGCATAGAGGAAGAAAATTTTAAACGCGCTTTTGACGCCGCAAATAAAATTCTGAAAGCGGGACTTGTTGAAGGGGAGGGTAGATAATGTTTTTAGCAGTCGATCAATATAATCAAAAACACCTCTTAAAAACCAAATTTCCAAGAAAAGAACTTTTGGAAATCTTTGGAGCCAGAAGTGCTAGAAAGATTTATCAAGATGATAAAAGCGGCAATGTATTTCATGTGGGTTATTGCGTTAGTGGGATGTGGTTCACGCTTTACAAAGTAAGTGAATTTAGAAAACCAAATTAATCTTCTTAAAAGTGTGTGCCGGGAGCCACCACCACGCAAACCCTGCGTGTTGACACCCTATTCCCTCGTAAGAGGTATTGTATTCGGGGCAACTCCCGAGCTTGGTAAAGTTATCTTAAAAAAACTATTTTTGCAAGATTTGGATTTTCGCGCTGAAATGAGGAATCAATTTAGGTTTTTTTATTTTCTAAGGAAAATTGATCGGTTCTAAGCAGTGTTTTTCCAAAAAGGAAAAACTGGTCTGTGGGTTTTAGCGTCAGCCATTTATTCTAAAGTCAAGCTAGTAAAATCCTGCGGCCGCACCACTTTCTTCATTCCAAGAAAATCTAGTCCACAAATTTTTAATTTTTTGTTTTTAGTCGAAGAAAATTTCTGTCCAAGATTTTCTAAGAATGAAGAAACCGAGCCTCGGATTTTCTCCAGCTTTCCCTACAGATAACTTTTTTATCTCCGCTTCGCTCCAATAAAAAACTGATCTTGCGGTGACTTTGAAAAATGTCCATCCGCTCGCTTCGTTTCACTTCTCTCACTTCTCCTGACGCTCGCCGCTTGGCAGGGTTTGAGGCACGGCGCTTTCAGCGCTTCGCTTCAAACCTTATTAACAAATGGAGAAATTTTTATGAGTAAAAGGAATCTAATCAAAAGTGTTTTAGAAATTGAGAATTTTGAGTTAGCCAAAGTTCTGTTAGAGAATTTGGACAGAAAAGAGCTATTGATGGGAAAGCAAGATTATTTGTTTAAAGACAATCTTGATGCCATTGGATTTTTTGCCAGTCGCAAAAATTTTAATTTCTTAACCAATTATTTTTTCAGAAAAAGCGAGCTGAAATTTTTGAGAAAAAGCCTCAGTAAAGTTAAGAATTTGCACCATGTAGTAAATTTAAGCAGCAAACAGAATTTTCTAAAACTGATAAATCTTATTCCGAAAAATCTTTGGTTATCAGACACTTGCGAGCCCTTTAAGGATGCTATCTCAAGCAATAATTTATTTGCTGTAAAATACATCGTTCAGATTGCAAAAGATAAAAACTTGGATCTCAAAGAGGCTCTGCTAAGTAACAATTTCTCTTACGCTTTAAGAGAGAATTTTAATAAGGAGAAACGTAACAAGCAGCTTTTGAAATTTTTAGATCAAGAGACTGGTGTGGTAGGTGAGGCGTTAATCAGATCTTTTTCAGACTGCCTTTACTACATGGATGATAGCAGTGTGATGTTTAAGATATTTAGAATTTTTAGGATCAAAGAAATCTCATTTTCTTATCATACCGTCAGGAATTGTCTTCACGATAAGAGATTATTTTTCCTGCTATATCGCAAAACTAAGCCCGAAGAAAAGAGTCAGTTTTTTGCTGTAAGAGAGCGTAGTTTACTTTTGGAGCTGCTAAGTGGCAGCCCCATGATTCACCCAGATGTTTCAGAGTTTCTGCTCAAGCACAATGTCAGAATAATTAACGAAAATAAAAAATCTAAATAACGAGGGACTTATGATAGAATCAAATCAAACCAATGAAAAAAAATCTTTAAACCAAACATCAGAAATTGATGTTAGTAATTATCTTGCTCAGGCGATGAATGATGAGGTGAGAAATTGGGTTTCAAAAAATTTGAAGAATTACCTTACTAAAATGCCAGAAAATCTTGATCAAGATAGTGAGGAAATAGAACACATCATTGATTATTTAAACAGCACCGAAGCACCAAATCGGTTGCAGAAAATGAGTTATTCGCAAGCTAAAGCTAATTCTGAGAAATGGCTCAAAACTCAAATTAAGAAAGGAAAAACCATTCAAGAAGCAGAATCAGATTTTGAGATATTTATTGATTTTGGTGATGGTTTTAAATTCGTGAGGTTGCTTGGTGAAAATTCTTACAAGAGAGAAGGATTTTTGATGAGCCACTGTGTTGCTAGTTATTACAACAGAAACGACTCTGAAATTTATTCGCTCCGAGATAAAAATAATAACCCTCACGCTACAATTGAAATTGTCAGAAATCGGGGACGAGTTGAACAAATAAAAGGCAAAGGAAATGGATCAATTCACCCAGCTTATGCTAACTATATTTTGGCGTTTATTTCAAAAATAAATATGCCAGTTGGCGAATATGATTTTGCAAGATTTGGCTATAAGAAAGTAGAAAATGATCTTTTTGAAAAAATTAAATCCATCAAAGGATTATCGTTTTTTACATCTGATAAAACGAATTATCTTTATGTCAAAAGCAAACCAGAAATTACAAAATTAAGAAAGAAAACCTCCTCATAAAAATCAGAAAAAAGTTATTCACCACATAACTAATTTTTCACAAAAAATCAGAAATTCTTCCAGTTAAATTTCTTTAAAAAGAAACTTCACAAAACAGAAAATCAAACGCACAAACTAAAACAAAGTATGCGCTGAAAAAATCTGCAAAGTAACTCAAAGTTTACTACGGCGTAGCCGAAAAAATAGCACACCCAACGCACCTTTCAGGTTCTGGTTTTAACTCATGGGGAAGTAAGTATTTTCTAGGCTTGAAGTCCGTCCGACAAGTGGCTGACGGTAAAATTAATTAGATTTATTTGTTGTCTGACGGCTGGCAGACATGATATTAAGAAACCTTATTTTCCTAAGATGGAAGCCGTCGGACGAGTGGCGGACAAAGTAAGGGAGAAATTCTTGCATGTGTGGGGCAGGGAAGTGATCTGAATTTTCTTGGCGGGATATTTGTGGTAGGTTCCAAAATGGAAACACCCACTCAATTTTTGCTTAAATCGGTCGGGTTAAAATCACTGAAAGCTGTCAAACTTTTTAATTCTGATTTGTTAGTAAATCAGGATTTTTTCTTCTCAGATTTTTGCCAAAAATCAGACAAATTTCAGTTGTTAAGTTTTACTTAATAACTGCCATAACTGGGAAAAATTTTGTCTAAAATTACCCCAAAATCTTTCCTAGGTTTTTAAGGATTTTTAAGAAAATTACCCTTAAAGTTAGTCAGGTTTTTTGATCTAATTTTTAAGAATTTTTAAAACATCCACATGAACAACTCTCAAAATTTTCCAATCAAAAACTCGCTTTCAAAGTCAGATTATTTGAAAGCAATTCAGTGTAAAAAATTCCTTTGGCTTGCCAAGAATCGATCAGATTTAAAACCCCCAATTGACGAACAAACCCAATCTAAATTAGAAACTGGTGAAGAAATTACCGAAGCAGCGAGAAAATATTTTGCTAGTGGGGTAAAAGCAGTTGAGAGTTTCTTTGATGTGAGAAGGGCGGTTGAATCAACTAATTTGTTAATTGCTCAGAATCACTCAGTAATTTTTGAGGCAACGGCAATAATTAAGTCTGATAATTGTCATGCGCGAATTGATATTTTGCGTAAAAATCAAAATTCTGGCCAAAATCCCAATTCTTGGGATTTAATTGAAGTAAAAGGCTCAACTAGCATAAAAGAAAGCCATCTAAACGACTTAGCTTTCCAATATCACGTTTTTACTAAAGCAGGATTTAGAATTGATGGATGTTATTTAATGCTGCTAGATGGCGAATATAAAAGGGAAGGCGAGCTTAACTTACAAAAGCTCTTTAAAATTGGCGATGTCACTGAGGCTATTTTAGAAAAACAAAGCGAAGTTGAATCAAACAAAGCTGATTTCTTAAGAGTCTTGGAAAGTAAATCTGAACCAGAAGCAAAAATTGGTGCTCACTGTTTTAAGAAAGAAGATCATTATCCAGAATGTGATTTCAAAGAACATTGCTGGCGCGAAGTTCCAAGTTACTCAATTTTTGATGTGTGTCATCGCAAGAAAACGGCAGAAAAAATAATCGAAGAAATTAAGAGCTACCGAATTGAAGACTTAGACATTACCAATTATCCAAAAGGTCTAAAAGAAACCGATGTTCTTTGTTATCAAAAAAACAAAACCCATATCGATCAAGCAAAGATCAAACAGTGGCTGAATCAGCTAAAATATCCGCTTTTCTTTTTGGATTATGAAACTTTCCAATCAGCAATTCCGCTCTTTAACAATTCTTACCCATATCAGCAAATTCCTTTCCAGTTTTCACTGCATGTCCAAGAAAGCCCAGAAGGAGAGCTTAAGCATTTTGAATTTCTTCACCAAGAAAGATCAGACCCAAGAGAGGATTTCATAAAAAACCTGATCAAAGCCTGTGAAGGTGAGGGCAGTATAATATCTTACTACAAGAGCTTTGAAGAAACTAGAAACAAAGAATTGGCCAGAGATTTTCCAAGCTATGAAGAAGCAATCTTAAAGATTAATCAGCGCATGATTGATTTGTGGAAGCCATTTAATGATCGCCTAATTTACAGTCCAAAACAACAAGGTTCAGCTTCAATCAAAGAAGTTCTGCCAGCTTTCACCAATTTAAACTATGCCGACATGGAAATTGCCAATGGTGCTGAAGCAATGGAGATTTATTTGAATTTTATCAAAGGTAATCAAGTTGATGAAGCTAAGATGAAGAATGATCTCTTGAGTTACTGTAAACTTGATACTTATGCGATGGTGGAGTTGATGGAGGTTTTAAGATTAAATGCTAATAGCAAAGCCTAACTATGACAAATAAAGATGTGAAACATGATGCCGGCGGAAAATCTCGTCCATCATGGCCAAGTGATTCAAAAGTAACTGCGGTGTTTTCGCAGTGTCAGCAATATCGTTATCAGCTCCGTGAAATTTGGGATGAATCAAAACCCCTAGCAATGTGGCTTTTGATGAATCCAAGTGTTGCTTGCTTAGATTATGGAGATCCAACCTTGATAAGAACTGGAAGATTTGCCCGCTCTTGGGGTTATGGCGGACAATTGGTTGCTAATGTTCATGCTTTCGTGCTACTGATAAAAACAGATTATTAGAAGTAGAAGATCCAGTTGGCCCAGAAAATGATAAAATGATTTTGGAAATGGCTAAAGAGGCAAAAATTGTTGTGTTAGCTTTTGGGCAGCCACCAAAAAAACTTAGATCACGCGGCCAAGATCTGATCAATTTACTAAAACACCATTCTGGACTTTCTTATCTTCGTCTTTCGCAAGATGGAACGCCGAGCCATCCTCTTTATTTGCCAGCGAATCTAACACCTACGCTTTACTAAATTAGTAAATAGTGACACCGCTGGTGTCGCAATTAGAAAAAACTATCCCATTCTTGGTAACGCAGAAATAATTTTTCCGCTTTGTGGATCGTATGAATAATTCACAATTGAGCCATCTTTGATTTTTTCTATCGCTTCATCAATTACGAAGAGAGGAACTAAAAACCATTCTCTTGGGATGACAGGATTTCCAAATCTGTCTTTGATTTCGATGTTCAATTTTGCTGGCTCAAAGAATCTGTGAATCAGATTCTCAAGTCTTGATCTATTGATGTTTGAGAGTTCATAAGTTGCGATAACTTCAACTTCTGCCATCAGAAAAGTTGGATCAAGTTCTGCATTAGCAATGCGCTTCTTTATATCTCCGCTAGTTACTCCAATTTTATGAATAACTTCTCGATTTTGGTTTATGATAGGGTGATTAGATTTGCTGCGTAAAATGTAAATTGTTCCACTTTCAATATCACCTTCTTCGGCAATGCCAGAAAATAATGGTCCGGCTGATGGATCAGTGATTCTTCTGCCAGCATCGTCTTTATACAAAGCTCTTTGGAGAGATCTCATCAGCAAATTGCTCTCTGTTCCATTGTCGTAAATAACTCTAAGTCTGGCATCAACTGCTCCATTTGGAGTTTTTATCAAATCACCAACTTCTGCTACATAAGTGATTTGACCGCTTAGTATGAAGAATTCACCTTTTTCTATACTAGCATCTTCTTTGAAGCGGCGGCTTTGTCTCAATCCATTTTTTAAATCTTCCTGAACTTGAAGAAACAAAGGTCTAAATTTATCGAAGTCTAAACATGGAATGTGCTTCGCGATTTCTTCAGCAGCTCTGATCTCTGCGCGAGTTTTGACATGCTTCAATTTTGTAATATCATTTTCCTTCTGATCTAAAACTCCTAATTCCTTCAGTAACTCATCGTCATCAAGGTTGTCTAAATTTGTGTTAGGAGTGAGATTTTCACCTGAAAGCAAACTATATTTATCAAGACCTTTTAGGATATTCCTGCATTCTTCCGAAGATCGAATTTTATCGAGTCTTACTGCATAAATTCTCTCAAATATATCTTTATCAGGATCGTTAATCGGAAGGTGACCCGATTTTTCATAGAACCTCTGAATATCTTCAAATCCGGCAATAATTCTCTCTTCTCGTGGAGAATGAGTTTTTGATTTATGATTTTCAGTTTCAACTCCTAGTTCGGCCAATAAAGCATCATCTTCTTCCGTAAACCTTGTTTTTTTAACCATGGTTAGCCTCCGCTTTCATCCGTGCTAAGAAAGCAATCCCTTCAGCCATTCTTTTTTCCCAAGGATCTGGAGATGTGAGAGATGGAAGTCTACCTCTTTCTTGTTTGAATTTGAGCGCGCGCTTTGCTAAGTCTCGTGCTTCATCGAGTGTTAAATTTGTTTTCTTACCAGCAATAACAGCCTGCACTTGTTTTAGGCTATCTTCAGTCATCGATTTAGCTAGAATTGCATAGGCTTCACCAAAAGGATTAATCCTATCAATCAAATCAATATCAAGATCACGAACATCCATTGTAAATCTTCTAACGCCGTCAATCAATGCTGTATTGCTCTTATATTCAATCTCTTCGCCAGAATTAAGGACTTTCTTTGCTTGTTGAGTAAGGTTTAATGCTGCGACCGCGTGTTGTCTGACAGCTTCTTGATCTTCTTCTGTCAAATTAGGATATTTTTCCTTCACAATTTTGCCCATGCGAACTTGCGTCAATTCTTCGGGAACAACTTCAGAATCAAATAAACCGCGTTCAAGCGTGATTTTATCTTGAACAAACGCTGCTATAACTTCGTTCAAATCTTCTTGGCAGATGCGAGTGGCTTCTTTGCTTTTAGGCTCTGTCAAACCTTTGATTTCAATTTGAAATTGGCCAGTTTGTTGATTAAAGCCGATATTCTCTTTATTGGGATCATAACCACCATCACCATAATCAAATCCTTCAACAGGGCCGCTGCCAGTATTTTTTGGGGTAAAATTAAATTTAGGCGCAAGAACTTGTTCCATCAAAAGACTTGCCGCTATTGCTTTTAGAGTGTCGTTTACCGCATCGGTTACAGCATCTTTTGAGGCATCTGGCTCAGCAATTAAATTGGTAAAACGAGCATGAGTTTTACCTTTAGCATCACGAGTAGCGCGACCAATTATTTGGATAATTTCAGTCAGACTGGAGCGATAACCTACGGTAAGCGCATGTTCACACCAAATCCAATCAAAGCCTTCTTTTGCCATGCCGAGTGCGATGATAATATCTACATGATCTCTATTATCTTTTTGTGATGGATCTTTAAGTGAGGAGGAAACCCTGTTTCGCTTGGCTGGATCATCTTCTACTAAATCTGCGATACGAATGGTTTCTCCATTAGGAGTCTTAACTATGTGAAAGCCGGTTTCTGGATTGGTGCCTTTCCACTCTCCTAACTCATGAATATT
>JACCEB010240213.1_pt1 | contig 14330 bp, 14 predicted proteins | sample 7454761 | NCBI WGS metagenome assembly JACCEB01 (sample SAMN15323454, study PRJNA562643) | freshwater metagenome | isolation source: river surface water | place: USA:Blue River Watershed | collected 2017-08-18 | reverse complement strand
GGAGTGCGGCGAGCGGAGTGCGGAGCGAGCTTTTGACGGGGGTATTGGTGGTGTATCCGCAGGCGGGGGCTGGACGGTATGAGGCGCGCACGAAGTTGAATTACGTGACGGCGAGCGGCCAGCAGGTCGAGATTGGCTCAGGGCAAGCGAGGTAGCTTTTACGAACGATTGAGGTGGCTTGGCAGATTTCTTTTGGGAGTGCGACCGCCGTTTTTTTTGAGAGGAGTGATCTCAAAGATTTCGCCGTTGGTGGTGTATGTCAGCGTTTCGACGTCGGCGTCAATTTTGGCCACCGAGGTAGACTCTTTTTCTTGAGGGATTTGTGGCGCGAGGTAGGGGGGGGTTGAAACCCTCAGTTTCTCAGGCTACTCGTTTTGATGGGGTAGCCACGAGAGCCCGTCCCATGCTGCTACTTTAAGGAGAAAGTCGGAAACTCCTTTTGCATAGGCGTTTAAAAGATGCTCCCCTTTCTCTGGGGAGGCGTGTCGTGGTTTGCCCATGTGTCCAGTGCGAGTGCGATCGTCGGTGATCCACCCTCGGTATGCGGGTTCAAATCCGAAGGCAACGGATACATCTTCAAGGGTATCGATGGGTCCAACAAGTTCTGGATGAATCGCTTGGATCATTGAGGTTTCCCACTCGCATGCGTGTCCCATGGAGCGCTGCACGAGATCGGGCCGAGTGGTCCACGGGTTCGCGTGGTCCCAGTAGGTGGTGAAAAGGAGGAGTAGATCGTTGCGGGACCGGTAGGTCTGACGGGTTTCGAAGATGGCCTGCCGTCCTGGAATATCATTTCCGCCGTGGCCGTTGAGAAAAATGATTCGGTGGAAGCCATGAGTGATGGCGTTATCCATCAGGCGTTTAAGGAGGTCAATGTAGGCGCGTGGATCAGCGGTGAGCGTGCCCGCAAAGTTGAGGTGGTGGTCGGAGTTTCCGAGCCATTGGAGAGGTGCGAAAAGAACGCGATTTTTGGTGAGGGGTTGCACCCGTTTGATGACTTCGGCGAGGAGCATGCTGTCGGTGGCGACGGGAAGGTGATGTCCGTGTTGTTCGATGGCGGCCACGGGGAAGACGATGGGTGTGTGTGGTGCGAGGTCGCGCAGGGCGGGCCAGGGGAGGTCGGTGAGGTTCATGGGGTTTGGCTACCGGGCTTGAAGTTGGGTGTGGCGGGTTCGATATGAACGAGGACGTCGGCGATGGAGGGGAAACTGGTGCGAACCGCGTCTTTCACGGCGTGAGCGATGGAGTGTCCTTGGCGGACGGTGAGGTCAGGATCAACGACGACGTGGAGATCTGCGTAGAAGTGGAGTCCCATTTTTCGAATTCGGCAGGTTTCGATGGCGATGACGTTTTCGACGGATTGGGCGGTTTGTGCGACGGCGGAGTGGACGGAGGGGTCTGGGGCGGTGTCCATCATATCGGCGACGGCGTTACGCAGGAGATCGATCCCGTTGTAGGTGATGAGGATACAGGCGAGGAGGGCGGCGTAATCGTCAGCGGGTTCGAAGCCGGGTCCTCCGATGAGGGCGATGGAGATCCCGATGAAGGCGGCGAGGGAGGTGAAGGTATCGGCGCGATGGTGCCATGCATCGGAGTGGACGGCGGTGCTTCCGATTTCGAGGGATAGTTTGAGGATGCGGCGGAAGAGGACTTCTTTGGTGAAGATGACGCCGGTGAGGATGAGGAGGGTGAAAGGGGCTGGGGCGTGGTGTGGTGTGATGATTTCGCGGACGCTCCGAGCGGCGAGAAAGAGGGCGGTGACGATGAGGGTGAGTGCGACGGCGAGGGAGGCGAGGGTTTCGGCTTTACCGTGTCCGTACGGGTGTTCGTCGTCTGGCGGTTTTGCGGCGAATGAGAGACCGAACCAGACGAAGGCGGAGCTGAAGAGGTCGAGGCAGGATTCGATGCCGTCGGCGATGAGGGCGTAGCTATTGCCGAGGATGCCGCCGAGGATTTTTGCGGTGGCGAGAACGAGGTTGACGAGGGCGCCGATGATGGCGGCGCGGGCACCTTTGCGCACGCGCTCTTCGACGGGGATGCGCAGGTGGGAGGCCATGGCCTGCGGGGAACGGTTTCATTCATGCGCCGCGCGAGCGGGGGCGCTTCGGGCGACGGCGCGTGAATGAGGGGATTGGTTTACTTTTGTTGTTTGGCTTTCCAGGTGTTGATGTGCGTGATGAGTTCACGCGCCATGGCATCTGCGACGGGTGCGTCGTTGATGTTGGCCTTGAGTTCTTTGCAGGGAATGTCTTTGCGAATGTTGGCCTTGATAGCGGCGAAGAGGGCTTGGTCGGCTTCTGGGTCGTGGAAGGGTTGGCTGGGTCCTGAGAGGGCGCTGATTCCTCGGGTAGGGAAGAAGATGGTGACAGGAGCGGTGTAGGTGTTGACCTTCTGCGCGATGAGTGCGCCGATTTTGGTGGCTTCTTCGACGTTGGTCCGCATGAGGGTGACTTGCGGGTTGTGTTCGTAGAAGAGACGGTCTTTGAACTTTTCGGGGATGGTGTCTTTGCCTTGGAAGTTGACCATATCGACGCATCCGGGGGCGATGACGGCGGGGAGTTTGGCGCGTCCGGTTGCGTTGAGTCGGTCGGGGCCTGCGGAGAGGACGCCCCCGACGACTTCATCTGCGAGTTCGGTGGTGGTGATGTCGAACACGCCTTGGACGAGGCCGGAGTCGATGATGGATTCCATGGTTTGTCCACCGATGCCGGTGCAATGGAAGACGAGGGTTTCGAAGCCGGAGTTTTTGAACATCACTTTTGCGCGGTCGACGCATCCGGTGGTGTTGCCGAACATGCTGGCGACGATGGCGGGTTGTTCGTCGACGGCTTGGAACCCGACGTAGGATTCGACCATGCCGCAGATGGCGCCGGCGGCGCGGGTGAAGATGGGGCGCGAGATGCGGTTAATGCCGGAGATGTCGACGATGCTGGGGAAGAGGACGATATCTTTGGAACCGATGTACTGGGAGGTGTTACCGCTGGCGAGGGTGGAGACGATGACTTTTGGGAAGCCGAGCGGGAGGGCCTGCATGGCGGTGGCTGCGATGGACGTTCCGCCACCGCCGCCGAGGGAGATGACTCCTTGGATGCGTTTTTGTTCGACGAGGGCGCGGAGCGCTTTTGCTGCGACCTGCCCCATTTTGGTGACGGCGGCTCCGCGGTCCTTGAGGGAGGACAGGATGCTGGAGTCTTCGTGTGCGAGGGAGAAGACGCTCTCGCGGGTGTAGGAGGGGTTAATTTGCGGCGGTTTTTGGGTGCCGACGTCGATGAGCATGGCTTGGTGTCCGGCTTGGCGGATCCAGTCTGCAACGAACGCGTGTTCGTGTCCTTTTGTGTCGAGAGTTCCGAGAACGGCGATGGTGGCCATGGTGGGGTGATGGGGTTCGGGTTAGGTAGATTTCGTTGCGGGCCCTGATTTGGGCCGAGCTTTGGCTTTTGGATGAGCAGGAATCCGGCAAAGCGTGGCAGAAAGTCGTCGGGAGCGAAAAATAATGTGTGCGTGCGAGAGAAGGTGCGCGGATTTGCGGAAGCGGGTGCTGGTCGGGTTGTATCCTGCGTGGACACCGCAACCGGTTGTGGTAGGGTCGCGCTGTAAGCGTTCGAAGCCACTATTCCATGTATTGTCTCAAATGTGGTGCGTTGGAGGATAAGGTGATTGATTCCCGGTTGGCGAAAGACGGGAAGTCGATTCGTCGTCGACGCGAGTGTGAGGGGTGTGGTTTTCGATACACGACGTACGAGGTGATTGAGCAGGTGGAGTTGCGAGTGGTGAAGAAGGACGGGAGCAGCGAGCCTTTTGATCGGGGGAAGGTGTTGGGCGGGATGTTAAAGGCCTGTGAGAAGCGGCCGGTTCCGGCTCAGGTGTTGGAGGTGGCGGTGGAGGAGATTTATCAGGAGTTGGCGAATCATTTTGACCGTGACGTGCCGACGCAGGTGGTGGGGGCGAAAGTGATGGAGCATCTGCATGCGTTGGATGGGGTTGCTTACGTGCGGTATGCGAGTGTGTACCGGCGTTTTCAGGATGTTGGGGAGTTTATTGACGAGATTCAGTCCTTTGGGCGGCGGGCGAAGCGGAGTGCGCAGCAACCGGAGCTTTTTCGTTAAGCGATGAGACTTTCAGCGACGAGTCCGGTGCCGGCGGTGATTCGGGTGTGTGAGATGGGGACGGTGATTTTGGATCGGGATTGGTTGGCTGAGGCCTTGCGGCGGGCGGCGGGATTTGCTGGGTTGGAGGAGGAGTGGTGGCCTGCGGAGCACATTGCGCGGAGTGTGACGACGTTTTTGGAAGCGCGCGGGAGTGAGGCACCGCTGGGGATGGAGCGGTTTTGTGAGACGGTGCGGTCCGTGTTGGAAGGGTTGGGTTATGGTGAGGTGGCGAATCAGTTTTTGAGGGATGGGTTGGAGTTGCGGGTATCGCTGATGGATTTTTTACCGGCGACGGGGGTGTGCTTTGAGATGCACTTTTTTGCGGTGAGTGCGGAGCGGTTGCGCAAGGTTCTTGCGGCTGGGGTTGTGAAGCGGTTGGTTTTGGAGGATTTGCGCGAGTGCGTTAAGGCGATGACGGGGCATCGGCACTGGGGGCCGCGGTGTGCTGAGTTGATGGCGGAAGTGGTGGATCATCTTCGTGCGGTGGTTGGTGCGACGGCTTCGGACGTTGTGTTTGCGATTCTTTGAGACGTGATCGGGAGGACGATATGACGATTTTTGAAAAGATAATTGCTCGGGAGATTCCCGCTCGAATTGTGGCGGAGTCGGAACGCTGGATTGCGTTTCACGACATTAGTCCACAGGCGCCGGTGCATGTGCTGGTGGTTCCGAAGCGGGTGATTCCGCGAGTGGGTGAGGCGGTGGCTTCGGACGAAGCGGTGTTGGGTTCGTTGCTGTTGGCTGCGGGTGAGGTGGCGCGATTGACGGGGATTGAGGGGACGGGGTTTCGGGTGGTGATTAACCATGGGCGGGACGGTGGGGAGACGGTGCCGCATTTGCATGTGCACGTGCTGGGAGGGCGGGCGTTGGCGTGGCCGCCGGGCTAGTGGAGGGTTGATTTGCGGTTATTTCTGAGAGCTGGGAACTGAGAAATCTGAAAGCGATATGACATTAAATCGAATCAAGTTGTCTGATGAACCGGTGATGCAACCGGAGCGTCCGGAGGTTTTGGGGGGCGGTGCGGCGGAGATTCGTTCTGGCGGGGTCGTTGCATCGGAGGGTGTGTCGTTTGATGTGGATGAAGCGGAGTTGGTGGTGGAAGTGGATGGTTCGGGGGTTCGCGTAATCCTTGTGTGCGAGGATGGTGCGGGGGCGTTGCAGTGGTTGAATGCGAGTCCGGATCTTGCGTTGAGCGTGGTGGACGAAGCGGGCGGTGCGGCTGCGGCGGAGTTTGTGGTGCGGATTGCGGGGGACGTTCCGGGGTGGCGGGTTTTGCGGTGTGAGCCAGGTGTGACGTATCGAGCGATTCTCGAGCAACGGGTCTCGGGACTTGCGCTTCCTTTGTTGGCGTCGGGCGCTTTTTCGGTCGGTGTCACGTCGGCGCGCGGCGAGGAATCGTCGCGACCGGTGTTGTTTTATTCGGGAGCGGATCGGCGGGTTCCGGTGGGGGCGCAGTCGGGTGGGGGCGAGTCGGGTGGCGTGATGTATCACGAGCCGGTGTGGCGGGGAGGTGCAGTTGCGGTATTACCGGAGGCGTTGCTTCCCTCTCGGCTTCGGTTTGGCGAGGCGAGTTAGGGAGGCGTGAACGAACGCATGGAGGGATCGTCGGGAGAATCGCTCGGGGCTGGGGGGACCGTTTTGGATGCGGTGGGTGAGGCGTTTTTGGCGTTCCTTGAGAATGAGCGGCGGGTGTCGCCGCGCACGTTGATTAACTATCGGCATGCGTTGGAATCGTTGCGGAGGTGGCGTACGGGGTCGTGGGAGTGGAGCGCGCTTTCTGCAGATGTCTTTCGGTTGTACCTGTTTGCGTTGCAGAAAGAGGGGCGTGGGAAGGCGACGGTGCGGCTGCATTTTGCGGCTTTGCGAACGTTTTACCGGTATCTAGCGGACCGGCACGGGTTAGTGGATAATCCGCTGAAGCGGGTGCAGTTACCGAAGGTGAGGCGTCCGCTTCCGGTGGTATTGAATACGCGTCAGGTTGACGATTTATTATCGGCACCGTTGCGGGCTACGGGGCAGAGAGCGAGGCGGGGGCCGGTGTGGGGAGCGTTGCGGGACGCGGCGATTTTGGAGTTGTTTTATTCGAGCGGGTTACGGCTTTCGGAGTTGTTGGGGGTGGATGTTGCGGATGTGGATGTTGTGACGGAGACGGTGCGGGTTTTGGGGAAGGGGGGTAAGGAGCGGGTGGTGCCGGTGGGGGTTCCGGCGATGGAGGCGATGCAGAGGTATCGGAGTGCGGCTGGGGTACAGGCGGGTCCACTGTTTATTAATGGTTCGCGGAAGCGTTTGGGAGCTTCGGCGGTGTGGAGGATGATTCAGAAGTACATTGGGATGACGGACATCCCGCTGCACATCAGCGCGCACAAGCTTCGGCATTCGTTTGCGACGCACCTTTTGGATAACGGGGCGGATTTGCGGAGTGTGCAGTCGTTATTGGGGCACGCGAGTTTGTCGACGACGCAGATTTACACGCACGTGAGTGTGGAACGGTTGCGGACGGCCTACGATGACGCGCATCCGCGGGCGTGAGGGTGGGTGGCGCGCTTCTCAGGGAAGTTAGCGTGGAGCGGGGCTGGTGAGGGCGAGGGCGAGGGCGGCGAGGAGGAGGAGGGCGCCGGCGAGGCGTTGGAGCATGATGCGGCGGCCGAGTTGGCGTTCTTTGTTGCCGAACCAGTGACCGACGGACCAGACGACGATGATGCTCCAGATGCCGCGGGTGTTGTAGAGGATGTTGGTGGTGGTGACTTCGTGGAAGAAAGCGATGCTGGTGGCGATTCCGGTGGCTTGGAGGGCGAGGGTGCAACCGGCGGCGGCGGCCCATTTGGCGTTGGGAGCGGGGAGTTGGGAGAGGGGAGCTTCGAAGAGGGGGATGAAGGTGAGTGAGAGGAGAGCGATGGTGGCGAACATGGCTGGGGCGAAGTAACCGAAGCCCCATTCGGCGACCCAGATTTGCTGGATGATATCGGTGCCGGCGTAGGCGACTGCGGCGAGGAATCCGAAGAGGAGGCTGGGGATGACGCGGCTGCGGTCGGCTTTTCCTTCGGCGCCGAGGAGAATCATGGCGAGTGCGGTGAGGCCGGTGGCAGCGAGCATGCGCGGCGTGAGATCTTCTCCGGAGAACAGAAAGGCGAAGAGGGCGACGAAGAGCACTTTGGTGCCGAGGACGGGGGTGGTGAGGGAGACGTCGCCGCGGCTGAGGGCGATGAAGGTGAAGATTTGTCCGATAAAGAAGGCCGCACCTGCGAGGGAGGCGTGGAAGAGATGTTTCCATTCGAAGGCGTTACCTCCGAGAAGGAGCCAGGGTTGGAAGAGGAGCCCCATGCACAGGTTGATGATGAAGGCGGTTCGCCAAGGGGAACGCGTCCCTGCGGAGGCGCGTTTGACCATGAGGGCGGCGAAGGTGTAGCCGAAGGCGGAGCAGAGGGGAAGGATGGTGGCGAGAGGCGATCGCATGAGTGCTCCTGAGGGGAAAAAGAAAGACCGTCCGGACGGGTCCGGACGGTCTTCAAGGGTTATTCCGAACGGATTAGGAGGCAGCTGAATCGCCGACCATGAAGCGCAGGAAGCGGCGGACGGAGAGTTCGTCACCGAGCGCCTTGGACGTTTCTGCGAGGAGTTGGGCGATGGATTGTTTGTTGTTTTGGAAGTTTTCCTGATCGAGCAAGCAGATCTGCTTGTAGAAGGCGTTGAGTTTTCCTTTCACGATATTTTCGACGATGTTGGCGGGTTTGCCTTGCACGTCTTTGCTTTCGCTCTGGACTTGGCGTTCGCGTTCGAGGACGTCGGCTGGAACGTCACTGCTCCGAACGTAGAGCGGGCTCATTGCGGCGATTTGGAGTGTGAGCGAGCGCACGAGCTCAGTGAATGCGGGGTTAGTCAGGGTTTCGGCTTTGCTGGCGCCGACTTCAACGAGAACGCCGAGTTTTGATCCTTGGTGGATGTACGCGGCAACTTGGCCTGAGCCTGAGACTTGGATGCGCTCGTGGCGACGGATGGTAACGTTTTCGCCGGTTTTGGTGATGGTTTCCTGACGGAGCGGTTCGAGGTCAGCGGTTGGGTTATCGAGGACGGTTTTGGCCAACCGATCGCAGAAGCCGCGGAAGTCTTCGTTGCGTGCGACGAAGTCTGTTTCGCAGTTCACTTCGACGAGGGCAGCTGCGGTTTGGTCTGCGGAGAGTGCGAATGCGACGACGCCTTCACGGGTTTCGCGATCGGCTTTTTTGGCGGCATTGGCTGCGCCTTTTTTCCGGAGGATATCGACGGCGGCTTCGAGGTTACCCTGTGCTTCGACGAGGGCGGCTTTGCATTCCATCATGCCTGCGTTGGTTTTGTCGCGGAGGGCTTTGACGGCTTTGGGATCGATTTGGACTTCGCTCATAATGTGTGGTTTGAAGGTTGGTTAAGGGAAGATGAGGGTTGGTTTGGGAGGGCACAAAAAAACCGGCCTTTCGGCCGGTTTTCCTTTTTGCGTCCCGCCGGGACTCGGGGTCTCCAGGGTTAATCGCAGGTTGGAGAATCCGGCGTCGTCGGGATGTTTGAGAACTACTCGCTGACCGCGCTCAGGTCAGAAGCGGCGGTTGCCGGAGCGCTGACGGGAGCGGGAGATCCTCCGCGGCCTGCGACGATGGCGTCCACGAGTTTCTGGAGGATGATGCGAATGGCGCGGATTGCGTCATCGTTGGCTGCGACCGGATAGTCCACGAGGGTTGGGTCTGAGTTTGTGTCGACCACTGCGACCGTTGGGATTTTCAAGCGGCGCGCTTCGGCGACGGCGATGCCTTCGCGTGCGGTGTCGATGATGATGATGGCGCCGGGGATTTTTTCCATGGCGCGGACGCCTTCGAGGTTGCGGCGGAGTTTTTCTCCTTCGCGGCGGAGGGCGGAAAGTTCTTGTTTACCCATCTTGGAGTATTCCGGCTGCTTCTCGATGTTCTCGATGTAGTGCAGGCGGGCGACGCTCTTGCGGATGGTTTTGATGTTGGTCAGCGTGCCACCGAGCCAGCGCTGGTTGACGTAGAACTGGCCGCAGGCGGTTGCGGCTTCCTTGACGGCTTCTTGAGCCTGCTTTTTGCAGCCTACGAAGAGGATTTTTTCGCCCTTTGCAGCGAGATTGGTGAGGAACTCCGTTGCGGCGCCGAGTTGGCGGACGGTTTCGCCCAAGTTGATGATGTGGATTGAGTTGCGCTTCTCAAAGATGAACGGTTTCATCTTGGGGTTCCAGCGCTTGGACTGGTGGCCGAAGTGTACGCCGGCTTCCAGTAATTCCGTCATGAGTTCCGTTGACATAAAAAAGTGCGATTAACCAAATGGGTCGTGAAGAATGGGGGTCGGGAAGGGGGATAGCAAGGCGTAAACCGAAAAATCTGTTCCCCGGGGTGTGGTGATGCGTGTCGCGGGGCGCGATGGCGTTCTTGGGGGTGCCCGCGGGGGGGCGGTCAGGTTTGGGGACGGAGTGGTTCCTTTGACACCGAGCGAGAGCCCCCGACTGCGCCGGTCGGGGGCATCTTTTGCGAGGGTAGGGCTAGGCGAGTTTTGGGATTTCGAAGCCTTTGCGATCGTTCCGGTGGAGCATTCCGTTTGCGGCTTCGTTGCCGACGAAGCGCTCTGTTTTCGGGTCGATTCGGAGGTTTGCGCCGAGCGTGAGCGGCGTGGCGGCGAGGTCTACCGCGTTCTTGCCGAGATGTTCAGCCATTCGACCGAGGGATTCGGACAGTTCTGCGTCGTTGCGGATCGCGGACTTGATTTCGTCGATAGACGCGTTTTTGCCCAAGCGGTGGGAAATGTTGGCGATGTGGCAGAGGGCTGCGGAGACGTGTCCTTCCTGGCTCTCGCAGGAGAGGGACGCGCGGTTCCGGCTGCGAACCGCTTTGAGGAAGTTTGCCGCGTGGGTTTCCGCTTCGCCCTTGGTGTGCGGTGCGGAGCTGTCCTGTGGCCCTTTGTCTCCGCCGAAGGAGTGGACGAGTTTCCCGCTGTTGTCGTAAGCGAGCACGGAGGTGTAGCTCGGGATGAGGATGTGTCCGTTTTCGTATTGGAGAACGACGCCGATTTTGGAGCCTCGGTAGTTATCCATTTCCTTGGAATCCTTTGCGGACGGCAGTCCTCGGACTTCGAAGTAGAGGGGTGCCTTTTCGTAGCCGTAGGCGATGGTTTGGGTGTTCGGGGTTTCGCCGTCATCCACGTAACCGAGTCGTCCACCGATGCTGACGACGGAAGCGGGGAGTTGTTTTTCGCCGAGGAACCAGCGGGCGATGTCGGCTTGGTGGACGCCCTGATTACCGAGGTCGCCGTTGCCGTAGTTCCAGATCCAGTGCCAGTCGTAGTGAAGTTTTTCGCGGAGGATGTCGACTTTTGGGGCGGGTCCGCACCAGAGGTCGAAGTCTAGGCCTTCGGGGATGGGCTGAGGTCCTGCGACCTTTTTGATGGAGCCGCGGGGTTTGTAACAGGTTCCCCGTCCGTACTTGAGTTTTCCGAGGGGGTTGCCTTTGAGCCATTCGACGGCTGCTTTGAGTCCGCCGGAAGAGCGGCTTTGGGTGCCGCTTTGGATGATGCGGTCGTATTTGAGAGCGGCAGCGGCGAGCTGGCGTCCTTCCCAGACGGTGTGGGAGACTGGTTTTTCGACGTAGACGTCTTTCCCGGCTTGTGCGGCCCAGATGGCAGCGAGGGAGTGCCAGTGGTTCGGGGTGGCAATCATCACGGCGTCGATGTCCTTGTTCTCAAGGAGGCGGCGGATGTCGCTGTAGGTTGCGATGGACTGTCCTGCGTTGTTGGGATCCTGTTCGAATACGGTTTTGCCGTTTGCTACGCGTTTTGCGTCGACGTCACACAGAGCAACGAGGCGTGCGTTTTTGGTGTAGAGAGCGTCTTTAAAGATGCCTGGGCCGCGTCCGCCGACGCCGATTCCGGCGATGCGGATGGCATCGTTGGAGCCTTGTGCCCGCAAGAAGGATGCGGGTGCGAGGAAGGTTGCGGAGGTTGCTGCAGTGATGTTGCGGAGGAACGATCTGCGGTTGTTCATGGTGTCTGGGTTTGTTTTTGGGGGAACTGAGCGGAGAGATTTAGCGGGTGAACGATTGATAGAGATCACGGATTACGGGTTCTGCGACGTCGCCCTTGTGGAGAATCAGGCGGTAGGAGTAGGTGCGGGATTCGCCGGGAGCGAGCTTCACCGCACCGTTGTCCTTTGGCAGTGCTTTGTCCATAGCGCCATCTGCGAAGGGGTTGGCAGCGAAGAGGCCGTAGTCGCGAGCGTGCCAGCGGTTCGGGTGTCTCGGGGTGGAGGGGTGTTCCATGAAGGTGATGGCGTGGGGTTGTCCGTCGATGGGCCCTGAATAATGAACCCAGTCTGCGCGTTTGCCCCAGCAGTCGCCGTCTTTTTCGCCGTTGCTGTTGAGCATATGTCCTTTGCCTTCGGTTTTGTTGACGCCCTTCACCCGCATGGATTCGGCGATGCGGATGGCTGCGGTGCCTTCTTTGGTGTCTCCGAGGGTGACGGATTCTTTTGCGGTCAGCTTGATGGTGAAGTCGATGGCTCGCGAGGTTGGGGTGATGGAGTGGAGGCGGAGTGTTTGTTCCGAAGTGAGGTGTACTTTTCCATCCTCTTGGGTGACCCATTTCTGAGCGGTGTGGATGACTCCCGAGTCTTTGCCCCCTTCTGCCTTGAGGACTTCGGTGTGCTCAATTTTCGGGTCACCTTTCAAGCCTTTGACGAAGCCTTTGGCTTCGCCGCGTTCGGCCCAGAAATCGAATCCGTTGACGTCGCCGTGTGAGAACCAGAGGGAGCGGTGGTGTGGGTGATCATGATCTTCGCCCTCGGGTTGTTCCATGGGATAGGAACGGGTGAAGCGCTTTCCGCCGGGGCCGATGACGGGATAATAGAAGACGTGGGGTGCGGTGCCGAAGTTGTAGGCGGTGAAAAGGTCACCATCGATTGACATGACGATGCGATTGGCTTCGGTCGTCACTTTCACGTCGGCTTTGGTGGAGAGGGCGAGGCAGGAGGCGGCGAGGATCGAGAAAGCGATCCGGCCCGAGCGGGGGGCGATGAGAGAGCTCATGGCAAGCGGCGGTGCACGGAGCGTGCCATCGGGACGCTGGTCCGGAGACGGTTGCGAAATGGGTTCCGCCTTGGCTGGGGGCGTCGATAGTTGGGGTGGAGAGGGTTGTGAGATTTTCGAGCATTCCTTGTTGGTCGGCACGCGGTTGAGTGGTTACGGTCAAACCCCGTGATGGACCACGACCCTATGGATTCCCGTCCGGATAACTCGGCGGCGGCGCATGACTACGCGGACCTGTTTGGTCCGGAGCAACCGCCGTGGTGGCAGCGATTTTTGTATTGGTTGGCGGGGGCGCGCTGGGAGTTGTTGAGTCAGTGTCCGGCGGCGGAACAGGAGCGTGTGGCGGTCCAAGGTTCGACGGTGTTGGTGCCGACGGTGATGGCATTTTTGGGGATGTATTTCTTTGCGAAGAGCCGGTTTGACGATCCGCCGTTTCTGCCGGTGTTTGCGGTTTCGGTTTTGTGGGCGTCAGTGATCATGATGACGGACCGCATTTTGATTGCGATGTATCGTCCGTTCTTGCCGGCGTGGCGGCGCGCGGTACAGGTCCTTTTTCGGCTGGGGCTTGCGAGCGTGGTGAGTGTGGCGATTTCGTTTCCGTTTTGTTTGGATCAGTATCGGCCTGCGATTCGTTTTCGGTATCAGACGGAGTTGCAGGGGAAGCTGAATGACATGCGTGCGGAGGAAACGGCGGGGCGCAAGGTGTTGAGGGATGATTTGTTGCGGATGCGGGATACGGCGGAGACGGATCGAAGGAAGTTGGAGTCGGACCATTTCAAGCAGAGGGAATCGTTGGAGGGGCAGTTGCCGGCTCTGGAGAAGGCGCAGATTAACCCTGAGTTGTATGCGGATAGTCGGATGGAGGAGGAGCGGCGGCGGGTCACGGCGCCGGACTTTGTTGCTCCGTCGTCGGGTTCGACGTTGAACATTGTTGCGCGGATGGATGCGTTGAAGGAGGCGTCGGAGCGAATGGGGAAGCAGATTGAGGAGGAGCAAGCGATGCACCGGCGGTTGGTTGAGGCGATTGCGCGGGAGGAGTTGGGGCTTCCGAACGAGTTTTATCCTGAGCCGAAGAAGCCGGGTGAGGGGCCACGGTTGAAGGACATGCGTAGTCGGGATTTGCGGGTGCAGGCGGAGATTCGGAAGTTGGAGGGGGCTTTGAATGTGGCGACGGCGGATCTTGCGCAAGCTGAGGATGCGTTGGCGCGCGGTCGGTTGACGGATCGGAACGCGTACTTGGATTCGTTGAATACGCGGAGGGAGGCGTTTGTTCGGGAGGCGGAGGACCGTGAGCGTGCGCGGAAAGATCGGTTGAGTCAGTTGCGTCGCCAGTTGGAGCAGGAGGAGGCGGACCATGCGGCGAACATCCGCAAGTTTGAGGAGCACCGGCGTGCGATGGAGGACGATCATGCGCGGGCGCAGCAACGGCATGACGACACGCATCTGCCTCCGATTCAGCGGTTAGAGGCTAAGATTAATGGCTTGTTTGATCCGATGGAGGAGACGATTGGGCTCTACAAAGTGATTTTTACCCCGCCGCCGGATATGCCGGAGGATGCGAAGATGGAGTACCGGTGGATGGCTGGGCTGTTTCAGTTTTTGGTGATTTTCGGAACGCTGTTCCTTTTGGATTTGGTTCCGATTGCGGCGAAGCTGCTCTCGCGTCCGGGGGCGTACGACATTTTGGTCGAACATTCCGAGTTTATTGCCAACGCGAACTGGGCCGACTTTTCGCGGCATTTTGCGGAAGAGGGAAATGGGTGGCCTGGTCGTCCGCTCCGGCGCGGCGAGGTCAGTCTTGCCGATGCGTCGCTGTTGTTGCGTCCCCATTACCGCGAGCCGCGTCCGCGTCCGGAACCGGTGGTTTCCGTGGAGCCGAGCGAGGGCGCGACGGGGGCTGTTGCGGCCGAGGAGGGGGACCGTGCAATGGCGTCTAAGGACAACGCTGAGGACAACGCTGTGGGCAACGGTGTTGAGTTGGCCGAGGGGCGTGATGGATTGCCGGAGTCGGTGGAGAAGGCAGGAGCGGTTTGAGCTTCGTTTAGCGGGTGTTGAAAGTTCTTTAGGAGGACTCGCTCCAAGTTCCTCTCTCTGTGCGGGGTGTTACTCGGGTGACGGTGCTGGCGCG
>JACCEB012028087.1_pt1 | contig 14336 bp, 5 predicted proteins | sample 7454761 | NCBI WGS metagenome assembly JACCEB01 (sample SAMN15323454, study PRJNA562643) | freshwater metagenome | isolation source: river surface water | place: USA:Blue River Watershed | collected 2017-08-18 | reverse complement strand
GTTGTTTTTATGTATGACCTGATACCAGCCATCTTTTGACTTAAGGAAGACCTCAATGCCTTGGCATGATTCTACTAGTACCTCATTTCCGGTGGCGTCTTCTTCATATACCGCTCCGTGCTTTGTGCCTGCCTCAATAAGCGCAAAGTTATCCGTTGGCTTAACAGGACATAGAATGTTGGTACTGGCTTCCAATGAGCGCATTAGAGACTTCCACCACGACTCGAATCCCGGCAGGTCGGCATACCTGCCCAACCCCAGGCCGTGGCGAATCAACCTTAACTGATCACGTAGCTGGGCTGTCGATAGTTCGCCGTATGGCATTTCGGCTAAAAGTTTTATCACCGTCTCCATGGGATGCTCGGAGAAGCGTTTCTTGAATTCAGCAGAGCGCTCGTCGAATGCCGCGACCAAGCATTTATCGGCGGGCAGCACTTCGAGAATCTTCCTCGAGAACTCCAAGTCTATCCTGTGACCCATCTTATCCACGCACGGGAAATCCACCCAAAGGAATTGATGGTCGCCCTTCGTGACGACACCAACACCCCAATTCTTATGTCGGACAAAGCCCAACTGCCGCTTGTTTACGGAATCGTAAAGCTTCTCCCAGTCGTTCATTGAGCTGCGCTTATGTAATGTCGTCCCCTATTCCTCAGATCACTAGACGCTCCAGGACTCCCTTATCGATTGCGCCGGTAAAGTAATTGTAGAGGCGGCCAACCATCAGCGGATGACGGATGAGGACGCCTGCTTCCATGTTCCTGCGCTGGGCTGCATTCGAAATATTCGCCGAAGTCACGAGGGCAGTATCATTGTCGACTATGTAACACTTGGCGTGAAGACTGGTGGTGGTAGACCCAATTAGAAGCGAGGTCGGGAAATGGTAGATAGCTGGCTTGCGCGTCGCGGACTTGGGCCAATTTTTGGCACGGAAGTCCGACTTAAATTTCTCGATGAGCTCTTCTGCCGCCGTGGTATCGCCGTACTTCCTCACGATGTTGAAGCAGAAGACCACCTCGAGGTCAGGCTCCGCATCCATTCGCTCGGACAGCCGCTTGAAGATCTTCGCACCGTCGTGAAGGGAGAATCCTACGATGAGCAGGCGCTTCTTGAACTGCTCGACCATGGCGTCGAATGTCGCCTCAGTCGCGGCTGTTTCTGCGTTGTCGATGTGAGGACCGGTCAGGACAAGGCTGAAGACCTTCGAGGAGTCGGGCTCTGCCGCACGGCCATCATGCGCTGCTTGAACCACGACGGCAGCCTGTTTGGGCGTGAATCCGGACTGGATCAGAAGAGTCAGTTCCTCGAAGACTGACTGAGCATACTGCGTCCCACAGATTTCACTCACGGCAGGCAAAGAAAGTCCCGAAGAAAGCCTGCCATCTTCGAGAGCCCTGGCGAGGGCCCCTATCTGATGTTCGGTCAGTGAATTGAGCGACGTAAGTCTCATAGTTTGAAGAATGCGGCGTCTGACGACTCGAGCGTCGGCACTACGAGCGAGCGGTCCAGAAGGTTATTGAATTGTTCGCACGAGGTTTCCGGAACGAGAAGACATCCATGGCACGCGCTTCCTGAGAGATTCTGTCCACCCTTCTTGACGGGATCATGGTGGGAGCAAACCGGGTCATTCGAGCAAAGCTTGGCATCCCTCAGGGCACGCTGAAGGTGCCGCGAGATGCGCCTACCTGCGTCGATCAGACCACCCAAAGTGCCCTCAGCGTCGCTGGAACCAGTATAGATCAGGATTCCATATTTTCCGTCCATGGCGTATACACGTTCACGAAGCGAGGAAAGCGGGTAGCCACATTCTAAAGCTAGCGACCCGAGCAGCATATGCGAAAGGGAGTGAAGCATGTAATACTCCACGCCTTCGAAATTACGCGAACTAGACTCGTGCTCCTTCTTCCACTGTTCAAAGCCAAGGAACAGGGTGTGCGCTCGCTTCTTGACGGCGTCTTGCGCCGCCCACGCCTTGATGATTGCCGGGTCGAATTCCAAGAAAATGCCTTCCCCGCGGTTTTCGACGGCGGGAAGCCATTCGATCGAAGAAGCCAACATAGCCGGCTTTACGCTCAGGTCCATTTCACCGTTGGTGTTATTCGACATGCCCTCGAGTCGCGTGAAGCCAACCTGAGATATTACCTCGCGTAGACGATGAACGAGTACCACCTTGGATACTCCGTTCATCAAAGGCCCCTGCCAGGATTCCTTCTTCAGCTCTGTCGCAAAGAAGATACCATCAGGCTTATCGGTAATCTGCTCGGGCTTTACATTCGACAGCGCGTTGAACTCGGCTTCTTTGACGATGACAGTCTGCTTAGGCGCGGAGCCTTGTTTCTGCCGGATGGCTTCAAAGATTCGTTCAGCCTTATAACCGTCGAAGGCAACCTTGAGGCGTGGCGCCACCCTGAGCATTACCTTAAGGTCGTCGAATTCCTTGATGTCCGCCAAATCGGCCCAGAGTTCAATTACCTTAGCCATCACAGGATCGTCGGCTTCAGGAATCGAAATCACCGAAATGCTGACCGGGAAATAGGCGTTCGTTGCACTCCTATTGAGGAGGCGCAACGGCACTCCGCAGCTTTCACGCTTCCTTGGTCCCAGCCAGGGGCGGTCACCATTACAAGGCCCCAGCAAACCAGCGCTTCCAGGCGCGGTCAGGAGCACGTCACCCAGAGGTCTATGCGCACCACAGCTGCAGGCGATCCGCACACGGCTAATGTCGCCGGAAGTGCCTTCTTCTTCCCATGTGAGTTCACCGGCAGGGCAACGTGCGCCGGCCGTAGCCGAATGCGCAAGCGAGCGCCAATCGATGTCAGAGATATGTCCTCTCGGGCATGATTGGACGACACGCACCGGATTAAACGGCAAGGCGTATCCCTCCATCTTCAGGTTTTTGTCCAAACGGTCACGATGCGCCAACCGACGCGCCTGACGACCGTCTCTCATCTCCGCCTCCTTGGAAATGAACCATTGGGGGAACACGAAGCCCTTTACCCGATTGAATGTGTTGTGTTCGTCGTCCGACATCGGCGGCGGCGTACGCAGCTTCAGTGGGCGCACGAAATCGACGCCGGCATTCTGCAGCCAAGCCTCGACCTTTTCGATGAGGCGAGGCTCTTCGATGCCGCTCTGGGCAAGCGTTTCGGCGTCATACTTCCAGTGTTCGAGACCAGCCATGATCACGGACCGTTCCGGCAGGTCGACAAGAGCTCCGGGGCCGAAGCTCATGACGATCTGGCTGAGTCTAATTTCAGGTTTATCCATTTTCGTAAATCAGAACTGGTTGGGTTCGACGGCTTCGACCATGGCGACCCGCTCGACGTCACGCATCGATCGGTTGGCCCGGAAACGTTTCTTCTCCGCGGTGAGAGTAGGCACTTCCCTATCAAGGAAGTCATAGAGGAGCCTTTGGGCGTCGCCTGGCTCGGTGCCATACTTCAGCGAGTCCCCCTGGTCTTGGGCCACCTTGATCACCTTGTGCCAGCAATCGAGCAGGTTCGTCACGAGGTGATGCAGGTGATCACGGAGCTTCTCTCGCTCATCCTGAGTCATGGAATGGCTGTGCTCCGCGCCGCGCATCGTGATGGATTCGACGAGCTTATCGGCCAGTTCCCTATTTGAGGGAAGTCCGACTGCGCCCATGGAAGGCGTCATTTCTTTGATACCGTGTCTGACTAGCCCGACGAGCGCCGCCGCCAGGGCACGGTCGAGAGCCCGAGGCGAATACGGTGTCACGCTGGAAGCTTCGACAGAACGATAGAACGTGGCGTGGAAGTTCGCAAATCGCTCGTAATGAGAGCGGTCGCGCGGCCTCTGGGCGTTCAGGATGGTGACGACGAGGCCAGGCTTGCCGTTTTCACGACCGACACGCGAAGTCGCCTGAATGTATTCGGCGCTGGTCTTAGGCTGCCCGCTTACGAGCATCAGTCCGAGACGCGTGATATCCAGGCCCACGGAAATCATGTTGGTAGCGAGTGCCACGCCGATGGCAGAATCATCCCCATAAGGCCTGCTAAGCTGTCGCTTAGCGTCGGCGACCTTAGATGTACTGACACGTGAAGTGAGCTCGACCACTTCCGATAGCGACCGGCTGCTGAACATCCTCAGCTTAGGCTCTTCCCTCACGCGCTCACCGTAAAGCTTGATACGTGCGAAGACTTCGTCCTCGAAGATGCGGCGGCTACCACCCAGCTCCTTCAGGCTGTTGAAGTAGGTCAGGAGGGTCATGTAGGGATCAGCAGGGTGCTTATACCGAGCCTCGAGTTCCGCCTTTTCCTTGGGCTTCATGGCCGGGTCTACCTTGAGCGGGGTCTCGTCGTATAGGTTCAAGGCGCCTGCCAGCAGAGCATTTGATACGCGCATCATGACGACCTTCTGATTTCTACCCTGGACCGACACCCCGACATAGAGACGGGCATTTTCCCGGTTGCCTTGCTCGGTCACCGCAAAGAACGAGTCCTTGATGCTGACGCCAGGGGGCGGGAAAATGTTGGACGCAGTACGGCCGAACAAGGCTCGAATCTGCGGTTTCGCCCGGCGAACGGTTGCCGTCGAAGCGATGATTTTGGGGAACACCGCTACCTTGGTGCCATCGGCTTTGATGACCTCCCTCTCGCAGAGACGTTCGATGGCCGACTCGTAAAGGCCTGCGATAGTGCCAAGAGGTCCGCTGATGAGGTGGAGCTCGTCCTGGATGATCAGGTCCGGGGGCAGCAGAGGAGCGTTCAGGCTCCGGCCTCCATCCATGGCACTACCAGCGCCGAAAAATTCGTTATTGGCATATTTGCTGACCTTGCCGAACAGGCCGCTCACTTCGCCAGTCCATGGCAAGGAGGCGAACTTATCGATGGTCGCGATTACGAAGCAAGGGAGGCGACGATATAGCGGTTCGTCGACACCCACGATGGGCAGCGGGCTCTTATCCGTATCGCTGAACTGGCATTTTTCGTTCGCACATGTGACTACGAGATTGGTCGGCTTGGCATGGGAAGGCACCAAGTGGAAGCTATGATTAGTGAATGGGCTTCCGCACCAGGGACATGCCTCGAGGGGAATCGGTGAGTCGGGACGGTTTGCCACTTCGCCGGGCCGCCAATCTCTGCGGAACTTCTCAACCTTGAAGATGGCGGTTCCTTTGCCTCGATGCTTGGAATCTCCAAGCCGATTAGGGGTGGCGGCGCTTCCGACCCATAGACCTACTTCGAACGGAAGCTTGCCTAGGTCATTTCGCTTATTCCGCTCGATTTCGAGGGCGCACACGAGACCAGCTGCGCGACCTAGCTGGTCGATGGTCAGCAGTCGTAGAGTGTACCGCATCAGCACGCTGACGCCGGCATACGCGGGCTGATCCGGGGATCCTGGATTCTGCAGTCGACGTAGCACCAGCGTAAATGCGGCCAAACCCAGATACGCTTCGGTCTTACCACCGCCCGTCGGGAAGAACAGCAGGTCGACTTCGCGTCGCTCGTTTTCCGTCGGATTGGCGATTCCTCGCAGCGCTTGAAGCACGAACGCCAGCTGGAAGGGTCGCCAGTAAGGCTTATTGGCCTTTTCAGGCTCCAGGGGGTAACCCTTAGCGATGACGGACCTATGGCGGTTTGAATTAGCCATTGCGGCGTTAGCCACCTTGAAGGCATCGAGTGCCAATGGATCGTCTTTGAGCAACTTGATGCCCTTCTCGATTCGGCTAAGGGCATACTTGGCGTTGCCGATGAGTTCTGCCGCCGCCTGCTTACGGTCTTTCGAGTCGAGGGCTAGCGCCTGTCGCTCCTGCTCATCAATCCATTCCGCATAGGTAGATACGAGACCAGAGAGCTTCGAAACAGCCTCGTCGCCATCCTTAAGGGCGGCGAGAGCTTCCATGTCGAACATCTCTTTACCGGCGCCTTCGAACTCACGGGGCGAAACACGCTCCACCTCGGCGGTCGGAATCCAGACAGTACGGACCTCTGAGCATTTCGACCCGACTTCGATGGCCAGACCAGACGTAGCGTGGCCGACGACATACTCCTTGGTATCGCGATAGTGAAGATCCGCGACTTGCATGTCTTCGTCGCGGGTGTCGTCTGCGATCAGTCCACGCAAGTCCGGGCGAGGGGTGAATCCCTCCGCGCACTTCAAGCGCATTTCGGCCTGGAATGCGCAAAGAGAAATGACGGACTCCCCACGACGTCGGTTGACGATGAATACGGATACGGACCGCGTGCCTTTAGGGAGTTCGACTCCGAAGTCTGCTTCGGACGCCTCACGAACTACATACTCCAGATACAGTCCACCCTGAGCGCCCTTCAACTTAGAGTCGGGAAGTTCGACTGGGGTGCCTTGCTTGGAAAGATCTACGATGGCAGTCGTGCGACGCGGGGTTCTCTTCCAATGCCCCCGGCGGTCTACCTTTTCGGCATACTCACCCCAATGAAACTCTAGTTCGATCTGTTTGGCTGCCGCAGGAACCAAGACGCTCAGGCCAAAGGAAGATTGCAGTCGGACAGGGCGGGCGGTCGGAGCCTCTGCTCGCCCGCCGTTATCAGAACCGGCTTCGTCGGCCTCGTTGGCTCCAGCCTCTTCGTCCTCTTCGACTACCTCGTCGGCATCGACAGGCATCAGGAAGCCCCCGAGGTAGAACTGGTGGGGCAGCTCGTTGAGCGTCTCCGCCTGGAGCTCGGGGGAATCTTCGGGCGAAGGACCGATGAGATCCAGTTTGAGGTTCTCGACCAGCCGGGAGCGGGCTTCGTAGGAATTCATGGGTTAAATTTAGAAAAGTTCAGATTGGCCGGCATTGGGAGAAGCCTTGGTCTTCTTTGTCTTCGAAGGCTTCTTTGACTCAGCCCGAGGGGAAGCCTGCTCGGCCTTCAGGCGCTCGGCATGCAAGTTTAGCAGGCGCTTAAGGATGACGTCGCGGACTTCTTCCGTGAAATTCAGGCGCACTTCACCAGCAGATCCGTCCTCATTCTCGTAGTCTCCGCTAAATTCATAGGCCGGGGTGATATCATTCCATCCATATGCCATTAATACTGCTTTATCCATAGACGCGTGAAGACCCCTGAGGTGCACTATATCAGCAGTCTGTTCTTCTGGAGAGTTTAGTCGGCCACCCAACTTCGTCAGTCCTTGTTGCGTGGAAAGCATCACATTGGCCCTTTCATTACTATAACTCTGTCCGATTAATTCAAGTTCTGGGACGAAAGCCGGGAACGGGAAGTTCTCGTAGCATGAGGTTCCCGTGTAGCGCAGCTGGTCTCCCAAACTCGTCCCGAACATACGGGCCCAGACTTCATGAATGCGAGACTGGACAACTGCGAAATGCGCAAATGAATCATCAGCAAAAACAGTGAGCGAGTTTGCGTAAACGCACTCCGGAGGCAGGAAGACAAAGGTGAGATATTTTGCAGCCTGGCAGTTCGCCACAAGAACCCTAGGGCTACCCTTAATCGCCCTCTGTAGCCCAGGGCGCGTTTCGGCAAACTGCCACCAAACGTCCCGGTTTTTCTCACGATTATATTTCGCTCTTTCGGGCTTAACCTTCTCTTCGACAATCTTCCAAAGCAGTTTGTGCTTGGAGGCATCCACATCGGCCATCTCGCCGAAATCGATCACATATCGCTCAGGGGAAAATACTGGCTGATTATTCACCTGTTCTCCGCCGACATAAACCTTAATCAAACTAGAACAGGAAGGTTCTTGCTTAATAGCCTCATGCATTTTTTCCAAAGGTGAAGCGTCTGGGTTATTGTCTTCGAAGGTAAAGCCTGCGCCTGAAATCTTTGTTCCTTCAAAACACCCGGTTCCATTCGACTGAAGTGGTTCAGGCGTCTTTTCAAAGTCAGCATCGATAAGAAATGAGTTAATCCGGGATGCTGGCTTCCCATCCAGAGATGGCTCGAGCCCCGAACTTCCACGCGAGACGGCAACAGTAGCAATTACAACAGCAGCCTTACCAGGCCAGGGTACTCTCCGATTCGCATCGTAAATTTCTCCGCCATTCTGGCATACCTGAGAAAGCGCACCTTCTCGTGTCTTCCCCTGACGTATCGTCTTAGTGCCAATCAATGCCAACGTACCTGATGATTGATTATTTCCACCAGGGCGAAGCATCGAGAAAACCCTGTTCAGGAAATGCCCAACAAGATCGCAACGGCCGTTCGCCGCAGGGCTAAGAATCGAGAGAAGGTATTCCAAGTATCCATCGGCGTTTCCGCCAAGGATAGTGTTAGTTCCAGCAAACGGTGGATTCCCCACGAAGACCGCAAATCCCCCGGCGGCTCCGCCAAAGACCTCCGGAAACTCTAGCTCCCAATGGAATGGCGCCAGCGGCTTGGCCGCATACCGCAGCGACTCGATGTCCTTACGTTCTGGCGAGTCAGACTGAATAGCCTCTGCCAATCGATCAGCATAACGGTCTCGAGCTTCATTCTTTTCCTTATTTTTGTCGTTATTAAACCAGACGTAGACCAGAAGATCTCCTGCCCGCTTCGCCTTCTCCAACTTTTGGTCTGCGTCCTTGAGTTTATCCTGCAAAATTTCAGTTTGATCGGCATCCAGACTACGCAACTCAAGGCGAGCCTGGATTGCCTCATCGATTTCCCTATCAAGCGCACGAAGAGCGGGAAGATTCTCGCCCCCTTCCGAAAGATCCCAGTGGAACTTCTTGATCTGCTCCTTAGACATGCCGACGAGGGCATCGCCATGCTTCATGGAGTGATCCATGAAGGTGAACGGGTGGTCCTTGGAAATAGTCAGGAGCCACATGGACATCTTCGCGAGGTCCACGGCCATCGGATTCCGGTCGACGCCAAAGATGCAGCGCTGGGCGACCGTCCGGAGGGCGACGAATTCGATGCTCTCACCTTCGGGTACGGCTGGCTTATCCTCAGGAAAGTCATCCCAAGCCTTGACGACCTTGGCAGACAATTGACGGCATGCCTCGACCAAGAAAGCGCCGGACCCCATGGCGGGGTCGCAAATAGTCATCGTAAGTATATCTGCCGCCCTAGGCTTATCTCCTAGGCGGTGAAAGTGAGGCTCGAAGGCCTTCGCCACAAGCGGACGTGTCAGCTCGCGGGCCGTATAGTGGGACCCGGAGCGGCGACGCTCTTCGCCAGGATTCAGGGTGATCGCACCTTTCGCCAATGCCTTTGGCGTGAGATCATGGCGAATGACTCCTCCTAGCGCGACTTCCAGATCTGAGGAATCCTTAGCCTCCTTGATGGCCTTGGCGTTCTTCGCGGAAGCCTTGTAGCTCGTCCACTCTTCCAGCTTGCCGACGCGCTCGGCTGATTTGACCTCAAGCAGGGAATCGAGCTCTACGGCCGCCGGCGCCATACCGCCGCCGATCAGGACCGTGCTGCCCTCGGATTGATAGACTGCGAAGCCCATCATCGTCTCATAGACAGCGCCGATATTCTCGACGTCGAGAGAGCGATAAGAAAGTCGCTCACCGTCGACGACCAACAGAAGACGGAGAACCCGATAAATGACGGCATCTGATACCAACGGCGGCTTGCCGTCCGCATCGACGCTAAGGAATGGGTAGCGCGATGGGTCGAAAAGATAACCGAGACGAGCCGGCATGCGCATCTGCGGATGCGAGCAACCCGAATGGACCAAGCGGAAGGTAGTCAGCAACTGGGCCCAAGCACCGTAGCGCTTGTCCATATTGCCACCGTGGCGCTGGAAGTCGTCTTGAAGCCTGAGGAATAGACCTTTGGCCGAGTACCCCTTGAAGTAGAGCTCTCCCTCCGGCATCACACCCTTGTCTTCTGCATAGAGCAGGAAGATGAGGCGCATGATGAGCGTCAGCAATGCGTGGTAGATTTCTTCCGGCTTCTGCTTGAGCACATCGCCCAAGAGGCGCTGTTTCACTTCCTGGTCGGCCTGCTGAAGCCCTTTGATCAGCTCGTAAAGAGCGGCGAGCACCTGTTCAGCCAGCTTGTCTGAGACCGAATTCTGCGATTCGCGTGAAGCGACGAGCAATGCGGCGAGACGATACTTCGACGGGATCCCAGGACCGAGGACACGTTCCTTGGACAGGAGAGAATCCAGGGCGGCTACGATAGGCCGGCCTGGCACGTCGCGCATCTCTGAGACGGGGAAGCCGATGCTACCTGAGTTCTCGGCAGCCGGCGCATAGACGATCCTTATCTCATGCTTGGAATGCAGGATGCCGATCGACACGCGCGTATCTCTGAGCAGTCGCTCCATGCGCTGGACGAGTGAAGCGTCCCACTCATCGCCCTCCCTCTTGGCGGAGAAATCCAGGCACTCCTTGTCCTCCATGACGAGGATATGCGGCTTGGAATCCTGATAAAGCACGTGGCTAGGCCTGATCACCAACTGGTAAGCCTCGACGTTGGACTGCAGGTCATCCGGGACCTTCAAGTCGCCATGAGTCCACGCAATTGCCTGCATGGGCCACCCCAGGAAGTCGCGGGCGAAGAGCTCGAAGTCAGGGAGCTCCCAGTTTTCGACGTCATCTTCGACGACCTTGCCCACGCAACTTTCGAGCCGTTCCTGTATGTCACGTTGGGCGGGTGCTCCTGGCAGGATGACGCCGCTGGCATGGAGGGCAGCCGCGGATACGACCAAGCCCTCGGGCTGAAGAATGCCCAGCCACTGTTGGTGCGCCAACACTTCGGGTGCGGTAGCCATTTCAGGAGTTCTTTGGCCAGAGGTAGGCGAGGCCTACCGGCTGAAGGTGGTACTTGCTCACTTTATAATAGTCTCGGACGCGCTGGGGTTCCGTCTGGAGGTCCTTTTCGATCTCCTGAAGTCGCTTCTCCATGTACTTAGACTCGCTCTTATGCTGGCGGTCCTCGATTTCGGAGAACTTGATCATCAGCTGATTGGGATCGAACTTGGAACGGCGCTGCATCTCACGTTCGACCGTGGTCTTCTGCGCCATGAGGATAGCACGCATTTCCTTGGACTCAGTCTCGGCGCGCGACTTCAGCGCGGCCTCGGCGGTCTTGGCGGCCTCGGACCCTTCGCTTTCTAGCCTGGGCTTCAGGAGATCTACATCCTGCTGAAGTCGATGCAGGAGGCGTTCGCGCATCTTTGCATCGATGGAGGCCTGATTTGCCGACATGGCTGCGTTCAACATCGCGAGCGCTTCCGCGCCGGTATCCTTGCCGAATTCGACCTTGGTCCCGTCGGCGGAGATGCGACCACAGACACACACGATCTGCTCGTGCAATCTCGTGGCGCCCTCCCCGACCAACAGCACGCGTCCAAGAAGCAGGATGCGGGCATGGGCGTCGACAGATTGGCTAAGGCAGGCGCGGGACAGGTCATGATGGACATACCCCTGGGTGATGAAACGTCCGAGTAGACGCTGGACCAAGGCGTGTTGCAGGTGGACCTGAGTGACGCTTTCATCGATCTTGTCGGTCGCCTCGAAGACGATCGGACGAATCGGAGAACTGCGACGCCACCTGTCATCCCTTATCCCGTCACGCGGAGGCTTCCGCAGGACGTCGAGCGTAGCAGACCAGCTCCCGTCGATATCGAGACGACGGCTGATGTCCGGCAACGAGAACGTCTCCTTACCGTCGACGGTCTTGCCCGCCGAGGCGAGCCCCGGAAGGTCCATCTTCTCACAGGCGACCGAGAGGGCCTCTTTGAAGTAAGTGCCCTTGAGGTCGATAGCCGCCCTGGACGACTCCAGGAGGACCTTCATGCGTTCGATGCTCTCGGCAATTTCCGCACGACGAGCGGCGGACTTATAGTCCAATACATCCGTCTCTTCTTGGAGAACATGCTTCTGTTCATCCGTGAAGCCGACACCCTCGATTGTCTTGATGGCGGCATCGATGTCGTCTGCATTGATGGCAGTACGGCTGATTTCTCCGAGCTGTTCCTGAAGAACGTGGCCCGCGGACCCCAGCTCCTCGAGGATCTGCTTGCTCTTCTTCATCAGCACCTGGAGGACGCGGTCCACGTCGCGCTGGGCATAGAAGAAGTAATTGCACATCACCTGTGCCGCCGGCTGCATCTTGCGGTCGATTCGGCCGTTACGCTGCTCGAGCCTTCCCGGATTCCACGGCAGGTCGAAATGGAACAGTTCGTCGCAATAGGCCTGAAGATTGAGACCTTCGCGCGCGGCATCAGTGCACAGAAGGATCCGGAGCGGATGCTGGTCGGGGTCGGTGTTGAAGGCCGCCTTCAGCTCCTCGCGCTTATCATCGCCGGTCGAGCCGGAATAAGTAGCGATACGCTCGGCCGCTTGGTCCGTCTGCCTGATGGCGTCATTCAGGAAATCCCTGAGCCACGTAAGGGTGTCATCCCATTGCGTGAAGATGATGATCCGCTTCCGAGACCATTTAGCGCCTTCGGCGGCTTCATGTTCGCCATAGACCTCAGCTCCGGAGCACATCTTTTCCCGAATGAACCGCAGAAGGTGCATTACCCGGGCGTCAGGGACGAACTGCGCCTTGTCCACGATGGCCTGCATCTGCTCGAGAAGCTTTCGCTCCTTAGCGATGTCCGCCTTGGAAGCGTCCCCGGCCGACGCCAGAGTGGCCGTCTCGACCGCACCGGCATCGCGCTCTTCAAGCTTTTCCTGAGTGTATCCGGCCTCAGGGGAGTCCGCGGTGATTCCTTCCCTAAGCGCAAGCTCTTCGGCCTTGGACAAGTCGGCGGATTTGGTGTCGCCCGCCCAGACCTTCTCCATGGTCTTTCGGTGCACGCGCAGCGTGCGTGCGAAAGCCTTTGGAGATGAAAGTAGGCGCTGCTGGAGGCCTGAGATGAGAATAGTGGACCGGTTACGCTTGCTGGCAGGCAAGCCTTCATCGCGCTTTGACCGCACCGTCTTATACTCCTTCAGCAAGACAGGAAGGACGAGTTCCGGAGCGTCAGCGGGTAGCCCATCGAGTACGATGCGCGGCGTGAGGCGCTCAGGGAATCCCCCGCCCTGGATGACGCGGATGTCTTCCTTAAGGCGACGCACCATGACGTCCTTGGTATTGGCCGGCTTGATCGGCGTACCGCGGCAAAAACGGTTGGGATCGAGGAGTTCGAGAAGTGCGCTATAGCTGTTCGAGTGGCCGTTATGCGGCGTCGCCGAAAGAAAGAGGCGATGTTCGAAGCGGTGAGCGATGTCACGGAACGCCTTGGTGATCTTGGAGTCGATGGCCAGCGTCTTGGCTGCGCTGGACGGGGCGGCGTTATGACACTCGTCGAAAATAAGCATGGATCCCGGACGCAAGCCGTCGAGGAATGCCCTTAGCTGACCGGTGTATGTCTCGTTGATGAGTAGTCGCTGCGAGACGATCATCAGCGGATGCACGCTCCACGGATTCACCGAATAGCCGCGCTCTTCCCTGATCTTCTGGACGTACTCGCGACTAAAGATTTCGAATTTAAGTCCGAACTTTGACTCCAACTCATCACGCCACTGATAGACCATACCCGGAGGGCAGGCTACCATCACCATATCCACTCGCTTGCGCAGGAGAAGCTCGCTGGCCACAAGGCCTGCCTCGACAGTCTTACCCAAGCCGACGTCGTCGGCGATGAAGAGGTTGACGCGCGGCATCTTGAGTGCCTTAGCCAGCGGCTCTAGCTGGTATGGATCCAGTTTGATTCCTGCACGGAAAGGGGCCTGGAAAAGCTCCGATGAGGTCGACGTGACACAATTCCAACGAAGCGTACGGAAATAGGCCGCAAAATCTCGAACTGGGTCGAATGCGGGCACCTTATCCTTGGATCCGATCGATTTCCACGCCTCAACGCCCTCGATGGAAGGATTGATCTCTTTTTCCCAGATCACCTTGAGGAACTGACCTTGGGCATCATCGTCCATGCATGATAGGTTCAAGATGGTACCCTGCTCTCCGGAGCTCTTATCAATGGTGTCTACTAGCCAGGTCCGATTGCGCAGTTTTACCACCTGGCCTTCGGACGGCAGTCGGTTTTTCTCTTTCTTGTCTGCGCTTGGGCTCGGCATGAAAATGGGGTGTAAAATGAATGCCTCCCCCTAGATAGTTAGCAATTAATTCCCCCTGCCCTGCTTAATGTATTATCTCTAGAGAGTTTATGTGGGTGCCCTTAGATTGACGTGCATAAACTGAATCGATTGTTGTCGACCAGTAGCTATCTGACTCAATTTTGATTTATTAACTTAAGTTGTTGATTAATAAATATATTCATAGTGTTAACATTAGTTTGTAATCTATTATTCTTTGGTTAGACTTCGAAGCATGGAAGGCGCAGACTCTCAATACTTCGAAGACCCCTACCATGACGACGTCGGCAAGGCGCTACAGGCGTTCCTGCACGCCAAAACCAAGAAGGAAAACCATTTTGCGATGAGCAACCTTAAGGCATGGCTTTTGTGGCAG